>Ga0209700_100762_pt1 | contig 64179 bp, 44 predicted proteins | sample SiratroredBW_FD_187528 | JGI IMG/M metagenome (GOLD analysis project Ga0209700, IMG submission 187528) | Root nodule microbial communities of legume samples collected from California, USA - Siratro red BW (SPAdes) (version 2) | ecosystem: Host-associated > Plants > Roots > Nodule | place: USA...
ATGGAAGAGAGCAATATCAGGGAGGTTATCAATGAAGCCATCAAGGGTGGAAGCAGCAAGTTGGAAACCATTGAAGTCTATAGAGGCCAAAGCAGTGGCAGAACTGTTGTCAGGTGGAGTGTCACAGCAGAAGCCTTTGTAGCTGCATATGTCTGATCCTACCCAAGTGTTGTTCACTCCCAGAGGATCTGAGGTGATGGAAGACTTGAACTTTTGGATTATTGGGTACACCACTTGAAGTTTTTGGTCTGCAAACACAAGGAGAGTTGGAGTTGGAGCTGGAACTGCTTGAATGGTAGTAGATTTTTGACATGTGGTGGTGTTGTTTTGGTTGCAACCTTTGGTTGAGCCACCACTAGTACTTTGCTCCTGTGGCCACTGCTACTACTTCTAAGACTTTTATGTGGTGACATGTGCACAGGAAGAGACACCAAGAAGATGTAGAAAATTGTGACCAAGAATTTTGCACGCATGCTACTCATCTTGTCTGGTTTCTCCTCAACTCTACACACTTTCTTTGGTTTTGAAGCAAAGTAGGCACAAAGAGGTGTAGTTTATATTAGGCCAACCTTTCAACAAGCACTTCACCCTCAATAAGCAAAATCCATTGGTCAATAATAATTCAAACAATTTAGGTTTGTTTCATCTATATTTTTAAAATTCCAAAATTTATCACTTTTGGAATGACTATGTATTAAAGAAAAGGGTTTGGGTTATATGATACTAAAATATCATAATAGATCATAAAATAGAAAACATGTTTTATTTTCAGAATTTCCTATCTAAAATTATGTAAATAATATTTATTTACACAGTTTCAAAATAAGCATCCCAGATGTTTTTAAGCCATTTCAAAATTATCATTTAAAAATACTTTCTATTTTATTTCATAATTCTTGTATAGAGTTATATGAATCATTCTTGTTTTACATATAACTTTTATTTATATAATTTCAGAAAAATTATTACTATTTTCAAATGATATTTTAGAAGGCATTAACATAATTTTGAAATGTATAATTGAAAATATGTTTAAGATATAACATCAACAAGGTGAATTATCATATTCAATTTATTATTCATTTTGAAAATCAAAGTTTGATTATAATTTTGTCCTTAAATTACCTCTAATCTACTTTATTCAAAAACATCTTTTTATTAGTCATCCCATATCATATTTTATCTATCAAATATATTTAAGGAGTGTAAAAAGAAGAGCATGGGTCCACTAAGAAAAGCCACAACTTTAGAATTATATTGGATCCTTTCAATTCTGTAGATAAAATTATATAATTATTAAAGTAAATAAAATTAATAATAATTAGATTAATTTTAATTTTATTATTTATATATATTTAAATTAGAGTCAGATAAAATTTTACTTATTTTTATATTTATTTATGTTAAAATTAATTAAATCGATGTTAATATATGTTTTTTTAATATTTTTTAAGTTAACATTTTTTTTATATCAACTTTAATTCTATTTATACAATTATATAATACTTATCTAATTTAAGATATTTCCTTTAATACTTTAAGTTATTTTTTTAGTTTATTCATCAAATTATAATTTATCGTATATATTAATGTTTCTTTAAACTTTTAAAATATAATATAACGATAGCATTATAATTTTTTTTTATTACGTGTATTGTGCCATGGAGCATGAGAGGAACAGTACTTCATCTAGAAAAACAAATATTTGGACAGCATCACTACATTAAGGAGGTGAGTTTTCTCTATAAGTATATTTTCACTGTATTAAAAGGCTACATTGACATTTTCCTAAACAATTTGAAGATTCACCTCCAATTAGTTCTAGGTAGCTTCATATACAAGTACTTGGTATGTCATAGCCATCACCATTGGATACATATAAATGCTTACTTACTCAGTCTTAGGTGACTACATTTCAAACACCCTTTGTCCTGTTCATAGAAGATCAGTTCCACATTCTTTACCAATCTGCACTTGTGACTGTGTCTTCCTTTAATTTACTTCCCCTCTTTCAATTCCAACTCTGCACCAACCAAAATTTATAGGGTCGTGATACCATCAATGCACTACAAGCATGCCTAGTCCCACCTACCATCAAACTCTCCAAAGTCATATGTTGAAAAAGTTCAGCCACCAGCTAATGGATGCCTAGCTAATAACCATTCTTAGGATAGACGGAGGCATTTCTGTTACCACTGTTTTTTCTTTAACGGCATTAAATAAATTAAAAAAATTAAAGGGATGTTTGATGGTAGCGTTAAACTAAAATAATTGGGGGTATACAATTTTGTTTAGTAGAAATTTGGATGGTTAATGATTATTATTTTTAATTTTGTGTTTTCAATGTTAGCTATAATATTAATTATAACATAATAGTTGTTATGAGTAGAGAGATGAATATGAAGAGTCTAGTCTCATATTATATTGTAATTCATATTTTATGAAAAATAAAGCAAAAGAGCATAAGAATACAGATACATCTTTTAAAAAGAGTATAAGAGTTTGTTGTCCTCTCTTCAATATAGCTATGGCAAGTGTGACCAATAATTTGTCACTGTCCACTGACAAAGACGACAAATTATGACAATTGTTGCATCCAGATGAAAGTCTTTCTTGGATCTCAAGATACTTGGGAGATAATGCAAGAAGGTTTTGAAGAACCAGAAAATACCATGCGATATTCTGTAGACCAAACCAAATTCTTAAAAAAGACAAGATCGAAAGATAAGACAACTTTGTACATATTGTATAGGATTGTTGACGAATCCATCTTTTAGAAAATTGCCAGTGCATCAAATGGATATCTTGGAAAAAGTGTTCAAGGGTGTCAACCGAGTTAAGCACGTGCGTCTTTGAACTCTACGAGATGAGTTGGAGGCCATGAAGATGAAGGATTTAGAGGATGTATCTAGTTACATTACTCGTGTGCAAGCAGTAGCCAATCAACTCAAGCACAATGGAAAAACTCTCATAGAGGCAAGGGTTGGAAAAACCCTCATAGAAGCAAGGGTTGTGGAGAAAATTCTTGGATCGTTGACAAATGACTTTGAAAATATTATATGTACAAACGAGGAGTCAAAAAATGTAGAAGAAGTGACCATATATGATCTTGGAATTTCTCTTGAAGAAACGGGTGAACAGTTGAGAAAAAGAAAGAAACAAGATATCATGGAGAAAGTCTTACAAACAAAGATAGGGCGATGTATGTGCAACACAAATGAGGACATGGAGGTCATACACAACTAAGGACATGAAGATCGTAGCAATGAACACCTCAATGAGGAGAGAGGACAAAGAAATCAACAAAGTTGATGTGGACCAGGCCTCTATCTTGAAAGAGGTGATCATTCTAATAGTCCAATGCTATATGTTACAATTATAGAAAATATGGACATTATGTAATGGATTTTTATACCAAAAAGACCCTTAGACTATAGTATGTACTTATAAAAGAGTCTAAAAAAATATATTTATAAAAGTTTTTAAAAATAAATTTTTAATTTATCTATGCTTATAAGAAATATTTATGATTTGGGACCAGCAAATATCATCAAAAAGATAATAAATATATGATAGGTAATTTAGACTGTGACTCAGGATTCGATTCCATAGCTTATATATGTTGTTATGGTTATATATTTCTTATTTATGATTAAGAAAAAACATTCTATTACAAATATATATATATATATATATATATATATATATATATATATATATATATATATATATATATATATTTTAAAGTGTACTTGTTAATTGATAAAAAATATAATTTTTTCTTAAACCCTTGTCACAAAATCTTCAAATTTATTTAACATTCTAAATCTTAGTAATTTTTCTTATTTGCCTTAGTTATACGAACTTGAAATTAGTTTTCCTTGAAATCTTGTAGTGCCTTTAACATATTAACTAATCGAAAAATGGTGTTTCTAAACTTGAAAAAAAAAAAGATTCTAAGTGCTCTCCAATAAAAAGTTGTAAGTTATGCGAGCTATTTCTTTTACAGTTGGGTCTAATTTTCATTTTATATATATTTTGTAAAGATTGAAAATGAAAGAACTAATTCAAAACATATATATATATATAGATAGATAGATATCACTATTATATATTGTTTATTATTAAAAAATTCCGCAATTTCATAAAGTTCTAGAAGTGTTTTGAGAGGCGGCTTGAAAATCAAAGTGTTGGAAATGGGAACAAGTTGCACAAATTTAAACATATCTTAAACTTTAGAATAATCACTAACCAATTTTTAAATACTATAATGATACAAATAATAAAATAATGGGGCCCAAAAATAAAAATTTACAAACCATGGAAAAGGTGAAGAGGAGCACTAGAATGGGCCAACGGCCCAAGTGGCTAGAGAATTATACATGCTGAAGGGTAGGAGAAGAGATAGTGTGTGAAATGTGAGTAGTTCTCCTCTCTTCTATTATTGAGTTCTTCTTTCTCTCATATGTTATTCCAATTTCTTCCAGCATTATTGCTTATTGGTGATTCTCATTTTCAGATCGTATCATTGGTGATATTGGTGCTTTCATCGAGTTACTTATGGCTGACAACACAAGAATGAAAGAGATACAAGGAGAACTGAATACTTATGGCTGACAACACAAGAATGAAAGAGATACAAGGAGAACTGAAACGCATTTCGGAAACTCTGGGTTTACATCAAGAACGATTTATGCAAATGGATCAACGATTTGAGAAGATTGATCAACATTTGCTGGAGTTGCAGCAGCTATTCCTAAAATCTCAGAACGACTCTCTAGTACATCCTTCCACTTCCATTGTTTCCCATCCTCGCTCTATGAAGCTGGATCTTCCACAGTTCACTAGTGATGACGCAATGACTTGGTTGTACAAGGCTGAAAAGTTTTTCACATTATACAACACTCCTGATGAGCAGAAAGTGGCAGTTGCTTCTATTCATTTTGAAGGAAAAGTCTTACCATGGTTTCAACTACTAGAAAAAACACACCAAGTACCTGATTGGCTATCATTCTCCACTGCCATTCAAATCCAATTTGGCCCATCTCAATTTGATAATCCCCGTTCAGATCTGTTCAAGCTAAAGCAATCTTCCACAGTGGCATACTATTATGTCTCCTTCACTGAATTAGCTAATCAATCATATGGGTTAGATGATTTTGTATTGCTTGATTGTTTTATTGGTGGATTAATACCTGAATTGAATCGGGAAGTGATATCCCAAGCCTCTCACTCATTACTCCAGGCTGTGTCATTTGCTAAACTCTTTGAGGAAAAATTTTACCCATCATCCCTAGCTTCTAAACACAAATTTTCTTACTTCCCAGCCAAATCACTAACATAAAATACTTCTAAACTTTCATTAACAGCAAACACAAACCCACCTATAAACACAAAACCACTACCATTACTTCCCACACCACCAAAACCCAACAACTTGAAGCGGTTAACCCCAGCTGACATTCAATTCCGTCGAGAAAAGGGGATTTGTTTTACTTGTGATGAGAAGTATTCCCCTAATCATCAGTGTGCTAATAAACATTATTTCTTATTCCAATGTGAGGATGAAATACCCCCAGAGCCAGACCCAAATGTACAGGGCCAACAGATTGTCCAAAATCAGTCTGAGGAATTTGATCAGACACCTCGTTTATCATACAATGCCATGAAAAGTACCACAGTGAGAGGCACAATTAGATTCACAGGATTTATCCAGGGCCATAAAATTCAAATCCTTATTGATGGAGGGAGTTCTGATAATTTCATCTAACCTAGAGTGGCTAAATTTCTACACCTACCCATCTATCAGACCCAGCGATTAAAAGTGTTGGTGGGCAATGGAGAGCAATTGGAATGTGAAGGTAAAGTCCAGAATATCCCAGTCCAAATCCAGGGGCATTCTTTGTATATTTCAGCCTATGTTCTACCTATTGCTGCAGCTGAATTGGTTCTTGGAAGTCAATGGTTGGCAACTTTGGATACTCATTTAGTGAATTATAAAGAACACTTTCTCACTTTTTACATCAATGGAGAACTTATCACTTTACATGGAGAAACCTCAAATCTACCTAGCCTAGCTCAGTTCCATCAACTCATACGTTTACAAGCCACGGACTCAATATCGGAATTATATGTCATTCAAATTCAAACACCTGAAGTGCCAGCCCACCATTTGTTGGAATTACCGACATCCATGGAGCCTGAATTGGCTATGATTATACAACAATACAAAAATGTTTTTGAGAAGCCTCATGGATTACCACCAATACCGTCTCATGACCATACCATCCCATTGATGCCTGGCAGCGCTCCTGTGAAAGTTCGACCTTATCGTTATCCTCACAGTCAGAAAACTGAGATTGAACAAATTATTGCTGAAATGTTATCAGAGGGTATCATACAACCTAGTTCAAGTCCATTCTCCTCACCCGTGCTACTTGTGAAAAAGAAAGATGGAATATGACGTTTTTGCACCGATTATAGGGCCCTTAATGCAGTCACTATTAAGGATTCTTTTCCTATGCCCACAGTGGATGAATTACTTGATGAATTGTTTGGAGCACAATATTTCTCAAAGTTGGATTTACGTTTAGGGTATCATCAGATTCTTGTTTCTCCGGAGGATCGCTATAAGACAGCTTTTCGCACTCACCAAGGGTTGTATGAATGGCTAGTAATGCCCTTTGGATTGAGTAATGCACCTACCACTTTTCAAGCCCTAATGAATTCAGTTTTTGCTGAATTTTTACGCAAATTTGTCTTTGTTTTCTTTGATGACATTTTAATCTACAGTACAACATGGAATGCACATATCCAGCACCTTTCTTTGGTCTTAAGCACCATGCAAAGACATTCCTTATTTGCCAAACTCTCCAAATGCTCTTTTGGCCAAACCCAAATTGATTATTTGGGACATGTTGTATCACGGGATGGAGTTAAGGTTGATGAAACCAAGATACAAGCAATTAAACAATGGGTTGTACCAACTTCAATTAAGCAGCTGCGAGCTTTTTTGGGATTAGCAAGTTACTATCGCAAGTTTATCAGAAACTTTGCCATGTTGGCTGCCCCTCTCACTGATTTGCTAAAGAAAGATGCTTTTCATTGGTCTACAAAATCTAAGCAGGCATTTGATTCACTCAAGACAACACTTACTCACACACCTGTGTTGGCACTTCCTAATTTTGCCAAACCTTTTGTCCTTGAAACAGATGCATCGGGCACAGGGATAGGTGCAATATTGAGCCAAGATAGTCATCCAATAGCTTTTTTTTCGAAGAAAATGTCACCATTGATACAAAAACAATCAGCGTATGCACGAGAAATGTATGTTATCACCAGAGCAGTAGCGAAATTTTTTTATTGGGGCATCATTTTATTGTGAGGACAGATCATAAAAGCCTCAAAGAAATGCAAACACAGGTGATTCAAACACCGGAGCAGTAGGCATGGCTTCCTAAATTGCTTGGTTATAACTTTGATATTGAGTATAAAAAGGGTACTGGAAATCAAGCTGCTGATGGGCTTTCACGATCTTTCATGGCCTTATCTCAACCACAACCTATCTTTCTTCATCAGTTGCAGCAAGATTTAATTACCTATGACCCAATTCTAAACTTCAACACAAGCAAGGTTTCTGGTTTTGGGAAGGCAGATTATTAATCCCTACAACTTCCACCATTCGACATATGATATTAAAGGAATTTTATGACTCTTTAGTTGGTGGACATGCTGGTATTAAAAGAACTCTAGCTCGCATAGCAGCCCAATTTTTTTGGAAAGGGATGGCTCAAGATGTGCAACAATATGTGAAGAATTGTATAATTTGTCAGCAAGCTAAATATAGCACTCATCCTCCTGCTGGTCTGATGCAACCGCTGCCAATTCCTCAACATATATGGCGAGATATTGCCATGGATTTCATTACCGGGTTGCCATTGTCTCATGGTTGTTCAGTTATTTTGGTTGTAGTGGATCGTCTTTCAAAGTTTGCTTATTTTATTCCTCTCACAGCAGATTTTACAGCAAAGATGGTAGCAGACTTGTTAATACAGCATGTTATTAAAATTCATGGTGTTCCACACTCAATTGTATCTGATAGAGACAAGCTCTTTACTAGCCGATTTTGGCAACATTTGTTTACTAGACAGGGGACTCAGTTAGCAATGAGTTCCTCGTATCATCCACAAACAGATGGTCAATCTGAGATTCCTAACAGGTGCTTAGAAATGTACTTACATTGTTATACTCAGCAGAATCCAAAGGACTAGTATAAGCTATTACCTTGGGCAAATTATTGGTATAATACGGCTTTTCAATCTGCCATAGGTATGACACCATACAAGGCTGTTTTTGCTCAAGATCCACCACCAATTATCAAATATGAACCTCAACCAGCAGATAATCCAATGGTGCAGCACCAGTTACAAGATCGGGACAGATTACTTGGTGAACTTAAGAATAACCTCCTGAAGGCACAAAATAGCATGAAGTGTAGAGCTGATCTTAAATGTAGAGATATTCAGTTCTTAGTTGGTGATCATGTATTTGTGAAGTTACAACCTTATCGTCAAAGTTCAGTAGCCTTGCGCAAAAATCAGAAGCTTAGTATGCGTTATTTCGGACCATTTGAGATTCTTGAACGCATCGGTCCAGTTGCTTACAAATTAAAGCTGCCTGATACAACGAGAATACATCCAGTATTTCACATTTCTTTACTAAAAAAATGTGAAGGAGCACCCCAACAACAGAGTATCCCTGTTACTTTACTCAATGATGACAAAGGACAGATACTTCAACCATTAATTATATTGGACAAATGCAAGATTAAAAGAAATGGTGCTTGGTTGTCAGAGGTACTGATTCAGTGGAAAGGATTGCCTGAGGAAGAGGCTACATGGGAAGGGGAGCATGAAGTTCAACGACTTTATCCTCACTTTGACCTTGAGGACAAGGTCAATTTCAATGGAGGAGGTATTGATACAAATAATAAAATAATGGGGCCCAAAAATAAAAATTCACAGACCATGGAAAAAGTGAAGAGGAGCACTAGAATGGGCCAACGGTCCAAGTGGCTAGAGAATTATACATGCTAAAGGGTAGGAGAAGAGACCGTGTGTGGAATGTGAGTAGTTCTCCTCTCTTCTGTTATTGAGTTCTTCTTTCTCTCATCTACTATTCTAATTTCTTCCAGCATTATTACTTATTGGTGATTCTCATTTCGAGATCGTATCATATAATCCTTGTTAGTACTCTTCTAATTGTTTCAATCTCATTTCCCATGTCCATTTTACAACGTCTAATTAAACCATACTTAGAAAGCAACTGAACTGAGAGGTGACTCTTTGCTATAATATGTGTTCAGTTGAAAAAATATGACTACTTTTACATGGGTCTTAAGAAACATATATAAATTATTAATAATGCTTCGAATTAAATAGATCGGCTTTTTCTTTCTCAGACCCTAACATATAGATTCTCTTGACGTCACCTATTCTTGACACGTCTCCTTCAAATCTTAAGAATTCTTCATGGTTCATGCAACTCATAAACATTTTACTAAATAAATAGTTATCGCCATTGCAATGAGATAAACTTGTGGCGTCTGTGGTATTCTTCTTCTTCACAAACCTCCTTTGGACACATGCTAAAGGTGGCTATATCTACAGTTCTGAGAGTCTTATATACTATCATATGTTATTATATATAGCCATCGCCATCGGGTTCATGCACCTTTAGGTATAAGCCACGAAAGTTACGCACTCGTCTTTTTCTGTTGGGACAAGCAACAGGGTGTGTCCTATTAGGCATAACCATCATTTCCTTCAATATTAAATACTTTTCTACTCTTTTCAATTCATTTAAACTGTGTACTAATATCAATATTTATTGGGACACACGGTCTTTGAGATGTAGTCACCTAAGACTAACTAAGTTTTTTTATTGGCAAAATAAAGATATTGAACGGGAGTTCTTGAAGAACTTCAACCTATATATCTTAGACCAAGTCATCTAACATTCGTACTTGACATTTTGCTGATTATACATAACTTATTTCTCCATCTATACCCTACCACCAGAACCATGACATATCTTGAAAACACCTATTTTTTTAAAAAAAAAAAATCTTCCTAAACTATTGTATATGCCGCTGTTATGTAAATTCAACATTTACACTTTTAGAAAAAAGCTTAAACCCTATTATATAATTATATAAAGGAAAATGATATGTTAGCTCTATTTGACACTCCTATGGCCCATTTGACACTCATATCTTGTATGAGATTTCTGAGTTGGCGATAAAAGAAAAAAATGTGTCTCGCTTCTTACGTTGCCAATGTTTATAGTCTTGCAAGGGGTGAAGAGGTCATTTGAACTGCAAAATGAAGCGTCAACAAAAAAGAGAGAAACAAAACCATTGTTATGCATTCACAAAAGCATATTCGAGAAGAGAACAGAGAACAAATAATAGGAAGAGGTTGCATTTAGAGCTTTTACAGTAATTTAGGGTGTTATTTGTTGTTTCCTGTGGTCGAAGGTGCACTATTCGTTGGATTTCATACAAGATAAGGATTCGTGTTTTGAAAAGGTAATAAAAATGATGTCTTGATATATTTTAGCTTGTTGATTTTTATATCTCATGCATGTATGCCAAAGTGTTCGTACTAAACCACTTTGGCCAGCATAGAAATCACTTCTTTATAGGTTTCACACCTCATTAGGTTTCATCTCTGTTACATGTATGTATGTCAATGTCGTTATTCTCACTGAACCACTTTATTGAGCATAAAAATCATATCTTGACGGATTTCACACCTTTCTAGTCTTTATTTATGAGAATGTCAATGTCCTCATGACTAAACCACTTAGGTCAACATATTCACATCCTATATCAAATTCGACAAACAGTGCACCTTCAACAAAAATAAAATATAGATAAAATAAAATATATATTCAACAAAAATAAAATATAAACAAAAGAAATAGATAAAAGAAAGATGATGTAAATGAATAAGATGAATATAAATATAGGAGATGAATTTGAATAAAGGACCTAAGTGTGACATAATTTATAAAAAAATAAAAGAAAAAAATTGTGTATTTTGATTAGATAAATCAATTTTACAAGGATTATATAACCTTTGTCATCTTTAAATAAGAACATTTAGACTAAGAATAAGTTATTATTGCTATTTGTTGTTACAAAGATCTATAAATTCATGACATATAAATAAAATTAGTATTAATTTAAAAAAAGTTAACTTATTAAATTAATATTAAAAATATATTATATTAACATTAACTTAATTAATACTAATTTAAATAAATAATAAAATAAATAAAATTAATGACGATCAATCTAATTCTTTTACTTTAATAAAAGTAAACAAAACTAACATTAATTAAGTTGTTAATAAATTTATTTATTTTGAATATTTTTATGAGATGATGTGGACTAGTATTTCAAATAAAAATATGTTTATTTATTAAAAAAGAGGTAATGGTGGTTTATATCTGATAAATATTATACTAAATAAATAGTTATAGCCATCGGCTTCATTTATGGTCAAGGAAATTAATGTAGTCGTCCTTTACTGTTTGGACAATAGCCATTTCAAACAACAGAACAAAACATTTCTGCATTGACTGTGTCTTCCTTCAATATTAAATACTTTCTCCTCTTTTGAATTCAATTAAGCTCTGCACTAATATCAATATAAATACCACTACCACACCATGCCTACTTCTCACCAACAATCCACACAACCCTGCTCAATCTAATTCTTACCTAAAGATTACTCCTTGTTGCACATTGCTTTCTGTCATAAAGAAACCACAGCAATAACCCTTATTCATAGAGAAAATTTTTGTACACACACAATACCCATGGAGAGATCAAACTCATCCGTTGAACAAATTCAGCCACCAACTTATGGAAACTTAGTGACCATTCTCAGCATCGATGGTGGTGGCATCAGGGGCATCATCCCCGCCACCATTATTCATTTCCTTGAGTCTCAGCTTCAGGTATATTTCAAATGTTCCAAACCTATTTGATTAACCATCTAAGTGCTTATTATTGATTAATCATCAGTGACCAATTTTTTCTTTAACAAAACCAATGCTTATTAAAGTCTGAACCAATTCCATTCATGAGGAATAAAACTAAGTAACATGTTAAATATGTAATATATACGAATGAAAATGCAGGAGTTGGATGGTCCAGAGGCAAGGCTTGCAGATTACTTTGATGTGATTTCAGGAACAAGCACGGGAGGTCTTGTAACAGCCATGCTAACTGCTCCAGACAACAACAATCGACCACTTTTTGCTGCCAAAGACATCAAGCCCTTTTACTTGGAACACAGTCCTAAGATTTTCCCACAGCACACGTAATTCATTCATATTCTACTATCTACATCAAATCATGCATGCATCTCTATCTTTCCTTATTCATTTTCCTTTATTTGTAATCAGTAATAATTGAGAAATTATGAGTTAATATATATAGCATGCTTTGTGTTGCAGTGGGCTTGGTGGGACTATAATAGCAAACTTAGTAAGATCTCTGGGAGGACCCAAATACGACGGGAAATACCTTCGTGAGATGGTGAGAGAGAAACTTGGAGAGTTTCGGTTGCATCAGACTCTCACCAACGTTGTCATTCCCACCTTTGACATCAAGTCTATGCAACCCATCATTTTTTCTTCTTATCAGGTTAACTTTCTTTCTTTTCTTTTCACTATTTTAAGGAACTTTCTTTTCACTTTCCGAGGTTTGGGAACTATATTTAATTAAGGTTCTTGTTGGAATCTTGGGGTTGAGACTTTGACTAGAAACAGTTGTCGGCTACTAAGAAAAAAATAATTGTTTTTCAATTTTCAAAAGTACTATGGTGATATATTTGTTCAAGTTGATCCATATAGATAACTTTTTTTATGTGATATCAGTTAAGGAAAAAATAAATTAAAAGAAAGGATATAAGGTGAGGAAGAAAGTAACAGTAAGGTTTGAAATGAATTGATGCAGATGAAGATGTCTTCTCACATGGATGCTAAACTCTCAGACATCTGCATAAGCACCTCCGCTGCACCTACTTATCTGCCTGCACACACTTTCAGCAACCAAGACTCCAAAGGGAACCTACACCAATTCAATCTCATTGATGGTGGCGTTTGTGCAAATAACCCCGTATGCATAAACTAACTAATTCTTGTTTCAACTTTTATTTAACTAATTGACAATGAAACTATGACTAACTTGTGTTTGTTTTGGGAATTTCTTGATGCAGACTTTAGTTGCCATGAACGAAGTGACAAAGCAAATCATTAAGCAAAATTCCGATTTCTTTCCCATGAAACCTATGGAATATAGTCGGTTCCTAATAATTTCAATAGGCACTGGGACAGCAAAAAATGAGGAGAAATTCAATGCTGAAATTGCAGGGAAATGGGGGTTATTGGATTGGCTAACTTACAATGGCAGTAGTCCCTTGACTGACGTTTTCACTCAAGCCAGTGCAGACATGGTTGATTTCCATTTATCTACTGTCACTCAAGCACTTCAGTCAGAAGATAATTACCTTCGAATTCAGGTAATAATCCTAAACCTATATGCAATTCTCTCCATGCATGCATAACTCAAACACTATATAATCAAATTATAACTTTCTCAAACATTGCAGGATGACACGTTGACCGGAACGGATTCTTCTGTTGACATTGCAACCAAAGAGAACCTGGAGAAGCTTAGCCAAATCGGTGAAAATCTGTTGAAGAAACCAGTCTCTAGGGTCAATTTAGAGAATGGTCTCTTTGAGCCACTAAAAAACGGGGAAACTAATGAACAAGCTCTCACAAGGTTAGTTAAAAAGTAGCTTTTTCATCGTTCATTCAGTTGAATACAATTACTATATTAGAATAACACGTTGATTGTAATGGTTTCAGGTTTGCCAAAATACTCTCGCAAGAGAGGAGGCTCCGTCTAATGAGATCCCCACACACTAAGAACCCCTTCTAGTTCTCTTCATCATTCTGCTAAGCAAGGGATTCAACACTCATCATATTTTTTTCTCTTTACTTTTTTCTGTAACCTTTCTTAATAGAACGTATTTTAGATAGAGGGAAAATAACTGCTTAGTGAATAAAGTGTAACTTGAGGGGCAACTGTAGGAATTATAGTAATCATGTAACAATTATCAGAATAAAAAACCAAAGACTGTATAATTCCTTATATACATGCAAAGTAAGTTTAAATCAAATTTGATGTATACATTCTTAGATTTAGATATAACTCCATCCAACACCAAAGTTATTGGCTAATCCAGTGTAACCAATAAATTCTTAGTTTTCCATTGTATACAGTATGCCTACATGTTGAGGTTTTATGTATTTTTATGTAATTATAATTTGTATGGGCAAGTGCAAAAGTAGAACTATTTCATAGATGTATGGAACAAACTCAACTCTCATATTGCTTATAAAAGATATGTAGTTGTTTTGTTAATATTCAACTTATAATTTATGCCACGTGTAACCCAGACCCAACCATGGTTAGACTTTTATTCATGACAAGAAGCAAAGAGATAAAGTAAGCGTTTTGTAACCCACAATTAAATAAGTACTAAGTGTACATTATTTGACATAAAAATGAATAAAATACAAAGCGTTTACATCACATCGTTCAAGCTTGTACAGACACATTTTATCTCAAATTACAGCGAAACGAAGAACATTAATCAACAGTTGACCCCGGTTCAAGCGCCTAGGCTTAAGTCACATATTTAACACAACACTTGTAATATAAAACATGTATAACACAATACAAATCATAATTTCTTACTCATCATACAGCTGTCTCTTATCCCTTCGTGTTTTTAGGATTTCCATTATTTGAAGACAATTGAGATTCACGAAATCTCTTCTGTTTGGATAGTCGTTTCGCAAACCTGGTGAAACAAAATAGTCAAGCATGAGACCTAGCACAGGCACTTTCAAAAATCATGCTAAAATTCAATACTTAATTAACACTGTTCCCATGAGTTTGGATTTGTATATTATAAAGATTACAAGTATATACTAATAACTTTATCATCATAGTATGAGCATGATGAGTCAGTTATGTCAAATTCTTTTCATATATATCGGATTTTAATTTAAATATGTATACCTCTTCAAGGCTTCTTCGTTTGTTTCAGAATATTTAGCAGGTTCATAAAGGCCAGTCTTCATGTTAATCTTTGAAACCGGTTTCTTTAACAGTGATTCCCCAACTGTGACCAGTTGCTTCAAATTCTCCTCCGTGGCCAAGTCCACAGAAGCTAAGTTCCCAGTTAATGTATCGTCCTACAAAATTGAATATAAGAATTCATTTCATTTGTAAATATAAGAAACATTATTTGCATATTTTGATGAGAACCTGGATTCGGAGGTAATTGTGTTCAGATTTGAGTGCTCGAAAAGTGGAAGTGATGTGAAAGTCAACCATGTCAGCACTGGCTTGAGTAAAGGCATCAATTAAAGGGGTGCTACCATTGGTTGTGGAAACCCAACTCAAGATACCCCATTCAGCTGCTTCTTTAGCACTGTATTTCATTTCCTGTTTCTGAGAACCTGTTCCCAATGATATCACCAAAAATCTATCGTATTGCATCGGTTGCAATTTCAAGCTGGCACATGGCCCTTCATGGGAAATTTGGTTTGTCACTTCTGCCATGGCCACCAGTGTCTGCAAGACCAAATTTACATTACATTGTTTTTATCTTAGTGATTCATTTGATTCATATTTTTGAGATTTTACTTTTAAGATTGTGCATGTACCGGGTTATTTGCTGCAACACCACCGTCTATTAGGTCAAACTTGCCCATGACATGACCATGGTGGGTTTTGGTTTCAAAGGAATGAGCTGGAAGATAGGTTGGAGCTGCTGAAGTTGAAATGCATATATCAGACAACAACCCGTTCAAATCTGGCCTCCACTTCAACTGTTACACATATGACATACTTGAGATAAATATTTGATATGAATGAGAAAACCATATGCTAAAACAAAACTTTCTGTCACCATTTTTTTTTTTCTAATTTTGACTTTCAAATAAAACTCAATCTTTTCTGCAATAAATGAGAAATATATTACGTATAATATATTAATGGAGGAGGGATGAACCTGGAAGCTGGAAAAGATGGTAGGTTGAAGGTGTTTGATGTCAAATGCTGGAATGACAACCTTGGTCAATGTCTGGTGCAACCTTGTGTCCCCTAGTTTTTCCCTAAGAAGATGGTATAAATACTTGCCATCGTACTGTGGTCCAAACAGAATTCTACTGAACTTCTTGACAGAAGCGATTACATTCCAGCCCCTTCATTCGGGTACATTAAACTGTTAGTTATGTATACTTTGATTTGGTTTTGGTATGAAGATTATGGTAAAGTATGGTATTTTTACTTATCCTGTGGGAAGATTTTTGGACAATGCTCAAGGTAGAAACCCTTAAGATCTTTGGCTGCATACAAGGGTCGATTATTTTCATCTGGAGCAGTAAGCATTGCAGTGACCAATCCCCCGGTACTTGTTCCAGCAATCACATCAAAGTAGTCTGCTAATCTTACACCATCACCATCTAGCTTCTGCACACATCATAGTACACGTTAATTACATGTTAATTAAGTTGGAAGGAATAGACTAAAGTTAATTTATACAGTGCTTGGTATATAGAATAAGTTGCACCTTATCTAAAAGGTAATAATCAATGAAGCTATTGCTTTCATGATGTGATATTAATTATATTACCTGAAGCTCTGATTCGAGGAAACCAAGAATGATTCCTGGAATGATTCCCCGAATGCCACCACCATCAATACTCAGCACAGTAACTAGGCGTCCATCATCAACTTCGCTTGGAGTTGGAGATACATGTCTTTTCATTGCTGCCATTGACATCAATATTGATGAGTTAGTACCAAAGAGAGAGAGTTAAACTCCTATACAAAGTTATTGATACTCCGAAAACCTAGATTTCATGGCTTGGTTTTCATGAGGAGAATCTGTATATATAGGCCAGCCAAACTACACAAACATGCAGGGAAATCCTTATAATTATTGACTTTCTTTTTTAGCATGGATAAGATGATTTTAAACAAGAGATATCTAAGTTGAATACTTCTACTTCATTTGTTTATTTAACCAGCTACTCTTCACATGTTAATAAACAAATCAAGAAATGTGTTTATTTGACTGATATGAATCTAATATTTAAATTAACAATGATCCCTCTGGATAGGTACTAAAACACTAAAAACATCTTTATGGTTTTCAACCTCAGTAATTTGAATACATCGACCCTTTGGGTTGCCTTGCTTTTATAATACACATAGAAGATATAGAGTATGTCTGCAAATAATACACTAAGTCTGCAAATAATTATAGTCTTTAGATTGATGTCCATTTGAAGTTGTGTTTACTTAGAATAAATTTTTCAGTACTGATAAATATTTTTTAGATATGTTTTATTTATTCAATGATTTAAAAGTATTTCTTTGTTGCTTTTAACTTAACATTGAAACTTGATATATTAATAATGATCAGCATGTGTCTCGTTTTGCTTTCCAATTTCTTCTGCTAGCAAACATTATATTAGGATTTTGTTGTTGTTGTGAGATTCGCTTCTTTGTTACATATTTAATCTTTGAATTATTTCTTCATTTGTAGTAATTTAAACGTTGAAGTTCTGTGTTTGCACTTTGATCTTTTCATACTCTTACAATTTGTTTTCATAACTTTTCCGTTGGAAGCTCCAATAGAAAGCACTTGTTGTGATATCTTTTGTGTGTCATATATCTTTCTAATCTCTTTAGAAAATAATGTAAACATGATTGACAATAATATGTATTCAAATACCTTAGTCAATTAGGATTAATTATTTTAATTCATGAATATTTTTGAATTGTAATATTTTGAATTACAAAAATTTTATAATCCATAAACTCTAACATAATATTTGTTCAAAAACTTTTGAAGTCTATATAATTTTTTAAACGTTGAAGCAAATAAAACTTAAATAAAATCCATTTATTTCAAAACAAAAATTTTGAAATCTTTCAAAATATCAAAATATATTAAGTTCTAAGCTCAAAGGATGAAGCTTTCTATGTCAGATTTATTCAACATATTTTAATTTAAACTTGATGTATATAAATTTAATAATATCAAAATAAGTTTTGAAAGTATCATGATAGTATCATCTATGACGTCACTTTCAATCTAAAGTCTTGAGACAGTAAATTTATAAGTTTTTTTTCTCATAAATTTTTCAACTTTCTTACTTATACTCAATCTGAAACTTAGATTCACATTTGAATTCCTAATATATATATTTACATGATAGTTAATCAAATTGAAACTATGTATTACTTATAATTTAATTCTTTACTTTTTTCATATAAGTGAGCTTGGTTATACTTTTTAACTCATCTTATAATATTTATTATCATCAAAATTTACTCTTTATTATTTCATAAAACTGTCTCATAGGTATTGGATCGTCTAATTGGTTCTAAATCATTTATTGTCTTAATAGTGTTAAAGAAGAGATATGAATAAGGATAGGTTGAATTGGGTAAGAAATTTGGAGATTAATGAATATAAGTTCTTTGGACGAGAGGAAGTGATGAAATTGCTCCAACACACGAAAGTTGGACTGCTGAAAGTATAAATAGAGTAACTTTATATGTCCCGTATGTATGTACGTACATGGTGATATATCAAAGTAATCCTATTTTTTCAGGCACTCTTGAATGAGCTCTCTTTTTTTGTTCAGTTATGATGTAGAATTTAGAATGATATATGCTGCACGAGGGTGTGTTTCAAACTATTATGCAGGTGGTATAACTGAGGAGTGACCAAAAGAAAGAGGAATCAGTATGCAAGCAATAACAAAAGGGAGCATGGAAGAAACATCAGCAGGGACCAAATAATGGTGTAGAGAAAATGAGATAAAATACAAAAGAATCATTCCTGCACTTTGAAGGAAGGAAATGAAGCAATTTTCATTAGAGTTAGATGCAAGTTCCAAATCCTTCTATTGCCTTGGACCATTTTGCAGAACACAAGTAGACAATAGAAATGAGTGACTTCATAGCATGGATTGTTCCAAGAATGAAAATGAAGCAGTTTTTAGAACAGCTAAAGAACATGTGACCTATATGGAGGACTCAATGAGGTGTCAATGACAATTAGTGCAAGTATAGAAATGTTGGGGTCAATAATTAAGAAGAATTTGTATTTGTTTTAAGAGTGTGACACTATTATTCCCAATCCACATCATTTAATATTGAATTATATTATTACTTTATTAATTTATAATATTTTATTAATAAAAAATAATGTAAAATGGGAGTTATAAATAAATAGTAGTGTCAAACTACTATTTTTCTTATTTTAATTGTGAGTAATGATACTTTCATATAATACACAATAAAATATATGGATTTGATAGTGAAATAAATTATTATTTTATTATTATATAATATTTTATTAAATAAAGTAAGTCTCAATTTATAATTTTTTTAATTATAATATTTTCTAGTCTTTTTGATATTGTTTTCTTTTTTTAACATGATACTTTGATAATAAATTACAACAATTTGATACTAAAATAAATTATTATTTTATTAATAAAATATTTTATTAAACTCTGATATTTTCATGTTTAATAAATTTTTATAATTATTTTATAATTATTATTTACCTTCATCTTTTTTTATATAAATACAAAATTTTATTTTTATAAAATAATTAATGAATACTAGTGTTAAAGTATAATTTTTTTTAAATTAGTTTTCTTTTTCTTTAAGCCTATTTTAAGAGGAAAAGGTATATTTCAATATCATTGTTCAAGAATTTCATTTGACAACGGTCTTTTGATAAAATATTATATAATAATAAAATAATAATTTATTTTATTGTTGGATGAATGTGTTTTTGGTCAAAATATCATAATTCTTTTTAAGAGTTAATTTTGTAAAAGTATCGAAACATTCCAAATATTTCTTATTTAATATATTTTTATTTAAAAAAAATTATGTATATAAGGTTAGGAAATGCAAGATCATGAAGTGTGCAGAAGAAAAAAGGTATTTTACCTTTCAAATTCATTTTCAAAACAGGTGTCTATTTAATAATATTTATTTGGAATGGAAATGTCTATTTAATAGTATTCATTTGGCTTATAAATAAAATAAGGTATGCTTATAAAATAAAAAGAATTTAGAAACAATATTGTCTAACCCAAAATGAATACATTACAAACCCTTTGCCAACATATAAACAAAGAAACACAAAGCTTTTACAGCACATGTAGGGACACTCAATTTATTGTGATTCAATACAAAGAAATAGATCCTCACTACTATGAACAGTACAAAATACAAATAAATATATATATAAAACAAAATTAACACCACACCAATCATATACCACAACTACTATCTCTTATCCCTTCATCTTTCAAAGATTCCCATTATTTGCAGATATTTGAGATTTACGGAATCTCCTCTGTCTGGATAGTCGTTCCGCAAACCTGATAAAAAAAAATAGTCAAGTGTACGTGAAAGTGTGATTTGAAGCAAGTAATGGATAAGGATTTTGTTTCATAAAAAAATTACATTGTTAATAAAATATTAGCATGATAAACACGCGTTTATCATACTCTAATTTCTTGTATAGTTTTTCTTAAAATTCTTACATAGTTTCTGTATAAAAGAGAAGCTTCTGCGACACTGTCAAAGAGTCTATGTTGGAAAAACAAAGTGTAAAGCTTTTCATACTGGTGCAAATCCCACATCGATTCGATCGAGATAAGGTCGATTGAGTTAATCCTAAAATTCAATTCTTAAGACATATCTTTACAAAAATGTGTGTGTAGGGTTTAGATATATACCTCTTCAAGGCATCTGCGTTTGTTTCGTGAGAATCAACAGGTTCATGAATACCAGTCCTCAAGTTAATCTTTGAAACTGGTTTCTTTAACAGTGATTCCGCAACTTGGACGAGACCATTCAAATTCTCCTCCGTGGCCACGTCAACCGAACACAAGTCCCCAGTTAAAGTATCATCCTACAAAATTTGAATGTAAGAACCAATGAGTTTTGGTTTGTAGACATGAGAATCATCGTATATGTTTATATATTTTGAAAGAACCTGGATTCGGAGATAGTTCTCTTCACAATGGCGTGCTTGGAAAACGGAATAGATGTGGAAATCAACCATGTCAGAACTAGCATGAGTGAAGGCATCGATTAGAGGATTGCCATTGCTTGTGTAAACCCAACTCAACAAGCCCCAGTTAGATGCCTCAGCAGCACTGTATTTCATTTCGTGTTGCTGAGAACCTGTTCCCAATGATATCACCAAAAACTTTTTGTATTGCGTCGGTTTCACTTTCACGCTTCCACATGACCCTTCATGGCAAATATGGTTCGACACTTCTGCCATCGCCACCAGTGCCTGGATAAAGCCAAATATTTTAACGTGATTTTGGTAATTCAACGTGAAAATAAGAATTGGCTGATCAAATAATGTTTTAACAGTCTGGTTCAATAATGAAATTGTTGAAGTTTCTCCAATGGGTTATTATGATTAATTACAGCAAGTGAGAGAAGATTTAGTCTTAATTAGCCCTATGATTATGAATGATTAAGATTACTTCTGTGACATTATTTGATGAGAGTGTATAATACCGGGTTATTTGCTGCTACACCACCATCTATAAGGTCGAATTTGAAAGGGCCATTGTTGGTTTGGGTTTCAAAGGAATGAGCTGGAAGATAGGTTGGAGCTGCTGAAGTTGAAATGCATATATCCGACAAAGAAGCATTCAGAGATGGCCTGTTCTTCACCTGTGACATCACATTAGAGAGTGCAATAATTTCATTAGAGAAAAAGACAAACACACATTAGATTTTCTCCAAATTTTGTAGAAAAATCTACTTGTGTACTATCCTGCAATTTTTTATTTTCGAGTGAATTTTTGCAACCACAAGTGAGAGTGATATTTTCTAGATAATAATAATTAAGAGAAGGGGGATGAACCTGGAAGCTGGAAAAGATGGTAGGTTGAAGGTGTTTGATATCAAATGCTGGGATAACGACATTGGTTAATGTCTGGTGCAACTTTGTGTCCCCTAGTTTTTCCCTAATGAGCTTGTGCAAATACTTGCCATCGTACTGTGGTCCAAACAAAGTTCTGCTGAACTTCAGAGCCGATGAGATTACATTCCAGCATCTGTATTGGGACCATTACACTGTAAATTAGTACACAATGATGAAATATGTATTTATACATTGAAGTTTATGGTAAAGTGTGGTATTTACTTTTTCTGTGGGAAGATTTTTGGGGTATGCTGAAGGTAAAAATCCTTAATATCTTTGGCTGCATATAAGGGTCGGTTGTTTTCATCTGGAGCAGTAAGCATTGCAGTGACTAATCCACCAGTGCTTGTTCCTGAAATCACATCAAAGTAGTCTGCCAGCCTTGCATCATCACCATCCAGCTTCTGCAGATGCACCAGTATTAGTTGTCTGCATTAATTAACAGGCTAAACTGCAACATCTACATACAGTTAATTTATATGTAACTACATTATGTATAAGCATGATAATAATAATAATAATAATAATAATGATAATAATTACAATAATATATAAACTTCCAAAAACTGGTACAGTGAACTTTATTTTTATCATCAGGGGCAGAAGTGACCCCATCCCCCTCTGTATAATTAATATAAAGTTTTTTGTAAAATAAAAAGTCTTATTTGTTAGAGAAAAGGTGAACTCTAATAATTTAAAATATGACAAAAGTTAAATGATCATGATAATTTGCTGGGATGACTATTAAAATGATGATTATATAATGAAATATGCACAAAATTATTTTGTCTTGTAAAATCTCACATCCCCTTTGTATATATAATTGTTAATAGAGTTAATGGTTTGGATAAAAAAAAATTATAAACACTTTAAAACAATAAAATGTTTTTTAAGTTTATGTATGCATAAACTATATTTTAAAATATTTCTTATATTAATTTTTCAAAAAATTGATTTCTGTCTAATATATGAGTTCATTTTAATTTGTGATAAAAAAATATTTTATTTTTTTTATTATTTTCTTCTACTAAAAGTATTTAGCAAAATAATTTATCCAAATATACCAAAAAATATTTACATTTAGACTCTATCATACATTATATTGTTTTGTTTATCGAAATGGACAAAATTTATTTTATTCTTCCTCCATTTCAAAAGTTTTTTTGTAAAATTATCAAGGTTTAAATATAATTTTGGTCTATCTATTCTGTCAATCCATAAATTTAGAGTTCTTATTTTAAAATAGAGAAATTTAGTATTTATTTTTAAAACTTAGCTACATTTATTTGTTCTATGTCGTTAATTAAATTATTTTTTAACGGTATTAATTAGGTTGTTCGATTAAAACAAAATAAAAGGAACAAAACATAGTCAAAATTAATGGTTAAACTCGATGAGGAGATCCAGAAACCTTTTTAAGTGGGACCAAGGAAATAATTTATAATATTCCTTATAGAAACATATTACAATTTTTTACAAAATACATAATTTCATGAAAAATATCTAAAAAAATTATTTTTTTTACAAATTATAATTGCCCCCTTCGCTTTTTATATTTCAAAAATATTGCATGATTTTTTATTGTCAATATTATAAAAAGTTAACAAGTTAAAAATGAAGAAAATTAATTAATATCAATCTTATTTTTTTATAATGTTTTACATTTATTTAAAAAGATATTTTAGGAAGACAAAAATAATCTTTTATAGGGGAAAAATACAATTAGTTGAAATATTAATGCAGAAAACGAAATCTTGTTGGTTTCCTATCCTCACACTTGCATGTACAACCACTAATAATAGAAGACCAAATGTCCCTACTTTGAAATAGGAGAAACAAACACAATTATGGATAGAACAAAAACATAGAAGATTGTATTTAATTCAATAAATGAAATAGATATTACACAGTTTTATGAAAAAATAGAATTATTTTCTGAACTTAGGGAAGAAACAGGTAGAAACATATTAATTACCTGAAGCTCTGATTCGAGGAAACCCAGAATAACTCCTGGAATGATTCCCCGAATGCCACCACCATCAATACTCAGCAGAGTAATCATCTGTCCATCATCACTTTTGTTTGGAGTTTCAGAAGCAAACCCTTTCGTTGCGTCCATGGAGTTGAATTGATGAGTTACTAAGACAAAGAGGGAATGAACTGAGCTTAGGAAATGGCAAAGCAAAGAAAACTACTAAACTCTTGAAGAAATTATTCAGAAAAATCTAGTTTTGATGGCTTAGTTTGATGAGGAGAAGCTATATATCTATATATAGCTAAAGCATGTAAAGAATGAAGATGTTGGTGAGTGATTATATTGTCTTGTTTTTAGCGTGTTAAGTTATTTGCCACAGAAACATGGAAATGGATAACATGTTTCCATTTATTGGCCGTCGGAAACTTCTTACTCACATTATTTTAATCAGTTTTCACGTTTTACTTATGTTGACGGTGACGAGTATGTCTATCTGTAACTACTCTTAACTCTGACATAATGAGGTAGTATTTTAAACGAGGTGGCATGTAAAACAAAACTTTCTAGATATTAATACATGGGAAATGGTAGAAAATTAATTAGATTGGGAATTTGAATGTGAAATGTACGAAAAAACGATAAGACAGTCAAATCACGTTTTCGAAAATATTTTTTTTTATTTTATAATTTAAAATATAAAAATTTATTTCAAATGGTATAAAGCAATTTTTTTATTTGAATATAACCCTTTTACATTTTGAATTATACAATCATAAATATAATTTTTTTATTATAAGTTGTCCGATCCAATTATATTTTTTATTATATATTTTGGATTGTATAATTCATATATAATATAATTTTTATATTTCAGATAATACAATTCAGAATACAAAAATTTATTAGGTATAACATTTATTTAATTTTTTTAATTAACGATATAATAATTATTTTATTGTATATATGAAGGTATTGGAAGAAAATATGGAGGTGCAGGGAGAATGTCTTCTTGTCTTTATTCTTAGAAGTTTCACAATTATCCTTTTTATCACTCTTTTCCTGTTTTATTTAATCAATTATTTTTTTCACTTTCACCTCATTATCTCCTTTTATTGAAAAGATTAAAAGAGGAAACATAAGAGAGATCTCATAATAATAAATATAAATTAGATTTACAAAACTTTAAGATAATAAAGTTGTGGATCTTATTTCTTATATTTTTTATATGTTGATTAACCTTTTTATTTGTACTCAACATAAGACTTAAACTCACATACTTAAATACTTAACTCATTTTTCTTTATTGTTTTCTCTTTTATCAATCACTCTTTTATGTTGTTTTGCATGTTTGTTATCTTTTGTAGTGACAGTGTTTAGCTATGATCATTGTAATCTTGGTGGTTTTTTCTATCAACAAAAAATAATTAATTAATAATAGAAACATTTAAAATATTTTAACTATTTTACACAAAACATTTACTCATAAAAATAAGGATAGTCTATGACCACCGTACAAGTATCCCTCTTACCCACATCCCTCTATAAGCATCTAAGGAATATATAATTCCTGTAAAACTTGCAATTATGCTTACTTACATATGTGTACAAAACTCTGTACAAGGGCATTATAGGTATTTTATGTCAATGTGTTTCTTCAACTATGACATTATTCAAATAAATGTACAACACAGACAATCTATACATTAGTTTACATCATAGCCATTTACTAGTTTACATCTACAAAAATGATATTTTGATACGGTTACAAAAATGATATTTTGATACGGTTTTTAAAGATATCTTCATTTGACATGATGACATAACACAAAAAAGAATATTTTAATGACAGTCTTAATTAAGTGGTTTTCTCTGTTTTGATACGTGGTTTGCTGATAAGTACTTTTAAACTTGTCAAAGTAGAAGTACTTCTACAAAATTATAAAACTCTTTTAAAATGTATGACACCCACTTTCAGATAGTTTTTCTCTGTTTTGGTATGTAGTTTGTTGAGAAATATTTTTGAACTCATGTTACAAATATAAAAATTAGGAACCTCAGGTGTTCATGTTGCTCTAGTTTTGAAAAATTATATCCAGGTGATTTCCTTTGTTTTGATATATAGTTTGTTAATAAGTAATTTTCAACTCATAAGAACCTTGTGTGTTCATGTTTCCTCTCATTTTAAAAAAAATACAATTATAATGTGTTTTTCTTTTTATTAAGTACTAAACCCTTAATTTAAAGAAGTATTAAATATAAGGTGTTACAATACACAATTATAAAATTGAAAATGATATCATTATGTGTCAAATAATAATTTTTTTTTAAATTAGAAAAAAATAAATTTGATGAAAGTTAATGAAAATTAGATAAAGTAATCATTGTTATAATAATTTGTATATACCTTGCAAATTTATGTATTGGATAATTTTTATACTTACTTTGGGTCCGTTCTACTTTTTATGTTTTTTTAATTAATCAAATTTGCCTATTACCAAAATATCTTATAGAATCACCAATTATAGTGAACAATTCTTAATATATTTTTGATGTCAAAAGACAAAGCATGTATCTCTCATATGTGCTATGTGTAAATTATAATTATTATTTTTATTAGCAGTCATGAACTAAGCATGTATCTCTCATTCTTGCATGTGTTATGTCTAAATAAGAATATTCAAGTGATTATCTCTATTTTGACACGTGATTTGTTGATAAGTACTTTTGACACCCAAATAAAAAGAGATAAACGATATAAACATGACACATTTAAGTAAATAAAAAATTATTATTTTTAACTATATAACAGTGTCAAATGGGTGTAATTATACAAGGTATCAACATATCATCATCCTTATTTATATATTCTTTTGCCTGATTAAAAAAAACTGTTATATTCAACGACAATATTTTAAACGCTTTTAGAGGTTTTCTTAGCTTCTCATGTCTTCCAATTTTATCCTATTTTTTCTCATCTGTATTTGTAATTTGAATTTTGTATCTTTTCTAAAATATAAATAGTTAAAACTGGCGTACCACAATATAAACAATTTATTATAATATAAAATATAATTTATATATTTTAAATATCTATTTACTATAATTTTTAATTATACTATAATTTATATATTTAGAAATATTTTTTATTCCAAATATCAAAAATATATCCTATACTCTGCACAAACTAGATGATCCATAGAATATATGTTTACTATTATTAACAAAGGCTTTTGGACACACGTTAACAATTTCACTTTTAAATTTACTAAATGTATATTGTCTCAAATTTTCTTTTCACTTAGTTTTGATTTATCCCACTATATTAGTAGCTTTGAAATATCAAATTTCACAATATACTAGGGTATATTGTCTTTTGTTATAATTTTTAAATACTAATTAGTTCACAATTTCATTTTATACATTTTAATGGGTATGTTTTGGTAAAAATATATTATTGCATTAATTAGTTAAACTAAGGATATATGTGTGTATACATTATCTTAAAATAGTTTTTTTTTTAGAATTTAATTGTAATATACTTTTACAGTTTTTCACTATCATTTAAGTATGGATTGTTAACTAAAATTGGTTAATTTTTATAATAATTACAAATTAAATAACATTTAACTAATTATTAATATAAAGATTTTTTTGGAGAACATTTTTTAGACTGATAGAGTATACAAATTACTTCTTTTCATAAAGAAAACTTATCGTTAACGACAAGAAGTAATATTCATTCTTAGCCACCATCAGGATACTCATGAACCATGAGTCAATGAGTCAATGAGTCAATTAAAATATCTAAAATATTGTGTCAGTGGCAAAGTTAAAATTCCCAACCATCATTGATAGATTAATTAATTATTGATTTATAATAACAAGAATATTATTTTATGAGACACATGCTAGGTTAAAGGAATTTCAATTTTCTTTTCTGATTTGTTTAAATTATAATTAATTCAATAATTCTCAGAGTCTCCATAACTATCCTTGTCCAAACAGTAACTCTATTAGTTAATTGAGACTTTTTATACACAACAATAATTGTGACTTGAGAAAGCTATAATTAAAAGTAAATACTTACAAACCGATGTCGTAATTGCGTTTTGTCTCTTTATCTGTCATATTTGTCTGTTTTTCATCAATATTTGAAAAGGGTAAGGCTTGCCACGTAGGTATCAACCACAACTTAAGGAAAATAATTAATAAATAGTAACGGTAAAGTACAAAATTAAGGTTTAATTGTATTACTTCTTTACTTATTTAGAATATTTAGAAAATAATATGCAATTTAAAAAGTAATTAAATTTTGTAAAGTTCACTTTTTAAATGTTATTATATCTAATGTTTATTAGACTTTATCAACAGGTTTAATTCTCCATTCGACGTTTAATACATTAACCATGTAGTATTTCTTCAATTTTAAAAAGTGTCATGTTAAATTTTATATAAAAACTAGTGAAGGTTCTATCGATAATAATTATATTATATTTGAAATTGTTAAATTAGACAATTTAAGAAGATGAGTTATATTTTTATTAGTTGACATAATTTATAATTTATATTTCATAAATTTACTAATTTTGATTCAGTTCATTTTGTATTGATATTTAGAGTGTATATTTTATTGTAGAGAATTGTTCACATTTATTTTGTGTAACGTGAAGATAAATTGAAATGCTGTTAAGTAAAATATAAAAGTGGTGATTAAATTTTATGTAATATTAAACTATAATAAAAGTGAATTTTTTTAATAGGATAGGATCATATCTTTAATTAAAACACTAAGATTAATTTATCAATAACATATATACAAAATATAGATATGGTTCAGAATTGGATTAATTTAGTATAAGTAATGCTTACGAGAAAGGATAATGATTTATATAGTTTGCACAACCTAATGGCAATAATTTGTACAACATGTTCCAATTATGTTGGGGGCACAATGAATTGAGTTATCTCCTAATAAGCACTTGTTTCGAGCATGACAAATGATTTAATAATAGTGGATGAGACCTTGTTATGATCATAGGTCCAAATCTCACATAGATGCCATGGGATACAATGTTTTTAGTAGAGAGGATGAAGATTGCATGGAGCAGTCAATAGCTCAACATATTTTGTTGTGTAATTATGGATGACATAAATTCATTGTTTAAAAGCTTTATATTCATTACTTGTTATATATATATTACTAATAATTTATTGTAATTTAGGTACATTTATGGTTTGCCTTTGAAAGAGGGGAAACATGATACATATGTCTTTTTAAACCCTTAACTAATTCACTCAATGAGTAACACAAATAACAGAAACACAAATATACACCACCAATACCTTAATAAGAGGACGAAAACAAATTTACTATACATATATATATATATATATATATATACATATATATATATATATATATATATATATTCATGTGTAAATTCATCTTTATTAAATAAGTTATTGTAAATTATTTAAATATGTTGTAGTAACTACTTCAAACAAATTGTAGATTGGTAAGTCAATTTCATTTAACAATGGTCTTGCATAATGTTATGTATTTTAACATTAAATTTTGATATTTTAATACATATTATGAATATAATATATTGATTGGTAGGTTAAGTGCCCGATCACAAATACTGGCTTGAGTGTACCTTTCAAGGTATTTAAAGTAAATATGCTTATTATTTTTGTATTGTTATTTTTGTATTGCTATTGATTGAGTTAATAGAATTTATTTTTAAGTTGTAGTTTAATAAATAAATTGGAGGTTATAAGTGTGCCTACTAGAACTAATATGTGAGTTGGTATTATCAAATATTTTTAGCATCATTTAGATTTAGAGATAAATGTTTAACCCTTTTGAATGGTAAAAGATCTCAAACAACTTTTACAAACAACTTTCATTTGTCATCTTATCATTAGTTGACTTGATTTTTATTATTCATCTTATAACATAATGGTCCACACTCAAGATATATTTTTCAACCTTTCAAACTTTTTATTATATAATATACCATCATTAAACATGCATGTACCATTTTATACTTAATAGTCATTAAAGAAAATATATTTTTCATCTCATAATTAAGTAGTTTATTTATTTTTATAATCCTATTCTTTAATAATTATATTTGTTTTGTGAAATTTTTATTATAATTTTCAAATTCATCAACTTTAATATTAACGAAAGTCGTGCAAAATTAGTTGAATCTTGATACAATAAAATCATTGGATCGTTAAACATTATTTCTAATCAATTATTCATGATTGAATGAGTAAAATCGTTATTTTGGTAGAAGCTTAACAAATCTAATAATTCATCTCGTAATGTTCATATTGAATAATTTAAAAAAAAAAAGTCATTAAAGTCGTTATCTTATTTGGATGACATGTAATTTTTTCTCGTTTAAAAAAATTCATGCAATCATACATAATTCTTATTCCATTGTCACTACAAATAAAAATTATGTAAATCACGGGTTTTTCAAAATGAAGCAATGCAACCGAAACATAATATCGGTGCGTTCGACGAACTCATCATGAAGAAAATTTTACTTTCGAAGTAGTTGAAAAATTAAAGAAGCATGTTTTCTCTTAACACTAATAAATATTATAAAAGCAATTCTAACAATTTTTCATTGTAAGTTGACAAATATTTCTTTTTTAAATTTACATTATGGCGTGTTTGAACTTGTTCAGTTGATAAAAAAAATAGTAAGAATAGTGATTAGCAAAATAAATGTTTTTTTTTAAATAAATGGTTCGGATAACATGAAGAAATAAGAAAAGTCTTACATATCAATCCATCGATAGAAATTTAATAAATGACCTTTAATACTTAAATCAATATAATCACATTAATATAAATGAAAGATTAATAAAATTATGTGGACAAAAATATAATCATTTATAATTTTTTAAAACAGTAATGAATTATAAAAGTACAATAAAAATGAAAAGTAAATAATACTCAAAAATATTATTTTCAAAGTGAACAAAATATTTTATTGTCTCTGTCATAAACATTCTAAAAAATAAAATGCTAAATAACACATAGATATTATTATTTTTACAGTTAAGTGTCATATAAAATATTTAATAAAATTAGTACATAATACAAAAAGTTTGGTACCAATACCTCTCACTAGTTAGTATGTGGTGGTTGATAATAATTAATGCTAATTATTTCTTTTTCCTTATCACTGCAACAGTTTCCTGAATCATTAGGGTTACCTCATCAAGATGAAGTAGTAATGATACGTCAAAAACAACATCAATGATGAATCATCAACAAAAGTTTACATCAAGAACCCAATCGAGAAACACGAGGTTTCATATGACCATTAGAATATTAATGGCTCGTGCTCGTTAGCTACATAAATATCTACTTTTGTTAACACTTCCTATAATAGTTAAAAGAATAGAAATTTTAGTAATTTTTTATTTTCTTGATTTATTAATTTCGTAATTAGCACTATATTATTTCAACATATGAACCTATTTTGGTGTGTACCTTAGTCATAATTGAAAGGCTTCTAATTAGTTTTGAATTGATTGATGTGTTCGGATTTGTTTGAATAAGGATTTTTCTTCCCACACTCCATAACTTTTAACTATAATCCTATAATTTTTAAAACGACTATTTTACCTTTCATAAAAGTGACTTTTATAAAATTTGTTTTAAAAAATTTCAAAAGAAGTTTTCTAAAGCATAGTTTTCATATAGATATTTCAAAATAAGATTTTTAGAGTAGAATTTATGAAACACATGAAATATATTCTAAAACGAGCTTTTCATAATAGAAATTTTAAATTAAACTTTTTTTAAAAAGCTTTTATAGAATGAGTTGTTGAGAACAAACTTCTAAAACAGACTTTTCTCTAGAATGAGTTCATTTTCTTTTCTTCTTCTTCCTCTCAAAAAAATGCAGTGACAACGACACAGCCACAATGACAACACCATCAGTGTTGACGACAATAGTGGCGTCGTGCAATAAGAAAGCATATTTATGAGGGTGCAGTTATTAATAATGGAAATGCAAAAAGAAAAAGCCGAACTTTATATTGGATCAGCTCGACCCTCTTAAATGGGCTACAATTTTTGGCTTGGACTGGACCTATATTTAGTCATTAAGTCATTTTGGAACACTTAATTTATTCCAAGTCAAATAAATATATATTTTTAAATTTTAAGTTATATTAATAAATTTAAATTAGATACAATGGTTCTATATATAAATAAATCTAAACTATAATACATTTATGTTTCAAAAGTAATTATTTTAATTTTTTATTTAATTATTATTTTATAAAACTATAAGTTGATTTCGACTACGAGTAAAACAAGGTGAATCCAATTCAATCTACGCTATATTTTCTTTTTGGTTAAACTGGTTCATTCTACAGCCTTTTCATTTATGACTCTTGATATTTATACGTTTCAAAATAGTGATACCATGAAGCAAACAAATAATATGTTTTCATTTATTTGTGTTATCTTAACATCTTTGTATGATAAAATGAATCTAATTGTTTTTATGAGTGACTTGCTTTGGTTGGTGTTAGTGCAAGTATCATTTGGGCTTTATACCTTGGGCCGCAGCCCAAAATAGGTTGGCAGTCAACTAATCTCTATTACGACAGAGAAATAAAATCCAAAGCATATTCGTGTAAGAAAGTTCTTTATATAGAAAATTGAATTTCATCCATGTACCATTACGAAGAAGAGCAAGATATGCTCCCGCCATACTCGCCGCATCCACCTTCTAAATCATCTTCGAGTCAAGGAAAACGACCAGTTTCTCTTCTCTCTCTTTTCTCTACCCAAAACGCAAACGCAAAAAAATAATAAAAATATAAAAATAAAATGTTTCGAATCTGTAACAGAACGCGACCACTTCTTCGCCACCATCTTCCTCGAACCATTTTCTCTTCCAGAAGAACCACCAATTCAACCAACCAAACCGTACACAATTCTCAAATTGCACCAATCCACGATCACCGCCACAACTTCTCTCCTACCACTCCGCAATCTTCCTCTCGCGCTTACGTCGTCGCGCTCTCCGCCGCCGCCATTCTCACTTCCGCCGCCTTCCTCACCTCCGACTACGACGAATCTGATCTCGGCGAAGAAGCCAATCCTCTCTACGCGAGAGCCGAGCACGCCGCGCGCAAGGCGGCGGACTCCTTCGACCGGATTTTCCACCACGCCAGGCGCACCGGCGTCGCGGCTGCGGTCCTCTGGCACTCTCTGTGCTCGGTGCTGTCGTCGGCAAACCATGAGGTGCGCTCCGGCTTCGAGATTCGCGTGGCGGCCTTGCTCGCCGACATCGCCGCCGCGAACTCCGGCCGCAGGGCCGCCATCGTCGGGGCCCGTGGCGGCGCTGTCGTGGACTGGCTGCTGGAGGCCGTGGCGAAAGAAGGCGGCGGCGGCACTCAGGCGGAGTCCGCGAGGGCGCTTGCTTATCTGATTGCGGACCCTAACGTGTCCGCGGCGGTGCTTGGGAGACCTCACGCGGTTCCGAATCTTCTGAGGTTCATCTTTTCGTGCCAGCCTCGGCGTTCTAAGAATAAGAAGGTAAATGATTCTTTATGTGAATTACTTTTTCTGTGTGAGTTGTTGTGTTCGTTTTTGTTGCATAGGCATTCGCAAACTGAGCAATCAATTCGACTTTATTCCTATTGTGCTTGATTATAGAGCCTCCTGTCTCATAAACAGGGTTTAATCTTTTAAATGTGATGAAAGATTAAATGGATAGTATTTCGGTTGCGAATATATGAAATGTACCTCTCATTAAATACATTTAGTTTGTTTATTTATTCCTTGAGGATACTTTGTAAGAAGTCTCCGAAGTTATATGTAATCTTAGGAGTTGTCTTCTGAACTATTTTTCATGCCCAGCGTGCCTAGAATAAAGAATGTGACTATCCTTTTGTATATTTCACATCTCCTGTTTAACATAATGTTCTTGCGTTTTTAATGATGCATGCCAAAATCTGATCGTGTTTGGTTTTAAACATGTATTTTCTTAGGAGTAGTGATGAACGTAACCCGATTGGTGGTGGGGGGTATGTAGGTGGAAACAAGAGAGCAAGTAAAAAGAAAAGTAAAAAGAAAAGGGATAGTAAGTAACAAATGTGAGAGGATAGAAGAGAAAGTGAGTGTATCACAGTAGAATTATTGTTTCCTTAGTGTTGTGGCTATTCTAGATCTATTATATAAATGCAAGCTTCACTGAGGATGTTGACGATAGTCTCTTATCTGATTCTGGCATTGGTGACATTATGCAAATTTTTGTGGCAGCAGCATTCAAGACGTAGTGCATTTGATATTTCTGATTCTTTGAAAGGCAGGAGTATGCTTGTGGCTGCCATTATGGATATTGTTACGTCCAGCTGTGACAATACAGAAGAGGTATCTTTTAATCCATCATTGCCTGGACATGCTGAGACTAGAGACATTGCTGCTGCCCTACAAGTAATTGAGGAAGGGTGTTTGCACTTGGATGAGCCACCTGAAGGTGAAGATGATAGTGGTGGGACTGGAAGTAAAGGGATTGGGATCAAGATACTTGACGGTACCCCTGTTTTAGGGCTTTCAAGGACCTCTAGTGATTCCTATAGTGAAGAATTGGAGCATCAAACTCCTAAAACTATCACATATCAAAATAAGTATGACAATTCTCCGCAACAAAAGAATGTATCATCTTCTGTTGTTCCTGGTCTCTGGGATGATTTGCACTGTGAACATGTTGCTGTTCCTTTTGCCACCTGGGCATTAGCTAATTGGGCAACAGCATCGCAATCAAATAGAACTCATATTCAGGAGCTGGATCGAGATGGACATGCAGTCATGGCTGCTTTAATGGCACCCGAGAGATCTGTAAAATGGCATGCAAGTTTGGTGGTGCGGTTGCTATTAGAAGATCGCAATACACCTCTGAATGAATCTATTTCTGAATGGGCTTCCAGTATTCTTTCTACTATATCTCAGGCATGCAAGCATGACGATGTTTCTTTGGCTAATGTAGCTTTATCTGCCCTTCTCTTATCTGTTGAGAGGAGCCCAGCAGTGCAGAAGATAGTGATGGAGAATGGTCTTAACCCAATGAGAGAGGTCGCCAAGCAGATGACAAAGCATAAGCAGGTGCAAGAAGCAATGGCAAAGGCATTAGAGCTACTTTGTACCGGGGAGCTGCATTTGTCACTTGAAGAGAGTCAAAAATGGTCAGGCATTCTTGTACCTTGGGTTTTTGGAACATTTTCCTCTGATACTATACGATCTTCAGCCATAAAGATTCTTTCTCAGATCTTGGAAGACTACGGACCAACATCTGTACCACTTTCTCAAGGATGGTTAGCCATGATGCTATCAGAAGTTCAGAGTTCTATCAAGAAATCAAATGATAATGCAACCAGTCAGCCAAAAAGTGATAATGTAAAGGTATGCAAATATTTTTCCCTCATTCTGTCGAAATGACCTTTCACTATATCTGATAGTGCTACTTCAATTCCTAGTCTGCTTTTGATGCACATTTTAGCTGTGTTAATTTTTTGCAGACGTTAATCAATAATGCAAATATTGCTTCTGCTGCACAAGTTGCCAATCAACTTTCCACTGCTGTTGTTAATCTGGCAGCTAAGAGAATGGGAATTGCATCTACTTCTGGGGATGCATCCCCACTAGCAGATTTTCTGTCTCTGGAACCTTTAGCAGGACCATTTAAAAATTTAAAAAAAGATAATCTGCCTAAATTAGATGCTGCAGATTCTGCCGTGGCAACACTGAAAGGAATTAAAGCTCTGACTGAAGTTTGTGCTGAAGATTCTGTGTGTCAGGACATGATAGTTGATTTTGGGATTTTATGTTTGCTGAGGCGCTTTATGTTGAGTGATGATTATGAGAAGCTGGCTGCTATGGAGGCTTATGATGCATCATCTAGAGCACAGGAGGGGAAGGGGCGGATATCAAATGTAGATGGGAAACCAACAATATCAGAGGTGTATGATTCAGCTAGTGTCCGAGTTCCACCTACTGCTCATATCCGCAAGCATGCAGCTCGATTGTTGACCATCCTCTCACTGCTTCCCAGAGTCAAGAAGGTCATCACAGCTGATGAAACCTGGTGCAAATGGCTTGATGATTGTGCTAATGGACGAATTCCAGGTTGCAGTGATCTTAAAATGCAAAGCTATGCCAGGGCAACACTTTTAAATGTGTTTTGCAATGACCAGCCTAATGGAAGGAGTGGAAGTGGAGGTCCTTCTGATGGTGGTGTAAAAAATTATAGGAACTCATGTCCTCGTTATGATGACATGATATTCTTGATAAATTCTCATCTTCCTCACTGGAAATGTCCCAAAGAAACAGATCAACAAGGATCTTTATCAAATGTGATATCTCTGGCTCCTTCTGCTAATATTGACGATGGAACAGAATCCTTGAATAACAGCAACTGTTCTATTTCTAATGATTTAACTAAAAGCAACCCAGACAGAAATTTGCCTCCACTAGACATAGTTTTTGTCCATGGACTCCGTGGTGGGCCTTACAAAACTTGGCGTATAGCTGAGGAAAAAGTATCAACTTCACCTCATTTGGTGGAGAAGGTTGACGAGGAAGCAGGAAAACTTGGCACCTTTTGGCCTGGTGAATGGCTTTCCAGTGATTTTCCTGAGGCTCGGTTGTTTACCCTAAAATACAAGGTTTGCCTTAGTAAAGTTGGGGCATATTTGCCTTAGTAAGATGAGATGTTTCGGATATGAATTGCATTCTTTTTTTGATGTTAGTTCTATCACCTTTTCTAGAGTTTTTTCATGGGTGGTTCCCTTTACCTCCATCTAACTTTTTAGGTAAATGCTTTATGCAGACTAATCTCACACAGTGGTCTGGAGCTAGCTTGCCTCTTCAGGTTACAATTCTAAAACACCACATTATTTATTATCTAGAAACAATTAGCTTTTACTTCTCTACCATGCTCTGCTTCTTAGTCGTCTGGGAAGTTGCTAACAGTTTTGTAAAATCGGATATGGGGGTCTTCATACTCTATGAGCCTTGTTAGGGACTAAAGAAAATTATCATTTTTTATTCTACTGTCATTCTGGAGTTGCATTATCAGACAGACTTGCAAATTGCAATTTCCACATCTTCTTGCTTGAGGCTGAAGCACCATTACATGATTCTATGATCAGTATTGTTAGCATTTTATGTAAATATAAATCTAGACATCATACTAAGTTTTAACATGTGTTTAAATTACTATTAAGAAAAGCTGTACTTAATGAACTCTTACTAAGTGAGACTGATTTTGTGGATGAAGATCTAAACAATTTACCGTGATTTGAGTGAATCAGTTGCGAGAACTTTTTTTTTTTTTTTTTTTTATATCCTTTTGTTTCTTCGTTATTAGTTTGTTATTTTCGCTTTTCTGGTTTGCTTATTACGGGTATGTATCACAGCTCTTAAAATTCTCTTAAACTATACACTTACAGATCTAGAATCAAATTCTTGAATTTCCTCCCTGCAAATGGTTGCAGTTGCCAATTTCTCTTGCATCCTTACCTACTGCCAGGCTTCTTTGTTTTCTAGTTCATATACTCATTTATTTGAAATTTGCAGGAAGTTAGTTCTATGCTATTGGAGAAGCTTGTTGCTGCAGGAATTGGGAATCGACCTGTTGTTTTTGTTACTCACAGGTTAGTCTAGCTGCCTATGAGTTTTCACTTTATTGAACTTTTGTGCACTCATTGGTTTACTACTCATTTTTATGATAGACATGCGTCCTTTGAAAGTGCAAGTAACTTTTGGGACAATGACAAAATTAATTGTTTATTTATTTATATATTTCGTGTAAATTGCATTTTTTCAGATGTCTTTTAGTCACCAAGTTATTTATTTAGTCACACTGTACCTCACTTTGTTTTGCGTATGTGCTTTTCTATTATTTGCAGTATGGGAGGTCTGGTTGTGAAGCAGATTCTTCATAAAGCAAAGGAGGAAAGATTTGATAATCTTGTGAAAAATACTATGGGAATTGTAAGTATTGATTCCTTGATTAAATATATGCTTAAAATATGCAGATTTTTTTTTTTAATGTTATTTTGGTTGCAGGTTTTCTATAGCTGCCCACATTTTGGTAGCAAACTTGCAGATATGCCTTGGCGAATGGGCTTTGTGCTTCGTCCAGCTCCCACAGTTAGTATTTGAAGTCACCTACCCTTGTTCGACATTAGATGTTGATTAACCTATTTCCTCTTCGAATAATAATTGCTACTTTTGAAACAGTGTTTTGCTCTTGGTTTTTAATGTTTAACAGATAGGAGAGCTAAGAAGTGGATCTTCAAGACTGATAGAGCTTAATGACTATATTCGTCAGCTTCATAAGAAGGGGATGCTTGATGTCCTCAGCTTTTGTGAGGTAATCAGCAATTAAGCTATTTGCTAGTATCTGTTCCGATGTTTTTTCATGAGTTTGAGTTGTGAGTGAATGCTTTTTGCAGACCAAGGTAACTCCAATAGTTGAAGGTTATGGTGGATGGGCCTTTCGGACAGAAATTGTACCAATTGAGTCAGCATATCCCGGATTTGGGGAATTAGTTGTAAGTATATTGTGAAATTCTATCTCATTTTATAAGAAAAAGAAAATGAAATGAAGAGTAAAATACGTTGTCCAAATAATTCATTTTCATTCAAGCTTTGGCCTTTGATCCCCCTACCCTTCCCAGCATCCCAGTTGCAAAAGGCAACTCTACTACTACGACGCGAAAAAAGGTTCCTTTTTTACTTTTAAATAACATATAATGCAGTAACTGATGCCATTGCTATTTTAGTTTGATGATAAGATAATCACTTTTGTGCTTACGCCATGAATTGATTGCTAAATATTTACAGTCATCAGAGAAAAAAAAAAGGTTGTGTTCCCTTTTATAAATTTTTAGTTCATAGTACTATCAAAGAATGGTTGGACAATATTGATATGTATTGTCCTGTGAGATGCAAGCTTTTAGCGTAAGGGATAAGTTTTTCTAGAGAGACTCCGATGGCATAGGATTTGAAACAATAGAAGTCAATACTGTCTGCGTAACAATTCACGATTTACAACTTGATAGATACTTTTTTGTGGTATTATAGCAGTTTAAGCGTTTGTTTTTCTGATTTAGCTTCAAATTTTGAAACAGGTACTGGAGTCAACAGATCATATAAATTCTTGCAAACCGGTGAGCCGCTTAGACCCTTCGTATACGGAGACGTTAAAGTTCTTGCAGAGATTAAAAGCATGCCTTGACTCAGCTTATGTTTCCGGAGAAGAGCTTAGCTAGGTGTTCCGGACTGGCATTTATATGTCAAATGCCTGGGAAGTCCGCATGTCTTGTGGCTTCAACTTGACACAACAACAAAAACGTCATCTACGTGAAATCCAAGTTTAGCATAGTTTATGAAACTTGAAGGTGAACTAACATGTGCAAGCTTTCTATTAGATATGGCTTGCCTGAGCTTGTACAGTTTCCCATTCATCAACCATTCATTGGGTTCATTGACCCTTAGGGATTGTAATCAGTGTCCCTTGTACATAAATAGGAAAACACAAGTATAAAGCCTTATATATTTACATTCTTCTCTCATATGCCCTACTCAATAAAGGGATGTTTGATATTTTATACAGACCTTGTTTAAGCACTTTGTTTCACTGCGATCTTTAAAGGTTCAACTTGAGTTAAATTAAAATGAAAATTATAATGTGACATTAATTTAAGTGTATATTGTTTTTGTGTTATGATAAATTTAATTGAGAATATTTTAAATACTAGACTAGTAGTAGAATTTACAATAGAAAGGTTAAATAATTAAAACTACAGAATATGAATGTAAAATTAATTAAAAATGAAAGTCCAATTAAAAAAGTATATATTTATAAAATAAAATCAACTTTATATAAAAATATCATACGAACATGTTTATTTAGTTTTTTTAATAAAAGAATCTTAACTAAGCTAACATTCCATAATTCATTAATTATTTATCATCACATCCACAAAATCCAATAAGAGAAAAGTCATGAAAAAATTAATCTGCTTTATTATATAATAACTAAAATGAATATAAGGAATTGAAATAAATAGAGAATGGGGATAACGAAAGGTTGAAGGAAGAAGATGGCGTCAACAGTGAAACCCATGCCACAGCTACGGTTCCCGCTCCCAATCTCAGTCCGAAATAAGGGGAATTGCATTTGTAGGGTTTCCATAACAGCAACAAGCTCCAGTAACACCACTCTCAATCACTCTCAGAATGCAGTTCCAACACCTAAGCCCAATCCTAAGTCCACGCTCAAGAAGAGAAAGAGGTATCGGAAGCTCTACCCAGGAGAGGCCACCGGCATTACCGAAGAGATGAGGTTCGTCGCCATGAAACTCCGCAACGACGCCGTTTCCCACGACCAGTCCAATTTCGACGCGTGGCCCGCCTCCATCGAAGGCTTCATCTCTTACCTCGTTGACACTCACCTCATCTTCGCCACTCTCCAGCGCATCGTCGACGAATCCGACAACGTTTCCTGTGAGTCCAATTCCAATTCCAATTACATTCCATCATTGCATTGCACCTTTTGAGATTATTGTCTTCAAATGTAATTAATATTATTTCGTTACTGTTTTTTTTAAATATCGAAATTCATGATATTGTTATTTAATCAAAATTGAAGTTTCATCTCGATAATAATACGTGTACCAAAGGTTGAGGTTAAAACTCAGAGGTAGTAATCCAGGGGGAACTTACCGAAAATTAGTATGAAAAACATTTGTTCTTAATTAAAAAGATGTTGATTAATTAAAAAATTGATTTGAATTTGTTATGATGAGTTTCATGAATTTGCAGATGCATACATGAGGAAAACTGGGTTGGAAAGATCAGAAGGGCTCTTGAAGGATCTGGAATGGTTGGAAGAGCAAGGAAATGAGATTCCAAATCCCAGTTCTCCGGGGATTACATATGCCAAATATTTGGAGGAACTTGCAGAGACAAGCGCACCCTTGTTTCTCTCCCATTTCTACAATATCTATTTTTCTCATATAGCTGCTGGTCACTTGATTGGAAAGAAGGTGTGTGCTCACTTCCCTTTCCCCTGTCTTTAAGTTGTTTACGAGGGAAAACTATCATATGTCCCCTTTTGGTGTAGTTCCTTTCTCTGTCTATCCAATTGAAAAATTAAATTCCTCAGCTAGATACTTTGTCGTTAAAAGAAAAATGTTTTTTTTTTCTCAACTATCATTTTTCAATCAGAAATACTAGGGACAAATAAAAGAGATAGGTCTGGAGACCTCATGCGTGAGTGATGAATGTAATTAGTGGATAGTTTAATCATTTAATTATATTTTCTTTTACTAAAAGTGAAAGGAGTATTTGAAAGTTGATGACATGACATGCCCCATATAAGAGAGATCTACTGTAAAACAGATTGTTATCAAACAATGAATCAAATTTTAGATGTTGAATTCATGATAGTGGGGTTGAGGAGAAATTTGAAATAACATTGTTATTTACTAAAAAGCTACACATGAAAGTAGTACAGGTACCTTCTGATCTCTCTCACCTACTCAAATGCCCGGCACTACTAACAAGATACAATGTGGTTTGGTACCCAGCATTCTAACTTGCTTACTATTCCTCTCCTACATTTTTGGTACACAAATTGATAGAGAGGTCTACAAGGGTCAGGCCTTTTATAGGCAAAATCTAAGTCTAAAATAATAGAATTGACATAGTGAACGATAGCTTGGCGTTCAATTTGACCCATAAAAATATGCTTATAGGCCCTCTACTAACTCATGCAACCTTGTAAAATGAATATGTAGTTTTACTTTATGGTGTTGAAGTTCTGTAGTCAACATAAAATCAGAACTGAGGAATTCCTTATCCAAAGAATTCCATTTCGTACTTATTGTGAAACTCATTCTATTGTCGTTGCTTTTAGGTTTCTGAGAAGCTCTTGGAAGGTAAGGAGTTGGAGTTTTACAAATGGGAAGGAGATGTGCCTGAATTGTTGAAAGATGTCCGTGATAAGCTTAACCAGCTTTCCGAGGTTGATTACTAAGAATACTACTATTGTGGCTTTAGTATTATATTTAGATGCTATGTCATTCTTATTATTGATGTGAGATTGTGGTTCATGCAGCATTGGTCTCGAGATGAAAAGAATAGATGTTTAAAAGAAACTCCAAAGGCATTCCGGTTTATGGGACAGATTATCCTTCTTCTTGTCGCATAAATAGACATTCTGTACTCCTTTTCGTTTCTGAACTGCTCTGCCTTCTTTGATGGTAAGTTTTCTAATATTTCCTTTTCTTCCTTTTAACTTCTGAGGTTCGTGGCTTTTAATTGATGGAGGAGGGGTCACCCTAACTCTCAAGTCTCTCATCTGTCAGAAAAAAGAAAGTATCTCACTTCTTAAATTGCATTGCATGCATAATTTGTGTGGTGTATAATTGGACTATTGATTAAGCCCAATAAATGTGAGGGCCTTAAGTGAACTGTTGCGTGGAAACCATCAATTGTTTCCCAATGCCGCAAATATTTCTAAGAATACACTAAATTAGTCCTTGATTATAAGTAACGATCAATTTAGTTCCTGATATAAATGAGCAAATTATGAAAGCGGTACAGTTCAGCGAACCTCCTCGTGAAATTGGTTTAGTGTGAACCAAACTGTTCTCAAAAAGTGCTTCTGTTTGGGTTTTTCAACACAGTTTGGTTCGAAAACGGTTTGGTTTTTTGCACACTGTATGAGGAACCAAAACAAATAGTTATCAATGTTATAGATCCTTAATATTAGGGCTAAAATGATTGATAATTGTTAATAAGTCTAGGGACTATTTGATGGTTTTCTCTAACTATTACTTTTATCATGTCTCATCACGCTAGTTTCTATGTTTTGTAGCTGCCTGGCCAAGGTGCCATACAACTGTGATGGATCTGCTGTCTTTTTTATAAGGATTTTTAAAGGGCATAGCACAAGGGAGAGAGACTTTTTCCAATTAGAGATGTAGCATGGTAGGAACTACCTCAGGCTCATGTTGGTCTTATTGAATACTAATGTTTTCCCTCATATTGTATCCAAGTTAATACCTTTTTTAACAATGCTTGAAATTGATTGTAATTTAAATACTATTCACTTATGAAAGTTTCATTTTAGGCATTCGTTGTGATCCCGTTAGGTGGGACTTGGAAATCCATTAAAATTTCCTCTGGTTTTTGTACCGTGTAAAATTGGCAAGGTGCATTTTTTCTTTTACTTGTTTTATCGCCAAAGGTCTTCGCTGTAATTTATCGTCAACATCAAACAAGTTAATCATGAAACTTCCATGGGGGAAAATATTGAAAATTTTGGAAGATTTGCGTGTTTACTTGTTTCAACATCTGTTGTTTTCTTTGACTTTGTTCGTATTCCATTACAGGGAAATTTACTTAAAAATGTTTCTAATGACTTGAAGTCATTGATAGTTTTTTTTAGTATTTGAAAAGAAAGCGTTTTAAATTTTTGTCTAAATATTATTAGAAAGTTCATTCAAGTGGTCACTATATATATATATATATATATATATAACTGGAGACATACATATGTATGTATGTATATATATAATGTTAGCTAAAAGTTCATTTTAAATTTAAAAGTTTAAAATATTAAATCAACTCCAAATTTAAAGTATTTGGATCATATTTTTGTTGGTTATTTAAAATTAAAGAAGAAAAAATAAGCTAAAGCTTTTGGCCGAAGTACATGGTATATTATTTGGTGTGATATTTTTCGTACCAAATAGAACCATTCGTTGTTTTAATAAACCAGAATAAGCACATGCATTATAATTTGTTCTAGTATATTAACTATATTTTAATTTTTTAAGTGAATATTACGCAAGTTCAATTATAATGTTTTATCAATGTGATTCTTTTATGCTGTCAATGTAAAAGAAATTATCTGTAATACTTATTTTAAAATTTTGTTTAAGATTATTTTTATTTGACTATCAGTGTAAAATATACATCGAAAAGCAGAGATAAAATATTAATTTTCTCTACATCGAAAACAGAGGGTGATTCCTGATACTAAGTCAATGTTACGTTTCAAAGAAAGATCTATTAAACACTGTTTTGTTGTTTCTCTCTTTCTTGTCATGTTCTTCATCACCTTCTATAGTTTTTTCCACACACGCAAAACACATATTTAAATATTAAGATAAGATACACTGACACATACTTTAACATAAAATAAGCATCTCATATAGTACTATATATTATTCTACCCGCCGTGAAATTTAAGTTATAGATGGAAAAAAAAAAAAAAAAGGGAACCACTGCAAGACCAAATTGCTTGAACAACGCTGAATTTCACGTGGAAGCCTCGAAACTCTGAAAACATAGAGAAGATGATTCAACATATAAAGAGTGAAGGGTAGAAGAGGGTCTTCGTCGTTGTCCTTCATTCCCGAGAAACATGATTCAACAAATATTTGTCCTCAAGAAGGTGAGAAAATTAGGTGCTATCAATCATTGCCATTTTCATCTTTTTTTCTTTTCAGTCTTTTCTTTTTCTGCTTTGTCTCAAAGCTTACGATATTAGTGTGACATGTGGTGACTACTTCATTTTTCAGGACTCCATGGACTTTAAAGCTACTAAGAATTTTCCATCAGCATTGAGGTTGGTAGTTTTAGCCATGGCTGCAACATGTGGACTATACATTTGCTCAGTTAATTTAGAAAAACCAACAAGAGTTCGTGCAAATACCAAGTTGTTGGAACAGAGAGTCATCAACCATTCATGTCATAGTTCAAGTGTAGAAGAATGGGAAGTACCCTACTTGCACTATCCACAACCCAAAACTTACAACAGGTATATATTTAATTTAGTTATATAAATTCATGCATATATTTAAGTTTCATGTTAACTGAAAATGAAAAAGTTGAGGAACATGTAAAAAAATCCAGACCTAATATTTGAAAGTTTTGAATTGAAAATAGTGTGGATGTTTTCAATTTGCTTCAAATATTTGTTATGTGGGTTGATTATTTAGCTATATAGAGTGATTGGTGGATGAACAGGGAGGAGTGTGCTTGCAATCCTGTCCGGTTCTTTTGCATATTGACAATGCAAAGATCAGGGAGTGGATGGTTTGAGACGCTGTTGAACAGTCATATGAATGTGAGTTCCAATGGGGAGATATTTGTAGTACCCAAAAGAAGGGAAAACGTAACTTCAATTTTGAAGACAATGGATCAAGTGTTCAATCTTGATTGGTTCGGTGGTTCCTCCAAGAATGAATGTTCAGCGGCTGTGGGCTACAAGTGGATGCTTAACCAGGTAATTGAAGAGTGCCTCAATTTGATCAACCATCATGGATTTGGATTGATATGCATGTATATGGGCAGGGTTTAATGGATCATCATAAGGAGATAGTGGAGTACTTTGAAAGGAGAAAAGTTTCTACAATATTCCTTTTCCGAAGGAATTTGCTGCGTAGAATGGTATCTGTACTTGCCAATTCCTATGATAAAAATGCAAAGCCATTGAATGGAACACACAAGTCTCATGTACACTCCAAAGAAGAGGTCTTTCAAAATCTCTCTCTCTATTGCCCTTTCTTTTTTTACTAATATGTGCCTTTGTGTATGGATTAGACTATTGTATGTCGAGAAAAATGATTGTTAATTTACTTTCCAAAGTTGTTACACCCAAATGAAATGCAACATGCAGTGGTTTTTTGATTGAAAAGTATCTTTACATTAAAAAAATGAAAAGCTAAACATGTGCATTGATTGCAAAAGTGAAGAAATAGTTGAATTAGTTACTGTTGGCAGGCGGAGATTCTGGCCAATTACAGGCCATGGATCAATTCCACGTTGCTGATGAGAGAGATAAAGCAAACAGAGGAGACAACTGCAAAAGCCCTTCAATACTTTAAGAACACTCGCCACATTGTTCTCTACTATGAGGATCTCGTTAAAAATGCCACGGTAAACCATGTGTTGTGCCTGTACCATCGTTAGAATTTTATATTATAGTCTCATCATGTAATAATCATAACATATTAATTAAAAGGTTTGGATTTTTAGTTGGTTTGACTTTGGTTTTCCATCTCCAGAAGCTGAAAGATGTTCAAGAATTTCTAGGATTGCCGTTGAGAGATATGCGCAGCAGGCAGGTGAAGATTCACACAGGCCCATTATGGAAGCAAATTGGAAACTGGGATGAAGTAGAAAAAACGCTGAGAGGCACACCATATCAGAATTTTCTCTTCAAAGACTAATCAAATATAGTTCCACATCATAGCTGATTTTGACACCAATACACAAAAGCTATTGGATTAGTTTTCGTAGGTAGAGCCACTTCTTGGAAACTATAATCAAAAGTATGTTGAAGTTTGAAATTAGCTTCGTGAATCTGAAGTTGATATTTTATGCAAGAAAAATGTAGACATGATGAGTGACAGAGTGTGAAAGCCTTTGCATGTGAATTGAATTTCAGCTCTCCCTACTCTGGGTCACACGGGACATTAGTTATTACAATCTCAAATCAACCATAAAAAATACAAATATTATGTCAACGCATAATTTTCATCAAGACAAATGAAAGAATCATTTCTTACGTCAATAAGATTTTCTCCGCAAGTTCCTTCGAAACAAGAGTCTTTATAAGCTGCTGAGATATCTTTACCGATTCCTCTACTAAAACCTAACCTGCCTATAAACAATCCCAATCGCTCATTCATATTTGACCTTTACTTTTTTCACCACCACCATATTTTATTCGCGCAACTTCCCATTACAATGCAATCACAAAAATATCTTTTAAAGTTCTTGTACTTTTCCAAAAAAAACAATATTAGAAAAACCTTTCTAAAAAGACAATCTAAAACTTTTCGTAAAGCTTTAAATTTTACTTTTCAGAAAAAAAAAAAAACATTACAGAATATATTTTAAATTGTTTCTTGAACACTCCATAATAATAAATTGTATTAGGATGAAATGTTTAAAAATCAATTTCAGATTATATATTATTTTTAAAGTACTTCCAAAACATATAATTCAGAATTTTTGTAATGCTTTCCAGATTACATTTTTCAGAAAGGACGTATGGGAGAAAAAGAAAGTTAAGAAGAAACAAAACGCAAATGTCTTAATATTTCACACGACTCCAGTAATTCAGAAACTTGAATCTACAAAATTTTACACTTGTTATTTAACGTTAATTCAGCTTTATCTAAATTTACTGATTTTACTTTTTCAACATTTAGACGGATCAAGACGTTTAGTCTACCAATTTGGATAGATTGAAATGAAGATTAGCATGTGGCACGCTGAGCCGCACCCTCGTCAGGGACTGGCATTAAAGACCAATCGTGCTACTGAACTATCGAATCAGCACTTCAGCTTGGGTCCATCTCACTTAGCAGTAATAGATAAATGAAAGAAATATGCAGACACTAACACTTTTTTTCTTTCTTTCATTACTTCAAATTGCTTCCTAAATAATGTTACAAATAGGATATAACCAAATCAACAAATCATTGAACTGGCCCGTTAGATGCAGTATCAGAGTCATTGTTTTCTGTCCGTGAAATAACGAAATGGTCAACAATTTTGACCGTATGTACTGGATCCTGGAGGGCGGTGACTGCCCTCCATTTGCTGGGAAACCTTCTAAAATGACTCAACTCTTGTGGATGTTTCGCCTCTCCGTCCCAATCCGGATCAAGCTTCCACTCCTTTGGAACCTACACATTGGATATGTTAACACTGATTAACAAACTGAAAAGAAATACTAATCAAAACCCAGCACCACAGCCAAACCAAACATGATAGTTATGAAATTCAATTCGTTTCTTCTCAAAACTCCCCAAGATAGTTGCAGTCCCGCTAAGCAAAACATTGAGTAGTTGGGCACCTTAAGTTTTCATTAATTGCAAAGAACAGTTGCTATACATGTCTCTTTTTTATTAGAAATATGCGCAATTTTTACTACATAAAGGAAGTTATTTAACAAACGCATACTCAATTTTCTTGAATTTAATAATAATAATAATAATAATAATAATAATAATATTCAGACTTTCTCTTGCAGAAGAGAAGGGGTTTATTAAATGATTGAGCTAAAAGTAACTGTCTTAGAAGAAAAAGAAAAAAGTTAACGAAGAACAGTTGAATAAGTGCTGACTTCCTTACCTTATCAACAGCCAGAGTATAAACTTCAAGATCACCATCATAATTGATGTGAAATCGAGTGAATGATTTGTAATTAGCTATTCGAAGAGACGAAAAGGCTTCATCAAAGTGTAAGTGAAGCCAGTTGATGCAAATGTATAAGTAGCTCCCAAACACCAAGGAAACAACAGGGGTCGAAAAGACCCAAAAATAAAGGAAGACAGAAGCATAATATATTACAGCACCCCCCCGGGAAAGAGATTCTAATCCGTTCTTGCAAATATTGCTCCGAGAGACTGCCATGACCTGAGAAAACAATCTCTATGTGACAGGGTTCGTTTCAAGAAAAGTCAAAAATAAAATAATCCAGAGCATTATCTCACCTCTGGCACATCAAAAGCAGACATTAAATACTTGATACATGCCGGATAAAGTCCAAATGTCCATTGTTCAATCCGAGCTCTGAGTCCAGTTGGATCGGGGAAGTGCTCACTTTCCACTGACCTATACCACTCATATAAAGTGTGATACCCTGGATTACACGCCAAAAAATAACTCAGACATTATCATCATCACACAATTTACAAAGTACTGAAAACTTTTTCCATAATATATTTGTGATGAGCAATAGCAAATAGTCAAAGGATCTTGGACCAAAACTCACTAAATAAAGAGTTTTATCAATATCACCAGATCTATGGTCCAGCAGTTAGTTATAAACCTACCGAATCTAGCTTCCAGCATTGAAATAAAGCTACAAGACTTGAAATATAAGCAATGAAACATGCCCTTATGGATATGCCAATATGGTGTCATTTACAAAATTGAAATTTTGTGAAACTAAAGGAACCTACAGTGATTAAGCTAAAGTATATTATTTATCAACTTGAATGGAACAAGTTACCAATGTTTATATCGACACAAATCATTCATCATATAGAAAAACCAAACCTGAAGTTGCCAGCAAGTCATGCTGGATGCATATTTCAATTCCTATTTCAAGAAGCAACATAAGAATTAGTGCCGCAGAAAGGTGAGCAGAAACATGAAGAACTCCAATTATTGCTCGTTTCTTCCGTGACAATTTGGGTGGAACAAAAGAATATGCCGCAAACAGTAACAGTATAGCTCCCACTAGTGACACACAAGAGTGCTGCAGAATATATATAAATCCATTCCACACAGTACCAAGGAAACTCCTTATGTGGCCAGAAAATGTATCATCTTGGAGGATGTGGTTCAGCTCACACTAGAAAATAAGTACAGAAAACAATCGTGTCTTTAGCAAATAGTAACAGATGTTTGTACCTTAACAGATAAGCACAATACTCATCTCCAATTACTCTATGGGCCAAAGGGAATTTGACATATTGAAAGTTCAAAACTATTGAATTGAAAGCATAAAAGTAAAACTAAAAAATAACAAAGATATGGAGGAACTCACTTGTGGAAACATGGAAAAGACTAGCACAAAATATATGATGCCACCAATAAAATCAAATTGCCAGTTCTTCTTTCGAAATTTTAGAATATTTCCCAATGCAATCTGCATCAAATATAAAAATATATAATGTGCTAATAAAATACACACACACATATATATAAAACCAAGGATATGACTACAAGTTATTTATTAACATTCTACATACCCTGCTCGAATCTTCAAAGGAAGGATATGCAGCTTTACACTCATAGGAGACACCATGAAGTTTGTTAAATTTACTGAAAACATGGGTAGGATGCAGAAATGCTCCACCACAACCATTAACGAGAAGATGATGAACATGAACAGGCCCATCTGACTTTACATGAGAATGACGCATGTAATGATGCAAGTCCCCAGCCATTCGAAGCTTACATCTTCCTTTTAAATAATCACAAATCAGATGTGAAATATTCTTTCCAGTAACATCATTCCAATACCAGTCAGTGATCCAATTAGGTTCATGAGTTATAATGATCACAGAGTCATTCTCTTGAACCTAGACAGAAAAACGGTCACAGTAGATGTTTTGGTCGATCAGATTGATTGCTGACAATTATTTTAATAGTCCAAAGACAAAACAGTAAATCAAAAGAACAAAAACACGGTGACAGTGAACAACAGTCAAAGACAAAATTCGAATGATCCAATTAGATGTGTAATATTCTTTCCAGTAACAACATTCCAATACCAGTTGGTGATCCAATTAGGTTCATGAGTTAATAATGATCGCAGAGTCATCATGCTCTTGAACCTTGATGGAAACGATGGTCACAATAGATGTTGTGGTCAATCGGATTGAAAGCACATTTTCTTTAATAGTCTAAACAGTATTAATAAAAAAATCAAAAACACTTGACCATGAAAAACACTCAGAGACACTGCTAAAATATATCAAGTTTTCAGAAAATACAGTTCAATGAAATGAGTGGAACAGTCTGGGTGTTAAAGTTTAGTGTGTTAGGTTCAACCTATTTTGAAGAAACCCAACTACTTCTACAAATTTCTTGAGAGCATTTGAAAAATGAGATTATTTCTCCAGATTCCTAAGTTAGTAAATATGCATTTAGTCTAGCACAACACTTTATCAGCAAGTACTACTAACTATAATTATATAATCACATCCTAATGATTCCATCCAACGATAAAAAAATTAGTGCATAGTTCCTAAAATAAAACACAGGATCCAGAGCATTTGTGATGTAACTTCAGAATTTCATAGAAATGAAGAAACAAAAGATAAAACAAGCAGGATATTTACTTTCTCCGTTATCAATTCTGAAAAGAACTTGAATTGGTACACATCAATATCACCATGAAGAGCTAGATCCAGCCCAAAAACCCACCACCGTTTAGGGAGTTGCAAAGCAAAATAACTCTTCTTCTGGGGCATAAGCCATCCACCTAACCAACTTCTATGACATATATACCTCATGAAGGTCTGGAGTCCATCAAACCAGTCTGAGAAGAAAACAATTTCATTCTTTATTGACAGTATTGGCATTAGGCAAAAATGAGATGAGGTAAAATAACTAAAATATAACAATCAATAAGAAAAATAAGTACCAAGTTAATAGAAATAAAAATGGGGGAAACTATAGCTATTAAACGATCTCATTGAAAAATAACGCATTTAATTTGGTAAGGCTCAATCCAGGAGCTAAAACTAACCATGGTTTCCAGGAATAACAAAACACTGAGGTCCATTGTATTGTTTCAATGGAGCTCCAAAGGGTACCTCCGGCTTGTTCACAGCTATCTGCTCTGCTTTATACCAAGGAGGAGGTTGAAGAGCATACTCAAAAGGAACAAAAAGACGCCTTTCATATGTGAATGCTGATGGATTTGGATACCTACAGCAGAACAAAAGAAATAAGTCATTCAAGGAAATATAGATATATTACATTGAGACAGCTAGTTACAACTTTAAATGACACTACAAAGAAAAAAAGCAGTTTTATATAAGCTGACCTTTGGAACAAATTTAGGAAATATATCTAATATTATTTAAGCCCTACTACGGGTTTTAAATGCACAATCAAACTCATTTAGCAAGCTAAAACAAACAAGCCCAAGCTTAAACTTGTGTTCGATTATTTAAATGAGGCGGCTTAAACTTTGCATGATTGACATTAACAACCCAAGCTAGAGTCTTTTAAAAAGGAAGGAGGTAGATAGGGGATAGATGCAAAATCATGGTCCATAACTTAAGATGATATTCACAAGTTTGACCGCATGTAATACATTCACTGGAACATTTATAAAAGCAAAACCCAGCAACAACACACATTTTGCCTTCAATCTGTACACCATTACTTAAATAAAAAGGAGTTGACGGGTAATATAAGTGGTATATTATGTGGCATCTGGTTGGTAGCCTTCAGCAAAAATGTACAAAATGAAGTCCGGAAGACTTGGAATTTCTATTTTCATGATTTAACTTCAGACCTCGGTATCTAAAATTCTCAATCAAGAATCACGACATTAAATGGTGTCAACTTATTATTCTAAAGAAACTAACAAATCATAATTGACGAAATCATGTGATAATAGCCACAATTTACAATAATGAGTGCAGCCAACTTACGCAAGATCACCCCCAATAACTAGCAAGTCTCCACGAGGTAAGGTAAGCTCAGCATCATCTTTCAGTGTTCGAATGAAAGGCTTGGCAAGTAGTCGGGCAACAGCATAAGATGAGTTCCCACCATCACCAGTATCAGCCATAAAGTCAAACCAAAAGTCTTCCTTCTCACTAAAATGATCATATAGAAGGTCACCTTGTTGATTTCCATCACTAACCCTACTCATTGCTGCCTGTAAATGAAAATAGACTTGTTAATACTGACATACAAGCAAAATGGAATTCCAACAACAAGACTAAGGATGAACATAAAGCAAACTTCTTCACATCAAAGAACAATACAAATTCCAGTAACAGTCCATTTTTCTTGCTGTGTAATTAGTTTTAGGAGGATAGTTGATTAATTTGGGTGTAATGCTAGGAAGTTAGTAATTACTATTAACTAAGATTTTTCAATAAAATCTTACCTGCATCATACGCATGTCAAAACGCCCAACGAAGACAGTCACTGATACCAGGAGGTCAAAAACAGTCTTGAATAAATCAGCAGATGTTCTGCATCATTTAGCAAGTTTAACCACACATTCAAGACAACCTTCAACACCCCTTTGCAAGAAATAAAATTAAGAAAGAACTGGAATAAAGATACTTTACGAATACGTACATACCCAGAGTACCAAGGAACCATGTCTAAAAAATCAGGCTTCATTTGCTTCTTCTTCAACTTCTCATATTCTTTAACAGATAATGGGTGAGTGAGAGCCCACCTGTTCATTTTTTCAGACATATAAACCAATAAATAAAGGAAAACAATGAGGGAAAAAAGTTGATACTCAATAAATGTAATTTGAAAATGTGATACCAACTATAATAATTTATCAGTCTCATGGCCCCTTTACATATTTATTTGTGCAGGGAAATATAAATATGATCCAGAATAACAGCATTACAAAAATAAAATAACTAAAATTACCAAAAACAGACTAATACATAAGAAAACTTAACTTTTGTTTTTTTCTTTTTCAGAAAAATCTGTTTGGATGGCTGAATCTAAGAAAAAAGAATGTGTGCTCAAGTGAAGAAACTTACAAGAAATAGATGCAAATTTAAAAAAAAAATTGATTTTTTTTTTTCTGAAAAATCTGTTTGAATGGCTGAATATAAGGAAAAAAAAAGGTTTAAAACAATTTAAAAAAATTTATACTTTGAACAATTTAAAACAATCAAACCTACTACGAGCAGGAAGATAAGAAAGTTTAGCACATCATAAAATCAACTCACCCTGTTGATCTCTCCACCACATAATTTGCAATGTAAAGCCCAATAAATGTAGCCCAAAGTGAGTAAATGGGAGAAATTTCATCTGATGAACCATGACACGATCCATTGCAAGCTATCTAATACATAAAAATAATTTTGGCATCATAACTGTTGTGTATATATATACGTACATACATTTATACATATATATGTGTATATATGTATATATATATATATATATATATATATATAAACAAATTAAGGCTGCAGACTTTATAATCAAATAATTATATTAAGTACCTCGCCGTAAATAACCCACTTTGACAAAAGAGGATAATCACTCGCAGAACCAACTGGAGCAAACCAAGATGAGCAAACCTGGTCCTTCAATTCATTCATCCGAAGAAACTTTGCAAGCCATGTGTTCCTATCCTCTTTCTTCCAGAAAGAAAACCAGTTAGAATTTTTTCGGTCAAGTGGTCTCTCTCTTAACATGGCCCGGTTACCACAATGACTATAAAATACACAGCATGCCACACTAAGTACCTATTATTCATTAAAAGAAACAGCATCAGAACAATATTGCATCTTCAAAGGACACAAACAACCATCTGCAAAACTTACTGCACAGTTTTGAAGAATGGTTAAGATCTCTGGTCTCTTTCCCGCTACACGTGAAACAAAGCCAATATACCAAAGGCCAAGAAATATAATGTGGAAGACAAGAAGAAACAAGATGGAAGAGAGATATATGGTCAAAAACAAAGATAGGTTCATCCTCATATCCACTCCCATTGACTGAAAGCTAGGAAGATGATACACCGCTGCCACTAAAATCCAAGCTATGTACCTGCACAAATGGATGCCTAATTATTTCTAATTTTATAAAATGTTTCATAAAGATACACAATAGCATATGCACATAAATGGCAACATATTCACCAAAGAAACTCACCATCGACTGAAATTTGAATAGCTCGGTTTGAAAGTCTTGCCTATAAATGGAGATGAAAAGAAATAAAAGAACCCAAACAAGCAGGCATACATAGACCACCATTTAACATTGTTGTCTAATTTTTCTACAAGAGTATGTATATTGTCAGATGAGATGAAAAAGAGGCAACCCACAACAACAGCAATTACAGCATGGCGGGAATGCTCGTGAGGGTATGGATAAGTGTGGGTTAGAATAGTTCTAACCCTCTCCATTTTCAACGTGTCAAGAATTCGAGCAGACTGCTTACTGGAGCCCATTCCGATTTAAAATTTAAAAAAAAAAAATCTAATATTATGTATCAAATTTCTAGCAATGAAGTTCACTTTAGGAGCTCCAGGAAACCATAGAATGCAGCACCAGCAGAATCCTGCACCAAAAGTTTTAAAAAAGGAAGTAATATCAGTATTTGTTGCAAAATGGTAACCCCACATCATCGACAACAAGAGGGAAAATAAAACCATTCAATAAGCAATTAAATGTTCATTCAAGTAATGGCATAACGACCAAGCATGAGACGCTGAACAAAAGCAGTAAAAACTTGATGAGAAAACAATAAGCAAAAGCTGACAATTGTCGTTTTCCTGTTTCAACGACAAAACAATCAATTCTCCTTCACCACCATGACAAACTTTGCCTCACGTCTTCGCCGCCCATCCTTCTTCTTTACCCTTCCTTCCTTCATTTTTTTCCTCATAATAATTCATTTGAATTTCATCGCACTTCCATATTCAAACATTCTCACACATGCATCAACTTTACGCTTCTCATATGATCTCAGCACATGCGCAGAACAAAACCAACAGCCCTAACCGAAGTCATTAATATCAAATCAACAACACGAACCGTCAAAAACGCGAACTAAGAGTTACGAAAACCACAAAATGAACCCTATTAAGCAGTAAACTGAACTTCTCCGAATAGTTATATGCAGTCGAATCAATCAAATTAGGTAACACAAAACGAAGCCCTAATCTCAATCTCTCTCTCTGTTTTTCTTCTTTCTTTCTTATTTTTTCCGTCATCGCTTTCCTTATTGTACAAGATCACGGCAAAGCAAGCAAATAAAGCAACGCAACAGGAAACAGAATATTCAAGCCACAAAACATACGACGCGAAGCAAAAGCTAATCGAGGAAAAGCAACAATGAACGAAACCGTTATAGGAGAAGTTGCAGAGATAATCAATTGCAAGCGACGTTCTCAATGTTTAAACGACAGAAAAAAATTTACGAGAGAGAAAGAGAGAGAGAGAGAGAGAGAGAGAAGAGGTACCTTGAATGGCGAAAGAGAGAGCGAAATGGAAAACAAATCACACGAGAAGAGCGTGCAAAGGAAGAAACGAAAGAGAAGAAAACTTAAGAGGTGCGTCTATCTATCTATCTCTCTCTGTTTCTCACTCAGACCCACTTGGCATCTGAGAATGTCTGCGAGGAACATCGCAACGGCATATTCTCTTAAAAACCGTTATTTGCACATTGACCCCAAACACGCCGCGAAACCAACCTACTTTTTAATTTTACACATTAGACACGCCAACCGCGATTATTTATTATTTTCATTTATTTTTTTGTTTTTTCAATTGCGGATAAGATGGCGGTCCAATATAACGCATTGTTTGGCTTGGTTTTGCCCGAATCAGACACACTTTCCATTCAAATCTCGTTCAAAGCTTCTGCGGCTTCGTTCCGCGTCCCTCTCGCAAAGTCACAACATGCGTATTTCGTTTTCCTTCTCCAATCATCGCCGTCCTATTATTGAAAAGTGCAAAGTTTTCTGCAAGTTGTTGTAGGACGGTTAACATTTTTTACTTGGGCCTTTCGGCCCAATACTTGTATTAGAAGGCCCGAATCAAAATCGAAGGACTGGTCCACACAATTTTTGTTTCTATTTTTTATTTCGAAAACTAGTTTTAATACCCAAGAGTGATAATCCAGGACTACGAAGGATTATCGACCCATAGCATTACTGCAATGATAATACTTTTTGTGAATGTAGATTTGTTTATCTCAAACGAAAGTGAATGAATATCCTCAAATCACTTTTACCAGACTTAAAACAAAATTTGATTTTAATAATGATCAATTATAACTAAAATCGATTGTACAAATGATTCATCATTAAAATAATTTAATTTTTTAATTATTCAAGGCAAGTCCATAGTTTATATACCAACTTTCACTTTAGAACTTATATATTAACATCATTATTATATAAGGATTTTTCTCACGTCTTAGTCTTTATGTCTTCATTTTGTGACAGTTTTTTCACATGACTAAACAATAAATATAGAATAAAATACAAAAATCAAAACAAAAATATTAACTCAGGTAAAGAGAATTAATAGTTAATCAACAAAAAAAATTAAAAAAAAATGCAAATAGAACCCCAATAAGAGCCAGTGTTTTTATTTTTATGTCGTCTAGGCCCAAGCCCAGATCGGTAGATAGCTTCAGAAAAAAAAAACTGACGGAGGTTCAATTCACAAAAGTAACATAGCTTAAAATATAAAATATTTTAAATTATAATGTTTTTAAAAAAAAATAATAATAAATGGCTATTACAGACAAATCAATGAAATATATAACAAAAAATTTGTTTTTTCAGACAAAATATTTACTGGAATAAATAAATTATTTTAAGTTAAATTGTATGAATATTGCAACACGTGATTATAAAAAAGAACTTATGAACTCAACTTTTATAGTGCTTTTTCTTATTGGATCTTGTAATGTCAATTGCATATTTAAATTCACTTAACATGATACGGCTAACTATATTGAACAGAATACAAAAGTACGAAATAAAGTTCAATAATACAAATATTATTGAATTTTATATTTATAAGGAAATTTATTTCTTGATAACATAAAGTTGCAGAAATATTTCTTCCCGTTTTTGTCTGCTTTAAAAAATATAATATTTTCATGAAACAATGTTTTCCAATACGATTTTTTTTATCAAATTTTCAAGAAAAACATTATCATGGAGTTGAAAAACTAAGTTATCGAGTAAAAATATAAATTTTACTAAATATACCATATTAATTTTATTAAATTATTTATTATAAAAACAAATTAGTAATTTTGATAAATATTCGTGGGAATAATTCTTACTATCAAACAAAATTTAATCATTCTTAAGAATGACAATTCACATGAATCGTAAAAACAAAATATATAATTGTTAGTGTTTTTACTTTGTTTAACACTAACAATTCTAATTTCATTCAAGAACAAATATATAAAGAATTAAGTGAAGATATTTTATAAAAGATCATGCTGAGCATGTTAAGTAGAATTTCAGGACAACTAAAACTATGCATGAAAATGTTGATATTTAATCATAATTTTTTTCTTATGTACAAGAGTCTTCATGAATCCCACTACTATTGCTTTCCATTGCTCTAACCCTACCATCCCTCTAAAACGTATACATTGAAATTCATTCATCTTCTTGTGAAATGATTTGACACCACAAATATGAAATAGTGCTCTTTGGTGGCACTCACTCACGTCCACTCTCTCTGTTCGGTGGTAAACAAACTTCCCCAGCTTCAGGAACCAACCCTAAGTCCCCATGAACGTCCCATGTGTCCTTTAATGGAAGAAAAAGCACCTTCAAAGTAAACTCAAATCATCATACTCATTTGACTATGTATAATAATTTTGGTTTCTGAGAGAAAATCATCATACATTCATTCTCAACCCCACAGGATCCTAGTGGGGTTCAGAAGTGTGTCTACCTTCCTTTTGCTACCATTTCGTTTTGGTTTTAGGTTTTGGTGCGCAATTTGGTAAAGATCGCTTACACTTTTATAACATATCTTGACACTTGGGGGACTGGGAAAGAATATTCTAGGCACTGTAATGGCATGTCTCTTTATTTAACATAATTCCAATGTATTAACATTGTGGCATATTTTTTATATACATCTCATCACGATTTCATAATGTAGGGTATTCTTTCAGGGGGACTTGAAGAGTCTTCGGCTAGGTGGAATTGTTAAATCGTCGATCTTCTTTTTCTTTTATATATTTCGGTTTAGAATTAGGAGTGAGGTATATTTCTATAAAAGATATTCTTATATCAAAGTTAATATAACGATAACGAAGTAATTGTTATAAGAATTTGGGTTAAAGATAGTATCATTCGTTTGTGTGAGTATCACTCAATTTTTATTTATGTTTGAGATTTTTTTCGTGTTTTTCTAATGGATATTTCAGGTAAATATTTCTCGTTTAAGTGTGTAAATTGCAATATAAGTGATGGTCATTTGTGAGTGAGGTATTCATGTTTGAAAATGCTCAAAAAGATACTAATATAGAAGAGGTGAGAGGGAGATTGTTTGGGTGTCCAAGTATGAGTCTAAGTCTCATATTGAATAAAAATTAAAAAATATTAAGCAACACATAAAAAAAAATCCACAAATATAATATCTTAAGGTTTTAGATTAAAAGTAAAGTTATTCTCTTATTTTAATATTTTAGATTAGAAATAAAGTTATTTTTTTTGTTTGAATTTAACTCGGTTCTAATTTTTATTTAATCTACTTGTATTTATATACTCTTTATAGAGGTCAATTGGTATTATCAAAATAAGACTATTGATTTTATAATAATTATTTTTAAAAGTATGCCTAACTGTAGGAGAGAGTTATATATGATGTTAATTTCTTTTTGGATTTTACCATGTTATATAAATTTTAATATTTTTTATATATATTTCTGTTTATTTAACTTTTCAGTTTCTAATTATAACGAAATTCTATTTCAAATAAATTAGATAATCTAAAGAAGACTTTACCATGAATCCAAAGAGCATCAAACTCTTCCTATTTCATCATAATTGGCTCCAAAGAAAAAATAAATGGTGCTATGTGTTTTATGTTGGACTTGAGTTACGACATTAACTATTAGTGGTGGAAGAAATCAAGGTGACGAGTTTCAGTAATTAATAACTTCCTCTACATAAGCTCTCCAGAAGAAGATGCTTTGGTCAAACAAATTGGTTCCCCACAAATCTTTAGTTAGATTCTCTTCATAATGCGTAATTAACAGCAATTAGAGAAGTGTGTTTACGTCATCACAATTAATTAATAACCATGATATTAATAATTGTGGAAATGAAATATGATTACCAATCCCACTAGCACCAACAAATGCATATTAGTGATAGTTAAATTAAGTAATATTGTACATCCTCAAATTCTAAAAGAATATAAGACGTATGCGTATACTCTAAAGAGAAAGGAAGATGCTAATAAAACACTTTAAGTATCTATATATACTTATTAAGCAAAGTTTGTTAAATATTACACCCTTCTTTCGCATTATTAATTATTTTACTATCCATATAGCTGAGGCTAATAGTTATCTTAAAAGATAATTCAAAGGATTAAAAGAGAAATGTATATATAAATTATAATTTATCTCAATTCATAAGTCACAAGTCAAATTATTGGACGTACCAAAACAATTTTAATTAAAAGTTAAATAAAAGTGGACCTCATTGTTGTGTATCAAACATGTGAAATCCACCATTGGCACAGGAATTCCCACGTTCATTGTATCTCTTTGTGGGCAATTTCCTTTTTAAAACTGTGGGTTGTGCACATTCTTTTTCTCTGCTAAATATATTCTAACAACACAAATTAACCGAAATCACAATTCAACATTAAACGTACGTAAACGCCTATTCCAACAATGACTACACTATGAATACGATTCATCGTCATTTTACTAGAAAATTAGTGTCAATTCTGGTTTTGCATTGGTTGCTTCTTGTTGTTGTGTTTTTTCTTGAGATAGGATTTGCTAGTGGAGTGAGTGGAGGAAGAGAAATGAGATGGAGAATGTACCATATAAGGTTCCATAATTGAGAGACTTGTGAGATTACCATTTCCAAAAATAACCAGCCAAATTGGAAATGGCGTTGAACTAAAAACTTGATGAAAGTGTGTAGGACACTAACACTTCTCCATTTCTACACTTGTTTACTTGGGTGGCAATAGCACGTGAAGTGTGATGAATGACATAGTTTCTTCCAACCACAACTTGACTCTCTTTTCACTCTCTCTTTTCAGTGTCCCCAATATCTTGCTATGGCTGCCAACAATTTGGAGTGTGAAGTTGGATTCTCACCAGAAACGTCTCATCAGACGATATCGTAGTGGGGTGTGTGTAGTTATGCCCACACTATTCATGGTGAATCTTTCTTTATTAAGTTTTCAGACTTTATTTTTCTTAATGTAAGAATTCATTTCATTGAATTTTATTAATTGACCATTTTACTGAATCTACATTTTAAATTTTTAATCGTAGTCTTTTTTTTAAGAGATAATTATTTTCGATTGAATTATGACAAAAAGAAAGATAATATATATATATATATATATATATTACAATTTCATACTTTTTTTATTTTATTTTACATGCATAATTTCATTTTATGCACTTCATCCTCTTATATGGGTGATGTAATAAAATAGAATATTTTTGTAATTAACATACTTTTTAATTGGCTACTCCCTTATTTTATTTTAGTTACATAAATTCTATTTATTTTGTTCTTCCAAGACTGGAAAAAAAAATTCTAAAATTTTTGTTCTAAATACTTCTTAAATAATGATTATTTTCTTTCTTTTAGTAGTATTATGATATTATCTCACAGTATTAATTTCTCCTGTCAAAATAAATACAACATAATTATCTTTTGATTATTAAAATAATTTATAACTAAAAATATTTTCTCAATGGCTTTAATCCACAGTTCAATTTTTTTTAACTGTAACTTCCAAATAATTGGAGAGATTTGTTTCTTCTAAATTCAATTAAATCTTATTCATTCCTTTAGATATTTGGTTTCTTAACATTATAACAGTCATGTCTTTGATCATTTGTATTGCTTCTTTCAATTATTATTCCTCTTATTATTTTCATCTCAAATTATACAAATTAGTATTATTTTTCTTTCTTTATCTCTTTTTGTTAACTTCTTTTTCTCCTCTCATCTCAACACTTCATTCATATATATATATATATATATAGAGAGAGAGAGAGAGAGAGAGAGAATTAATGCGCAAACAAAATATTTTTGAACCATGCTTATAAGTGGTATAGATGAAAAAAAGTTGTAATTTCAAATTGAGAAAGATAAAAAAAAAATATTTTTGCAGAAAATAGAACCAAAATCGGATATTTTATAATGATTGAAAATAAATATTCTAATTCTCGAGTGATAAAAGTAAAATTTGAGATTAAAACCAAAATTTACTTGTTTTTTAAAGATTAAAACTGTATTTAATGTTTTTAATTTATACTTAACTGTGAAAGCTAGCGCGTAGAGTCAAACTCCACTTAATTGCACAACACACACTTAAAATATCAGAGCACGTCATGCAAAAGAAATATTCAAAAATAGGAAGTTTGAACTGGAAGATATTCTAAAAAAAGCACCAAAAGAAAAGTACCTATTGGACTTTGCAGTCAATTAAAGTATATTCTCCTTACATTCTTAATTATTATGTAGACTTAAATTATATTTTTTTATTCATTTTGAATATTATATCAATGTTTGAAGATTTTATCAACGTGAATTACTATTAGATAGTCAAAATTTACACTTTCAAACAAAATTCAAAATTTAATATAAATAATATTTGTGAACATACACAGTGTATCTCATAATTTGATAGTTGAACAAGTAAAATATAATAGATTCAATTGAATACGTATGTTGGCAAAAAAAAGTGGGGTACCTGTGTTCCAAAGTTAGAAGATTCGCCATGGAAAAAGAGAAAAGAGAATCTTGAGGGAGCATAATGATGTACAAGTTTACATTCACCATTATTATTAAAATTCTCACTATATATATTTTATTAAGTTGTAATTAAAAATTAGATCACTAATTAATATTATAACAACAGCAATATGTAAACCCTAATGGCCTATAAATAAACACCCTCCATACACAACATTTTGCAACCAATTCGAATCTAACTCTAGAACAGAACCTTTCTCTCACTTTTCACAATGGCCAATTTGAAACTCGTGTTCACGATCAGTTCTGTTCTTCTGTGCTTTGTGTTTCTCAATGGAATTGTTTCAGTTAAGGCAAGGACGCTGAAAGAGAAAGATGAGCATGTGATGAGAACCTTCAAACTGGGTGCAGTGGAAGACAACATTAATCTCCTGTGGCGGCGCAGCATCATGGAAAACGCCGCAAAAACAAAAACAACGTTAGATTCTCCGAATAATGCTGGCGGCGATGACAAACGGATCGATGATTTCCGACCAACGGATCCTGGTCACAGCCCTGGTGCTGGACATTCTTCCCCTACTCCAAGGGGTAATGGTGTCCCAAGGCCATAGGTGTATATCATTATTCTCTTGCATATAAAATTATTATTATTATTATTATTATTATTATTATATATATATATATATATTATGCATTAATAGTCATGTCACAGAAGATGTAGTTTCAATGTGCTTTGTGTGTGTATTTTGTAAATTATGTCCCTATTGTTTGGAAAGCAGTGATGTTGCTGCTATATTGTTCTTACTCTGTTTTTTCAGCTGAAGATTTATGTAAACATTTGTGATGAAAATTAAATAGTGTTGGTTCAATATTCTGTTCCCACTTTCTTGGTGCAGTTCCAACCACAAGAGTTGAACTTTACAAAGATGCTTACTAGACTATTGGAGATGAAAAAACAAAAAAGTACTTGAAGATACACGTGGATAATAATTCCAATACATAAAGTAAAAAAAGTTCACATCAAAATAACTTATTTAGTTTGTTAACAAGACAGGAGCAGTAAAATATCCTTGTTGGTAGATACTTATAAGTTCAAATTATTTTGATACATTTAATTGTATATAATATTATTGTAATTTTTTTGGTATGAATATATGATTATTGTAAGATTCCAATCCAATCCAATTAAACATAAAACAATAATAAATAAAAGATACAAAACAATAATATTTAAATTCTTTAAAAAAAATTATTATTGTTCTTCTTTTATGCTTTTCTTTACTATAAGATGAAGTAAAATTAAACTTTAACACGTCTAGACTGATCTATATTATAATTTCTAAACTCGAGGCTAATTTGTCTACTTGTGGTATTTAAGATTTGTATAATCTGTATCAAAAGTTGGATCTACTCTCAAAATCTATTTATGTAACTTGTTTTTGTGCAAGATTTATAACAAATTAATAATTTTCTAAACTTAATTAAGTCAACAAGCTATGACCTATTAAACAATCTAACTACATGTTTTAATTCTATAAATATATTATCAATATTAAAATTATATATTAAAATAAATATAAATATCATACTCTTTTGTATAATATATAATATTATGACAAATCAGCATATGAGGTTTAAACCTGAAAACAATATATATATATATATATATATATATATATAGAGAGAGAGAGAGAGAGATAAATAAAGGTTTACTTAATTCTTTCTTACGAAATCATTGATGTCTCTTCTTTAATTCTCTCTTTTTTTTTTCTTTACTAA
>Ga0209700_100763_pt1 | contig 64162 bp, 20 predicted proteins | sample SiratroredBW_FD_187528 | JGI IMG/M metagenome (GOLD analysis project Ga0209700, IMG submission 187528) | Root nodule microbial communities of legume samples collected from California, USA - Siratro red BW (SPAdes) (version 2) | ecosystem: Host-associated > Plants > Roots > Nodule | place: USA...
ATCTAACCTAGGTTAAGCTAAGTCAACCTAGGCTATATTAAGGCGAGTTGGCCTAGTGGTTGAGGAGTCGATTCATTCTGAATCTAATTGAAATTTAGTTGGATCTGTATTGAGACAAAACAATGGATCAAGACCATATCAAACTTAGTTTAAGTTAAGGTGAGTCTACATGAACTCAGGTTAAACATAATTAGTCCATACACTCGTTGACTCAAATTAAAATAAAAAAACAGAATATGAATTTGAGAATAGAAAAAAATTTAATTTCTTACTTATTTTTTAGGTTGAATTTAATTCTAATTAATCAATGAAATTTTATCATTCTAATTTCTTTCAAAATTTCTTATTCAAACAATACATTTCGTTATAAAATATTTTAAATTTCCTAAAATAAAATAAATTACCTTCCCTATCCAAATACACTTTAAGATTTTGAATTCATCGTATGACAAGTATTTGTATCTAATATAAATCCCGTAGATACGGTTTGAGTATGGGATAACTACACAATTATAATTTCCAAAATCTATCATAAGACAATAGTTTTCTCTAACCATTGCAATATTAACCACACTTTCTTCTTAATCTCGAAACATGATTGATTCCATATACAAGCATAGTTTGCATACGAGGTTTGTTTTATTAATAGCAAGAGTATGATCATAACTAAATACTAATTGCAAAACATGTTTTTCCTTTTAGTGGAAAAGCCAACAAAAGCAGCCACTTTCTTTGTTACGGGGAGGAAAGAACTTCCCTACATTTTGAGCAAATGACCAATGAAAGTTGACAACAGACAAGAGTTGATCACCATTAACTGTTGTTGGCGCATACTTTAACTTGTGGCTGTGAGGGATTCGAGGAGGCCTTTGAAATGCCCTAAACTTGAAAACCATGCATGCTTAATTATTATTTTATTTATAATTAAATAAGTTTTTTCTACTTCCAAAACTATTTTTAATACTTAACTTTTAATAAATATGTTAATTTGATGACATGATTTTATTATTTTTAACTAACACTGTTTATATGTTGACACGAAAATGTTAGTACACATACAAATATTCGAATATAAGATGATGTTAACCCTAATAATTTAAGAATCATTAACAAAATTAATGTTACATGTGTGTTAAATGTTATAAAAATTTTAAACACTAATATATATATTTTACTTATGATTGTTTCATCACAAAACTTCACGCAAGTGATAGGCATCCATGAAAATGATGTAACAAGGTGTACTACTACACGGATAGAAAAGCTAAAGTGATGAAGTGTTTCCAATCAAAGGTCATGCATGTCACTCAACGAAAATTCTGTTCGATCATTTTAAATAAAATTTCATGTTTAAAATTTTCAAATAAGAAGAGTTTCGGGTATAAATGATGAATCAAGTTTTCAAAATATATATATATATATATATATATATATATATATATATATATATATATATATATATATATATATATATATATATATATTTATATATATATATATATATATATTAGAATGGGTGAAAACCTTCCATCAAAATTAGGTTGGTATAGAAAATAAACCAAAACCCTATGTCATGCGAAAAACCATTCTGTAGAAGCCTTGAGAAATTTGCATCTCATTGTCGACTATGCCTAGTTGCCAGCATAGTGTGGTTCTACCTTATTGCTGTCTCACGAGTTATCCAAAAATTAATAAGTTTTCAAGGTGCCGCCATTATCGTTGTTCTTTCCCAAACCAAAAATGCTGCTGATGATCTTCAAATATCACTAACGATTTGGGTTTACATGACATTTTTTTATTAAGTAAATCTTAAATCTTTCATAATTTTATAGTATTTTTAATTAAGATTTTATTAATTTTTCATAATAAGTATTCATATTTTTATATTTTTTATTTAAATTTTCATTAATTGAATCACGTTGTATTACCATCTTGTTTATTTATTTTTACGTGTTAATAAATATAAGATTTTATAATTAATATAAAATAAAATTGTTGTTAATATAAAACAATAAATATCTTATTTATTATCTAATATTTTTAATTAAAATAATAAAAATAATTTTTTTATATTAACAATAAAACTTTATATCTTTTAATATTTGGAAAGAAAAAAATAAAATGAAGGTGAAAGATAATACTACTTTATTCCGTTGATAAAAAATAAATAAATTACAATAACTTAGTTTAAAAATATAAAAATTTTAAGTACTCAATAAATAAATAAATAATAAAAAATCATTTCAAAATAATCAAATTTATAAAAACTAAAAATTTAATTAAGTTTCATTTTTATATAATATTTTTTATTCAATAAATTATATTATTTTTACAATGGGTTAATTACAACAGCTATTGAGGGCTTATGTAACACAAATAAATTTATCAAATATTTTTCTTCTAGTAAATTATATAATTAACTTCTGTAAAAAATAAATAGTAAATTACATTAAGCTTTTCCATGATAAATATCAATTAAAAAAATCTTAAAGTGTAAATGACCACTTTATTAACTAAAATTGTATCTCAATGACATGTCACGTTAAGTCTGAAACTTAAAATTGTGTAAATAATTTTCTAAAATGGTTTTAGAATTTCATTCAAACTCTTAAAATTAATCATTTTTTTATTACCCCGGTTTTGGAGATAATAATAACCGCGTATAATCAACAAGTAAAATAATAGAGAAATAGTTAACTTAACAGACTTAAAATGAAACCCAAACATTCAGAATTTTTTAATAATTTCATGAACTAATGTAACAACAACAAACAGCGTCAAACATTAAATCTACTGTAAAAACATTAATTAAACTCTAACTACAAACAAATTATATATATATATATATATATATATATATATATATATATATATATAAGCACGTATAATATTCATAGAATTAATTAAAAGTTACACACACATATATATATTGTTTATGTGATTTTTTTTAATTTATACACTTCTCGTATTCAATTTACGTATATACAGTTGTATTAACTTATTTTAAAAAAATAATAATTAAATACAGTTGGCTCATCGCCACTATAATTAAATTATATATGTGCGTTAATTGATAAAATATTATTATATATTCTTATGAGTATAATTTTATTAATTATTTAATTAAATCTAATAAATATATAAGTTGTATTTATGAGTAAAACAATTATAAATTCAATTAACAAAAAAAGCGTATTATTATATATTATTTTTTATGTGTATAATTGTATCCATGAATTAATGTAATGTTTGAAATTATTATATACATATATATATATATATATGATGTTTTTTTAAATAAATATATTTGACTGAGTTTTTTTTTTTAAAAAACAAATATATATAAGTGGACGGGGTACTCTAATCCGAGTTTATTTAATTACCCTTGACTAACCCCTCATTAATTGGTGAATTAGGCCCATCATAATTGAATTATATAAATATATGTTTTAAATATTATAATTTAATAATATGTAATTATACATGTTTAATTTGTGTCTTTACCTTACATATTACTAATATTATGTGTGTACATATTTTTATATAAATATCATTGTAAAGTGGGAGGGACCAGGCACCTTTTGCCTTTGCCAGCGGTTGAAAGGGGAGAGGCCCACTATATTTATGCAGATAATTATTTGGATTTAATTAAATTATTTGCAATCTATTACTGTAGCTTCCACTATTTGTGATTAAATAAATATGAATTTAATTAATAAGTAATATTCATTACCTGTTACTAGTTCTATATTTAATAATAATTATTATTATTATTACATATTAAATAATTTACGTTGGGTGTTATATATTATTATATTATCTTCTATTATATGTGTTTTAATATAAATTTAAAAGTGGTTTGAATCATTCCCCTTATTCCAGACAGCGCGGGGTTAGAAGAAAAGTGGTCCACTACAAAATAAGAGAATACACATTTTTATGTAGCTCTTTATATATCGATATTATTAGAATCTGAACTTTTGTTAGAGAACAATTTAAGTTTTGTTGATAATAAAAAAGTTTAAAATTTTTAATTGTATTATGATACGTTTTCAGGGTTATAATTTTTTAAGATACACAACTTCAGTTTTTGTTACAAATATTTGTAAAGAAGAAATGTCACGTCAAGTATAATCAACGTAACAATGTGCTATAAAAGCAGCACAAACTTTCGTTCAAGACTAATAATGAAATTAGAATATAAACTTTTTTATAATCACTTATGATCAGTTAAACTCTTAGCGACTAATATTGAGATAATAACTACAATATACATATATATATATTACTTTTCATAGGTTTTTTTACTGGATAACACAGTTTTTTAACGATCTTCAAGAGCTTTAAAATTTTTATTGAAAAAAAATCACACACATATTTAAGACACTATTTAACCTGTGTGGTTTTCAAATATTATATATATATATATATATATATATATATATATATATAATATTTTATTAAATAGTTTTTTCTTATAAAAGCTTTATCGTCTAAATCGACATCACAATATTTATAATATTTAGTTTATTTTTTTAAAATATATTTTCATAATTCATAATTTTTTAATACATCTTTTTAAAATTACAGTTATTGAAAACATTAACTAAAAGTAAGACTAAATTGTAGAGACACAGATCAACTCATTTACTAAGAATGATTATAAATTTAAACAAAAAAATTAAATCATTAATTTATTAATTAATTAACACTTATTTGAAACAAAAAAAAGTTGATAAACTAAATATTATTAGTTTATAGAGTGCTTACTCTACTATGTTAAAATATTTCAAAAATTAAGAGTATATATGAAGTTTTTATTGACTATATGTTCTTTCATTCCTCTATACAAAAGTAGAGTGTCATTCGGTTTGCACCTTATTTACTCTTTCATTTACGAATTTCTTAAGAACAACTTACATGTGATTGTTTAGCTTCATTTGTAATTTTGAGTTTAAATTTTAAGAATACAATTTTCTTAATATTGAAAATATGTTCTCAGACACTTATAATAGTCTTATCTTGATAAAAAAAATAATGTGATTTATATTAAATAGAAAAGTTATAAATTAATAGTATAAAGTAGTTTCACCTTAGTATTCAATAACAAACTATCGATATGATAAATTAGTTAGTTAACTTTTATAGTGATTAATATAAAAAATTGTAATTGTATCAATACTAATTTGTGATTAGATTTTACACTGTTAAACATACACATTAAATTCTTAAAATAGTAAAGAATCTAATTCAGTTTTGTTCGAGTAGATTGCTTAAACTGATTCAAATTCCTCAACATATTCTCAATTCTAACGTTAAAAAAATAAAGCATCAAATTCTTAAAATAAGGAATTTTAAAAAATCAATTGTCATGGTTATATACTAATGAAGAATCAATTAAAGATAATGAAGGTGATATTCCCTAATTTCTTTAAATTAAAAGAAGTGTTGGTTTATTCTTATCAGGGTCATGATTGTAAGGAAAACATACAGTAAAATTAAAAAGCAAAACAAAAAGGTGGTACTATTATGTGTCGTTGTTGTTGCAATGGAAAAGATGGCGACACGTGAGTGTGGTTGGATGATAAGTTTAAGGGCGCAGGTTCATTGTAAGGAACGGTGGGGACTGTCTTTTCAACAGTGTTCAGACGGAAGAATGTATGTTGTGTTGTGTGGACATAACATCACACATAGTATTTTCAGATACCTTAATGCTGCAATCAAACTTTAGTTCCTCGCCGCATTGCTTAAGCTTCTTCAATGCCCACGTGGGTTCTCCCTGGGCCCCACTTATTGACTCCCAAGTCATCATCTTCGTGCTAGAATCGTGAACAACAAACATAACACTGCAACAACTCAAACGTGGCTCCACGATAAAAGCTTCAAAAGTCTTCGCAACGTTCTTTGTTTTGATGTGGAGTCCAGTTATGTACTTCCCTCTTTTTGTACTACTGGAATACGTTTCTCATACCTATCTAAGTGCTGACTAGTAAATTTTAAAATAAAAAAAAAACTCAAAACAATTATTAACATATTCAACATTTATTTGCCTAAGATAAACAAATAAATACAACGCATCTTGCTGTATTTGAATAAATTAATTAAGCCATGTAGCATTACCTTAATGCTATATTCATTAATATAATGACCTAGCCGACGGTTATTTACCTTGACTCAGTTTATTATTTTGGACGATACAAAAAGAGTAACACTTTTTTGTCACGTTCCAATTAAAAAAACGAGATTTTTTGCGTGTGGTACCATCCGTTATGAGAACATTGGTTAAATAAGAAATAAGCATTAGATTTTATGATTATTACTACATTTTTATTTTCCTTACAGGCACGTGGTTAATAGCTTGATTGTACACACACGTAATTCCGAAGAAAAGTCTTGAGCATAAGTCTTATGCGTGAAGAAATTTATTTATTTATTGGTAAAATATTTGATCTTTAAACAAAATGATAAGATTTCAAAGTTAACTAAAAATATAATTAGCTACATTACTTTTTTTTGTATATTATTATATAAAAATTTGGGTTTAGTTTTATGATTTATTTGGAATATAATATAATAGAAGGGAACGGGTGGCAACTTCTAAACACCTCTTTGTGGGGGACCACATGGATGGGTTGTGGTGTAGGCACGCGGCCTACAAAGATACCGCGCCGCCACGACCATCTTCTTTCTCTCTCTACTATTCCTTCACGTTTTGCAACTCACACTCTGCACGTGCAGTGTAAGATTTTACCAAAGCACCCCTCAGGGCATCTTGGCTTCCATGGATTGGACTGAAAGTTGGTCATTTTGGATCATAGTGGAGCTCTGTTCGTACGAAATCCAACAAGGCGTGAGACTTGGAATCGTACTTAGGTGGCAATTTAACCTTTATGATCATTAACCATCCTAATAATGGAGCCTTATGTTTTAACTTTTCTATGTTTTGTCGCCAAGGGCTAACTTCAACGTTGGGTGCCAATAATACAACACCACGTCTAAATATATTACATTTGCTTTCCACCTCTTTTCTAACGATCTAGAAACGCTTTGCGGGCTTTGGTTCAGGTCCCATGGACAAGGTTTCTCAAGTGGGATTACTTATTACTTCTATAATAAATAACACTTTTATAATAGGGTTTTCACAAATGAGAAAAGGGTTCGGCTATGGAATCATTTATGCACACGTCTTTAGGGTATCATATAATTTTAATTTATTTCTACTATCATGCATCCATAATGCACTCACTACTAGTAATCTCTACCTAGCTTGCTAGGGAATTAAGATGGCCGGAATCAAAATAAAAATACAAACCGAACAACATTAATAATTTCAAAGAATGAAATCTCATATAAAGAAAACTCAAATTACAAATATTTCCCACACCCCTCTAAATTAAGGAAGATCAAAAGAACAATAAAAAGTTGGTACAAATTAAACTTAAAAAGTAATTCACATTTTCCTTCCCTTTGCTCTTAATATCCTTAGTTTAAAATCTATGTTCATCGTGGATCCTACGTCTGTGTCCTACATATGAATTTATTCTATTTGCTTACTCATTTTTTTCTAGCTACACTTATATAATTTTATCTTCTATAAATTTCACAATATTGCCCCTTCACCGTTACTTCTCCTACCAATGTTTCACATGTTGTCAGTGAGTTGTTGGAAGAGAAACATGTTTTCAACGTTCCAGAAACCGTTGGATGTGTCCCCATTACTCTGAATCCACGGGGTGTTTGGTTCCAAGGATTGGAAATCCAGCTGCTGAGAGAACAACCCTGATGGGCTTGTGATGCAATCCAAAAAACTGAGTTGATCTTGTACTTGTTGGTAGTAATCAGGATCAGGGTTATTGTTATTGTTACTGTTACTGTTGCTGTTACCAACCGTGACATTATTGTAATAATCCTGAGTCAACTCCGAGACAGGTGAAACCTGAGTCCCAAACGAGTCAGATGATGCACCCGTGCTACTGTTCTCTGGAGTGTAACTTTGTGAACCACCGAAGTTGTTCACAATTGCTGGACTCAACATCATGTTCCCACTATGCACCTCAAAACTGTTGTTAAGGTTGTTGTTGCTGTAGTTGTATGTTGTATTATTGTTGGTGGTGATGGTTGTAGTAGCACTGGCAGAAGCCGTGGGAGAACCGGCGGTGGCGGTGGCTGTGGCGGCGGCCTGAATGCGTTCCACCAGCCTCGGCATCCAAAGGTAGCGCATGGCATCCTTGAATTGCTTGCTGTTCACGTCACATTTCAGTTGTTTGGCGTGCTTTTGAACACGAGTTCTCCAATAATTCTTGATCTCGTTATCAGTTCTTCCAGGCAAATATTGAGCAATTTTAGACCACCTGATGAATAAATATACAAAATCCAACAATCATCAAAATCTGAAAATATAAAAGCACATTTAAGAAGTGGCCTAATGTTTGGTTGCATGAATATACAGTTTTGGAAAATGCTAAATGCAATTGGTTTTTATGTTTATAAGAAAGATAGACAGAAAAATAAAAAGGTAGAAGATATTTATGATAACAATGGATATTTGATGCTTTGCATACCGGTTTCCCCAGCGACCATGGAGCTCGAGAATGAGAAGCTGTTCTTCAAGAGTGATGTTGCCACGACGAACATCAGGACGAAGATAATTCAACCATCTCAATCTGCAACTCTTGCCAGTTCGTTTGAGTCCTGTAACGAAAGAAATTGCTTGTATTGGTAAAGTCTTGAGGAAGCAAAAATACTACTGTAATGAAGGAAATAAAGAAAGAGCATTTTGTTTTTCCTTTACGGTACTTTATATTTTCTGTGTGCGATTTTTAGTTGTGGTATCTATTCACACCTCTTTTTTTCTATTTTGGCAAATGGGGATGCGGCCAAGCAACTATCGACAACCTATAATTACATATTTCGTTTCTTGCCCCCACCACGAACAAGTATATGCCATTATAAAGTCCTAGCCAAAATAATCCACTACCATATCATGATGCCCTTCAACATATATATTAGAAAACCGCAAACTTTGGCTTTTCCACCCAAGAAATTGATTGGTGACGAAACGGGACGAGAGGAGAAGAGCTTTTCACAATCATAGAGGTGTGGAAGATAGAGAGAGGCAGTGTTTGAAGAAAATAGTGGAACCAATTGGCGTCAAAAATTGCAATCATGAAATAGTACATCACTAGTAGTATAGTGCCTGTGGATATCTTGGTGTAGTATATATTATATTGGGATGAAAATTATAAGAAAAAAAAAAGTTATGTTATGTTACCAGCTGAACGTGCAAGGGAATTCCATCGACCTTCTCCGTGATTGGCAATGTAATTGATGAGAGCAAGGTCTTCATCGACGGTCCAAGGACCTCTTCGAAAGTCCATCTCATCTTCACTTTGGACTGTGGTGCCTGTTGAGTTGCTTACCCTTCCTTTCACTTCCATGAGTCAGTCACCCACTTGGATATAACTTTGATTGATTGATTGATTCCAACCCAAAGCAACAACAAAGATAGCTTTTGATCTAAGAAGTGTGCTTGGGTTGAAGAGGTAAAGAAATCAAGAGAGAGAGATAGAGAGAGATAGAGAGATAGAGAGATAGAGGGTTTTGGCTTATTACGAAGAGGATAAAGAAGGGTGGGGGCTTTATATAGATACTCAACCATGAAGCTTTGAAAATTGGCAAAAAAAAAAGGAAAATAAAAAATAAAAGAAAGAAAGGAGAAAACGATAGAGTTGGAAGGGATGATGAGAGAGAGAGGAAGAAAGTAAGGTGAAGTAGTAAAAAGATAATGATTTAATTAACGAAAACTTAAACCAATATTAGGAGAAAAATAATTATTATTATGGCTTGTAAGTAAGAAAAGGCTACGAAGTTTGACGCTATAGTTTGACTTTTCCGGCTTCGTTGTGTGCGCGCGTGCGCTCTGTAACTCTATCTGTTGTTACGTGCTCATAATAATATTTTGCACCCCTTTTTGTACACGGTTAACCAATTACAAATGAATATATATATATATAATATAGTTTTTTTAATATGTTATTTGTATAAAGTGCCTGTTAATTTTCTCCATGACTAATATCTGTCAAAAATTCTCTTTTTATTTTTAGTGAATATTCCTTTCAATTTTCTCTTCCTCTATAGAGCTCAAATTTAAAAGCTTATTTGAATTAGTTCCACTTGTATCAACTTAACATCGGTGAACTGAATAATATTTTACAGAAAATCTCCACAATCGATCACTTGTATTTTTCTGAATAACATATTACTAGTAGTACTTTTGTTTGTTATCGATTTATTTAAATAGTTTTCTAGAAATGTTTCTCTTGTAAAACTCCTGTTGGTTTATTATTTGTGTCAATTACTATGACTGAATCATTGTCTTTTATATGAACTGTACTTAGTTGAACATTTAAGCGACTTTTGGCGTACGAATTATATAAGAAAATGTTTTCCTACTTTAAAATTGACTGAGATTTCAACAATTTAAGGGATGATTTGCTATCAGAAATATCCAAAATTCAAATAGTGATAAAGTAAAATAAACAAGAAGAATAAACAGTAAAAAATCAATTAAATGAATAAAACTATAGAAATACTTTTTTGGTAAATAGAGTTAATATTAAATTATATATCTTCATATTAAATACATTCAAAAGAGATTTTTCATTTTTATAATTGAAGTTCAAGTGAATATTGGGGTTGTTGAGAGATCCTCCATATCTGTTTTTCTTCATAAATTTATGTTTCCAGATGTTCCCCAGTGACTTCCTCCCCTAGGATTCTAAATGCTTATTCCTTTCCTTTATCAGAATTAAATAACCTGAAAAAGTTCAATATCGTAATTAAGCAATGCTTTAATTTTAAAAATTTAATATAATTTAATAGTGGGACCAATAATTTAAATTTATTGCATTAATGATCGTAGTCCCTTCCATGAAAAATGGTCCGTGAAAAAAAAAAAAGACGAGAACGATTTAAGTTGTTTAAAATTTGTCAATGTCTTACAAATTACACGAATATCTTAATATAAGAAAATAACTTTAGAGTATAGAATTCCATTGGAAAAAGTTGTGTACAAATATTTGTTTTAAAAATGAGTACTATATGGCCGGAAGCCATGTACTTTGAAATTAATATATATATATATATATATATATATATATATATGAACTCAAAGTTTATTACTATAATTTTTTTTCTGGCCATGATTTTTTTTTAACTTCGAAGATCAAGAAAATAATGTCGTTTGTAATATTATATTTGTCACTAATTCTATGATCAACTTTCACGTACCACTGTAAACGGTTATGATAAAATGGTTGAGTTTGAGAGGGATAAATTGAATCATCTTAAATTTATCAAAAATTCATAATAAAATCTTTATTTGATCAAGCAATATGATGTTGTAATTAGAGGCATCCTCAAATTTTCACATACATAAATTAATATATAAATATATTTTTTTAAAATTTTAGTATATTTTATATATTTGACATCTATAAAAGCTTTTATACACCTATAAAAAAATTTCATCACCCCAAAATATTTCTAAAAGATCTACCGTATTTATTGAAATCACTCCAATAAAGTCTTAAGAAATGTTTTTCAACTTAATAATAACTATCTCTGAATGTTAAAATCTTAGGTTTATGAAATTTAATTTTTGTGTGAAAATGGAAGAGTTATACAAATTTTAAATTATCGTTTTTAATTAATTAAAATTATGTTTTAATATGTCAATTTTAATTATTTTTTGGTTAAAATGTTGTTTTAATGTATTAAAATAGAATAGTTTAAAATCTTCTGTACCTAAAATTTAATGTATTAAAAATTCATTTTTTAACATATTAAAATAAAATCTTCATCAGTCGAAGTAATTCAAATCGATTAAAATAATATTCTAATCTATTAAAATCCTTCCTGAAACCATTTCATATTTCAAATGAAAACATTTTAATATATTAAAATATTTTTAACTAATTAAATATACCCCTCTAAAACATTTGAAAAAAAAAAACTTTCTGACCGTAATTTAAATATCATATACCTTAAAAAGAAAAATTTACATTCAATTCTAATCCACACAACACACTCGCTAAAAAAATCTAAATTTCAATATTCAAAAACCTTAAAAAAAAAAACAAATAGTTAGATTTATCAAATAGCTAAACTCCGAAAAACTCCAACAACTTCAACTTAAACTCCTCCTTACATAATACCTACAACATATAATAAATCTAACAACTACAACATCACTTAAATTATTATTATAGTAGAAAATTAAGGAATTGTTATCTATCAATTGAAAAAATCACGTAAGTTACTGGCATAAAACTGTATTCTGTCTTTTATACATAATTGTGAAGTTTTTCTACAGAAAACTATCGAGTTTTATTCAGTGTTTGCTATGCATTCTTTTTAAGTAATATGATATTTCTGTAACGCATTTATCAATTTTATTAATTATTAATATTTGTCCAAAAAACTGAATAATATTTTTAGCAATTTTTTAATAATAGTTTTTATTTACAAAATTCAAATCTTATTTACGAAATCTGAATTTTTGTACTCTATGTAGTGGCCTGCGTTTGACATTGATTTATAGACCCTTTTCGTTTCCAAGAGTATAATTTTCTCCTACAATAAATTTTGGAGTACGATCCAATGTTACCAAGCAGTTCAGGCAAAAAAATCTCAGGCAACATCTATGGTCCCGATTTAATTTTTGCAATGAAAATAAGTATTATAAAATCTAACATCTTTGTCATAATTTCAAAGGGCAAGGTTTCTTCTACTTGTGCTATTAATAGGACGGCCACAATAAATTTTCCATTTATTCCTTTGAATTTTGATAATGAAAGATGAGGGAGCACCATCAACTAAATCCCAGTTTAAAGTTACTTATTAGTGTTTTCCCATATCTCCCTATCAGTTATAATTACTTAGTTTAAGTTCAAGTTATTTATATTTTTCTTTGAAGAGAGGCTAGATTGAAGCTTTGATATTTCATAATCAAATTTGATATTTTTTGGTACATATATAAAAAACTTTTAGTATTTAAATAATCAAGGTTGAGTCCAAGTAACTTGTAATTATAACTAGATTTAAACTCCAAAATAGGATCCTACATTGCTTTCTGGGAAAAAAATGGTACCTAGATTTCATTCCTTTCCAAATAAGGTAAGCCGTCTTGGAGTATACACTGAATTAATTGAATTGTTATTTTTTCTTTCAATTGCTTTAAGTAGTAAAAATGCTACTATAGATTTCTATTAATGCCACACCATGCCAGTACATTGGTAGCAGTCAATTGGATTGGACCACATGAATATAGATCATAAAGTAATCCCACTTTACATTTTCTAGATAAAAAGGCTAATTAAATTTAATCGCATGACTTTCACTGTCTAAAATATTAGAAAATAGTAGCAAGAAACAAAAGAAAGACTTTCTTTTTCCTCTCCTTCCCTTTAAACAATTAGGGTGAAACGTGCCAATAATTGCACCATCCCAACACAACTCGAGAGAAGGAAAAAAAAGAATTGAGTTACACATACCCTTATGATCCATATGAAAATCATGTATATTTTACGTACCGACCAGTATGCTACATGTTCTTCCATGGAGGCTGCTAGGGATACGGGCTGCTTCATTAGTTTAAATCAAAATCAGGAGAATTTTTTATTGCTAATTGTTTTTTTTTATGAATATTTGTTATCTGTCCCTTAATCTTATTATATAATCCAAGTGCAAAGTGGTGGGGAAGAAATCTGGAATTCCATTGAATGTCGACATGTATTTGATGCTGGAGAAGGGTGACATGTCTCTTAAAATATTGCCACAAGCTCAGATTTTATATGCTTTTGGATATATAAATTGAGTTTTGTTATGGACCACCATATGATTATTATCTGCTTGCAATGGAATTTTTAATGTGATTGGGGGAAAAGAATGATGCATTATTCCATTGATTCGACCATTTCTCTCGAATTGGATTTGAGAAATCATTTTCTTTGGATAAGATTGCAATGTCTGAAGGACAAGCTGTGCTGCTGGGTGCGTGGAATCTACATGCATGTTGTTTCATTATTATTAAGCAGTATGTAATAAAACTTTATAATATAAATATATTTATATAGTTGTGTATACGAATGGGTGATTATGAAGACACGTATGCTCATGAATGGCATTAATTTTATTACACAACAATCATGTGGCATCAGATGTAAAGTTCAAACATGTACCATGTTGGATAGTGTCCACGGGATTTCTGCTACTTTGTTGTTGAGTTTTATATTCGGTCTGAAATAGTTTTCTCTTTCAGGTTTCATATATTTCACTTTATCATTTTTTTTTTCACGGGATTCCCTTTGATAATAATGGAAACTAACAAAACTATGACAGAAGTAGTTAATTTAATTTTTTTAAACTAATTTCACCACGTATAGAATGAAATAAATTTAATTACTTAAAAAAACTCTAAAAAAATGGATTCATAATTACTTTAAAAATATGGAATGGTTTATACTTTTATTCATAATTTTACAAATGTTTGCAAATTTCATATTTCATTTATGGTAAGGAAAAAACGAAGCATGTTTCAACACGGCTATAATGAGTTTTTATTGGATTATTACACTTCATGTTTTATTTTATTGTAAGGGAAGAAAAAAAAGCAGGAATGAATACTTAGGGTATAAAATAAAGCACTACGTATTTTAATATAGATATTATAACACAAGAAGATTCAAGAACTACGATCTACTTTGGTTAAATAATGGTTTGTTCCTGTGGATTAAAAGGACGTGTTAGCTAGGTAGCTAGGTAGGTTGGTAGGGGCTTTCTTTAAAGTCCAATTAGTTGCTCTCAAAAGGAAAATGGGATTCCATAAAATTGATGCTTCATTGGTTCTTATTCTGCCACAGCAATTCCTGTTATTCATCAATTTCTGTTTCAGAATGTTCTTAATTTCCCCACATTTGCAGCCACCTCCTCCAATCTGATTTAAGAATGTTGCATTTCTAGAAACTCTTTTAGGTGGATTTTTCATATTATAGTAGAATGTTAGAAGGCAAATGATGTTTCTTTTAGAATTTTAGCAGCATAACATATGTATCCCACTGTGTGGATGATAATTCCCATTAGTGTGATGGTGATGTAAGAACTAGTCCGTAATTGATTCTGAGTAATAAATAAAATAGACAAACCCCATTAACCAATGAAGCTGTTTTCCAATTATCGTCCAAAACAGCACAAAAATAAACAGTTTTGTAGTGGTGGTAGGACTTTATCTACTGCTTATATTTAACTTTATCAGTTACAGGAGTAAGGGTAATGATTTACCTTCATAACAAAGTTCTGAGCATATTACTGTACTCACATCACATCATATGATAAGAGTCCATAGGCCAATACCATCAAACCAGTTTAAAGAGTTACCCATCTTTTATGCTGTTCTCAAAGACGGTAGAATAATATTTTTTAAAAAATGATAATTTTAAGAAATTTATTATATGGATAAATCGTAACATGACATGATTTTATTATAAGAAAAAATAGTTTTTTATATTATTTTAATAAAACTATTTAAATATTTATGTTAATATTAATATATATATTTTATATAAAAAGATATTAATATAATGATATTAATGTTTTATACGAAAATATTATTTGTGAAATATAAAAATTATTATCTACATAAATATTAAAAAAAGATCAATAAATAATTTTATAAAAATTGTAACAACAATAAAATATGTTTAAAAAGTATAAACTATTATAATGATTACGAGTAAGAAATCAGCTTATTAATTTTATGTAGTTATATATTAATATTTATTTTATTATTTTGTGTGATAGTAGAAGAAAATAAAATTATAAATAGATAATGTAAAATAAAAGAAGCAAAACTAAAATAATAATGGGAAACAAGTTTTCTATTAACTTTATTATTTCTTACTTTTATTTCACTATTAACTTTGTTGTTTCTTATGATCTTCATTTCACTTCAAAATATTTTCTTTTTATTTATTCAAAATTGATTTAACCATTTAATTCTAGACACGATAAATGCCGATGAATACTTAGTTTCTTTGATTTATGCAATTAGTCATGTAAGCAAATCAATAATTTTCATTACAGAAAAAATGAAATTGAATCTTATAAGTCTTGTAAATATCATAAAGATTATATAATGGGATAATAAATGTCCATAATTGTAAATACAAACAAACAATAACCATACGAAAACAAGACAGTTGAAAAAACTTGAAACTCTCAACAATCAAATTATTATTTTGATAATTGTCAAAGTTGGAGAGTGACAATCTTCTATGCATCTTCTATGCATCAAACTTTGAATATTATTGACTCACAATATCATCACACGACTTGACAATGAAGGTAGATTTACCTCCACCTCCTTTCGACTATCACCCTCAAATAAGGTTCATAAGACAAACAAGAAGGTCACCTTATGACACTTTCTCTAATAGATAAATTACTTAATGTAATACAACATTTATATTATAATTTAATTAATAATTTTTATTATTTAATTTTTTCTCTTTCTTCATTTTATTGTCTTCAATTTTTTCCAATTTTCACATTTAATTACTAATATATATATATAATATTTTTTTATAATTTCAAATAAATTACCTAACGCTCTTATTTATTTCCAAATTCCACAGTATTAATTTTTATACAATTAATATTTTCATATAAAACTTATAATAAAATATCAAACATTTTTTTTAATGATATCATAATCTTATAAAAGAATTATCTTAAGAGTACACAAATTTAGTTTAATATAAAAATAATTGAAATTGTGACAAAGATAATACAACTTCATGTAAAATAAAAAATAGAATCGATTAATATTAATCAAAGTCCTAGGTCAAATACGACTTCACCTCTCACATTAACATAACTTCATTCTCACAAAAAAATCACTGTTATATAACATCATCTTTACCTATGTAGGTGATTTACTTAAATCTATCAATCTTTGATAATTTTTTGAGAAAATTATAACAATTTGATTAAAAAACTGCTAAAAACCTTACTTTGTTGTATAAACTTCTAAGATTTAAACTAATTTATCCAAAAAGAATTGTGGTACTAGTTTATCACTATGTACTTTTGTTTACTAGTTTTTTATTTATTTTTATACTAAAGATTTACAAAACTGTACAGTTGACAAGCATGTTACCTAGTGTTGGGAAAACCTAGCACCATTTAGAAAAAGGGTTAAATTTAATCTTTTGGAAACTTATGTTAATACAAAACTGTTAACAAAAAACGTGAAGACCATTCTAGGAGATATGTTTTTGTCTGTCATGCTTCATATTTAATTGATGTGTGGTTTATATCCTAATCAAAACAAAGTTTGAACCAATATAATTGAATTTAACAAATTTTTCATCTCATAATTAAACTCTCTGGCCCTTAAAGATTTTTTAAGAACATTTGATATTGTTGCATAATCTCTTAGTCCTGTGTTTTTAAATCATTATGATAGGTTATATATTTCTACATCCTTAGTAATATAAATTTGTTTTTCAATGCAAGTATGTCGGGTGTTTTTTATGTATTAAATTTTTATATGGTTGCATAGCTTTTTGATAGATTTTTAAAAAAAGTTTTTGTATATTGAGTTATTGTATTATTTTGCAAGGAAAGTGTAGTTGTAACTAATTGATGAAAATGTCAACACTTTTATTTATGCATAGTTTCCTGATCATTTGATGTTATTTTGACAACGTAATATCATGTTTTTTCGTTAATGAATTTTATGAATCGAAAAAAATAGGGGATATGCCAACTAAAAGTGAGCAATCTCAAAAGATATCTATAAACATTATGACAATCAACCATTATGTAATATCATGATTTAAATTATTATAAGTTTACCATAGGTTAAAACGTAGGCTAAATCAATTTGTCCTAAATTGACAGCTGGCTGTCTTCCAACGTTGTTCACACTAGTAGCTCTGCAACGTGAATCTTGATCTCAGTTAAAACAAAGAAATAAACCTTGTGAACTGATAAGATGACACTTTCTTATGAAGCCTTATAAAAATATGCAAAAAATAGGAAGTGCTTGCATATTTAGTGGTGAGGAAACAAAGTCATCTAAGTAATAGTGATCTTGTTTAGGGACACAATGTGAAAAGGGGTTTCCTACAAAAGACACAACACTAAAGATAGCATCGTTTTCCTACTCCCCACAAGGAAACTAAAACACAAAATTAAATTAAAAAATGAAAAATTATTAAGTTGGATCATAGTTATCTAATTGGTATTTGACACGTGCTACGCCCACCAGATACGATCCCTTAGTGAGGAATTAGAAAATTTAGAACACCAACGATGGTCAAGCCCCACCAAAACTGGTCACTACCCATTACAGGTTCATTACCATTATTGTAGTAATTTGAGTCGAGCTTTGATTTTTCCCTTCACTGTTATCGTCCACGTTTTTTTTAGATAACACTAGAAACGGTTTTGAATTGAGCAACGTTCTCATGGAAAGTGCAGCAAATTAGTGAAGAGATAACGAACAAGACGGAAGAAAAGGGAGTTAGCATGACATACACTGATCAAAGATAGAAGAAAAGTCAAAGGGACATTCAATTACCCTTTTGTTTTGTGTATCCAAATCAGTTCATTTCATCCTTTGCAAAATGTCAGAGAAACACATCTAACCCCATGTTAATTTTATAATTAAGAGATGTTTCAATGTTTCTACTAAGTCACTCACTCAGCACTTGTTGCGCAAGAAACTTGTGCTTAGTGGCAATTTATTTATGTATAAGATTACACGAAACAAGAGCTTGTGAAGGAAAGTGAGAAAATTTGTTGACATGGATAAGAGCATTTTTGACCATGGATTTTATGATAAGAAGGGATCCATGCCAACCACTACTCTTTCAATCGGGTTATTTAGTTAAGTCATAATTATCTGAATTTGCAAAATTGTTAAATTAATAATGGTTTATGCGTTGTTGGGATCTGTGTCACAAGGAATATTTTGGGTCGAACGAGAGTGACAACCTCCATAGTTTCTTGATGTTTTTGTCAAAAAGATAGCCGGGTTTTATGGATCCATGGGGTTGACATTTCCTTTTTGGACGGTGTTCTCCTAGGACAAGACAATCAATCCATAATATTCCAAATTAATTTCAGATTCAGTTCAATAATTTGTTTCAGAAACAGCTACGTTTCAAAATGAAAATATCTATCTTCAAATACAAGGTGGTGAAGAATTTTATAATATCATGCACCTTTGCCCTTTCTATTGTTGCCTTTGAAACGTCTTTGATTTAAATTGTCTACATTCGTTAACTGCGACCCTTTTTTTTTTTCTCTCTAATCTTTTGACCTGTTTGAAAGGCAAAGCGTGTATTTTCTCCCCTCTTACGAAGAACTAAGCATATTTATGGTAGGTATTGAGAAGGAGTAGAAAAATGTGGCATGGACATTGAATTATTCCATTATATTCTCACAGCATACTATTTACTTGCTCATGAAACTCAAACTTTGTACATTCAAAATGTCATTTTATGTGATGTCTTGTCGTAAACTATAATTAGACACTATAATACCATACAACGCGCACCATTGACAACTCTCATACGAAATTTATGCACTTTACTATATTAATTTAAGATATATATATATAATTTTCAACAATTTTCTTACTGTGGATTATCTATCTTTATAATTTACTTATCCATATTTAAAATTTAATTTTATCAATAGATTAGTTCCTAATAAAATAAAAGATAAATCTTAACAATTCTGTCGTTAGTTATAACAAATTATCGAAAAGATAATTATTCTATCATTATTCATATTTTATAATCTAAAATAAAGGTTCCGAAAACATACATAATGTCAAATCCATTAGATATGATTCAAATATCTGCTCAATAGTTTATATTAGGTTTGTTATTTCATATATTCTTATTATTAACTTGATTATTGATCACAGCTAAGCTCTCATTTTATTCTTCCTCGTACTCTATTAATATATAACTCCTTTCTCATTGTTGTCCAGAGATTAAAAGTTTTATCTCATTAATTATTCAATTAGAGACGTTCAAATTTCTGTAAAAGTATAAAATTATGAAGTAATTATCTACGAATTAATAATATATTATTATTAATATTATAATAATTAATATTATCAATATTATTATTAATGTTATTTTTAATTATTAGTATTATTCTTATTGATAATAATAATCATAATAATACAACTATAGTGATAATAGTCATAATAATAGTTAAAAGATAATAAAAAATAATTAAAAAGTAGTGATTGTAGTATATATGTGTGTATATATATTATTTTCACAAGATCAGGATTTAAATATCTTCTGCGACATATTTAAATTAAATTCACACTTTTAAGAATTTACAAGAATAATATTATTCATTTATTACATAGTAGACACCTAAATACCACGTAATCCAAAATATCTACGTTGACGTGACACTTCCTAATTACATCAATTAATAATATTAATGGTATTAGAATTCTCCAATACATAAATATTAGTCACGGTCTTCAATTAAAATACAATGACATGTGAGGAAGATCTTAAATTTTAGACTTAGATTATATTTAAGACTTAGTTCTTTGGAATAAAAAATATTTAATAATATAATTAAATTAATTTTTAATTTATAAATAATTAAAGTGAAAATAAAAAATATAAAAATGTACCCTAAATCCTAATTTTATAAGTCGTCATCGTTTAAATAAAACTTACAATAAAATTTTATAAATAAAGGTATGGGTATCAGAAGAATACATGAGTTATAAACACTTTCGCTTATGTAATATTTTAAATATATATAGTAAAGTTTATGCCTTTAACAGAGTTAATGGTATGTGTGATTTTTTCTTTTTTACATACAAACATTTTGTAGAAAGATATCCTTTCTTTAAGAGGTGTTTAACATGAAAGAGAGGAAAACCTGTAATGTTTCAAACCATTTTAAAATAATCTAATATATTTATAATTAAATAAATAAAATAATGTTAATTTTTCTATTAATTGATTAAATTGATATCAATTATTTTCAAAATCAATTATTGATGTCTCGGATAATCTTTTAGAGATTCAATTGTTCTCACTAATTATGTTTTAATTTTAAAGATAAACATAAACGTAAGGAATAGACTACCATGGGTTAGCGACATTAACCAAAAGAGATCACATGTGAACCCAAGAAAATGGATATAGGAGCATACTGTAAAGCAAAATGTTTGTGGCTTAGTTTTATTTATTTTTTCTTTTTTGTCTCTCTAAATTAATAAGAGAGGTCTATATAATGCTTTGAATTCACACTTTGAGTCCATCATCACGTCTTGTTATCTTGAAAAAAATCTATCTTTTTTTTTTCTTTTATGTTTTATTTGCATATTATTTTAAAGAATGCAGAGGAGATAATTAAAGATGTGACTCTTTTAAATCTTGGATTTTAATCAGAGACATGTTAAGTGTTACAATTTGATATTTGTGACAATTTAATATTACTAAGTTCTTTAAAAAAATATAAATACAATTATTATTAGTATTATCATATTAAAATACAAAAAATGTATAATAATTTATATTTATTAACAGAGCATTAGTGCAAGTGATATAAAGAAGATTTCACCTTCATATAGATTCTGCTCTTGAAATTCCTGTCTTTAGTACGATGGAGAAAATTGTTTCAGTTCTCAAGTTTTTCAAAATATTGTTTTTATCACTTTTTTAGTGAAAGTTTTAAATAAACTTCTTTATTATCTTGTATTGTAGTATAGTGAGATATATAGTACATTATTTGGATTAATTAAATAAAAAATTATCATACTGTAAATTATCATGTTGTTTTAGCATACAAATGTTGACTTTTGTTACCTACTGAGTGAGGAAATGCTGAAATTAAAACAGCTTCTGGTCTCATTTTTCTTGTCATGTGTACAGAAAGTTGTATAACAAAACCAGGGTTTCTAGATTTTCACACAAACATGAGTAGAAATATTATAAAGTGTCATCCATGCACCCTTTCTCCTCCTATCAAACTGAATTTGTGTGTTGATATGAAAGTTATCGATCAAGTGCCAAATAAATTCAATTTTGATAACATTAGTTTGAGATCGAGTTTTGAAGGTGAAAAATAATTAAATTTAAATATATTTTTTAGTTCGGAAAAATAATTTTTTTTAATAAATTGTATCTATTTGAATGTTCATGAATTTAATTGTTTTAAAAATATTCCTATTAACAAATGTATTTTTGAACAAATGTCCATTAAATACTATTTTGATAGGACTATAATTGAGATAGAGTCTTGAAGATGGTAAAACATAAGAATATCTTCATGTCAATATGGTAAAATTTAATTTATATTTTAAAATTTTGTCTCTTATAATTTTAATGAATTTAATTTTTTAAAATGATTGATAATATAACATACAAACACCATTTGAAGATAGGTGATGAAGAAATTAATTACAAACTTTAAATTAAATCAAAATATTGAAACTAGAATAATTGGTTAATTAAGCATAGATTTGTTAGGATTTTTAGCATTTATTTTGTTTTAATTATAGGATTTTTAGGGATTTTGTTTAGTTAGGGATATTATTGTTTAATTTTCTGTTTAATGAGTTTTTGGTTATGGAAAGAGAATGCAGTTGAGATTTAGGTGAGATTCGAAGAAAGAGAGAATAAGATTAAGGAAATGTGCAGAAAAACAGATTTTAAGTGACTTCTTGTTTACGCGAAAGGAAAGGAGGAGCTTGAGTTAAAACTCACTTAAATGAAAAAAGAAGTTCTGAACGAAGGCGTCAACGCCACTGAAGCATGAAGTGCGAAATAACAACCACTTTTTAACAAACAACGAGATCTTTTATAAAAGGAAGGCTTGAACGAAAGGATCATCTTTGGGAAGATCTTTTGGAAGCACTTTTGCAATCAAGAATTTTCCTTTTTTCCTTTTCCATTGTATATTCATGGCTACCATGCGTAGCTAATATCTTTTCTTCTTCTTGGGATTAATGTAATTTCTCCACTTCAATTGTATTCTTGCTATTTATTTGATATTGTTTTATTCAGTTTATCTTTCTTTAACGTTTTAATTAAATTGTCATACAATGAATTATAGAGGAATGACTGCATATCTTAATGCTAATTAAATTATTTAACTAGACATAGAAGTTAGAAAATAAATTTAGTTTATGAAATTCAATGCTAGAGAAATTAGGTTGAAAAGACTTTTATTATTATCCAATCCCAAGGTTGTTATTATTATTGATTTTTCTTTTTTATTAATTGCATTTTAAGTTACTTTTTATATTCAGTTACCAAAACAAATTATTGTTAAATCTTCATTCATAATACAATTGATATTGAGTCAATCTAACGATACTCTCTTACTCATTATATTACTTGTGGACCCAGTATACATGCTGGGAAATTGTTAACATATATGGATCATTGTTCAAACAAACGAATATTATTATTTTTTATATAAGGATTTATAATAATAATAGTACTTTTATTAAAAGAGTGTGTTAGAGTTTTATTATTGATTAAATCATTTGTTCACATATATCATATATGATGGATACACAATTGATGGATCTATCTTAGAACAGACTATCTATTCAGCAGAACAATATCATCAATTTTCAAAAAGCCACATCATACATGCATGAATTAAATCAACATAAAAAAATTTAAATTTCAGACTTGCATAGAACTTTCACAGATGCATTTTACAGATACTGACTTATCAAACTCTAACCTACAATCACACCCAAACCAGACAAAATGCAGGTCATCTTTCCTTACCTGAATCAAAGCAGGAGTTCTCTCTAAAAGCTTTGACAACCTAAAATCTTGAAGGCCCTCTACAAGATAGTTAAAATCTACAGATTTTTTCGTGCACTGACTATTCACCTTATTGGGTGAATGGATACAGTTAAACTTAATTATAATTAGAATTAATCAATTAATGCTATATGTGTTTGACAACCATAACACCACTCAATCAAACTTAATGCAATTTAAATATTGAAAACAAATTCCAAACCCAATTAATAATTCGTATTTTTGCTGATGCATCTTTCACCTTCTTTATTTAATATGAGTTTCAATCTCAAGTTAAAATAAATCACCACCTAATGCAATTAAAATTCAAAACAAATTTTAAACCTATTTAAGAATTAAAAATATTTTCTGATGCATTGTTCATATTCTTAATTGAATGGAATGAGATTTAATTTCAATTAAAAAAGTCAAAGGAAATCATTCTTAACCTGAATCTCTTTTATTTCTTTATAATATCTCTAAAATATTTTTCTTTATTTATTTCTATATATATATATTAAAAAGTAAAAATCTACTGTTTGTGTTACCACAATTTATGATCTTGTAAGCCTGTCAGATCCTACACATAATCTCGATTTTAACTATCTTGGATCTTTGATAAACTAATATGCTAAGACACTAAGCTCACAGAGACACCATTCCGATGACTAAAGACCACATGCGAGCACAAAAAGCAAGGAAAAACAAGATGCCTACAATTGAATCTAAAAGTAAAGGACAGAAAACGAACTTACTCTATGGAGGTTCTGATCGGATGACCTTGCTCTGTTCTCCGCTATAAGTCCCGAACTATGTACTCCACTTGTGAAACAACTATTTATTAATAAAACATTCCAGTATTTATTTCTCTTTTTCACCACTTTTAGGGGTCATTACATAATATATGGTAACCTTTTTCTAAAAAAGTGAAAACTCTTATAACATAATATACATAAAAAATAATGTAAATTAAATTGAATTAGTTTTTAAATTTAATTTTTAATATTAAATTATATGTATAATTAAAAGATTATTATATTCTTATTGGCGAAAGTTTTAATTTTTTTAGATTGAAAAAAAAAAAAAACAGAAACAATGTCCATGAAGGTTTTGAGAATAAAAACTACATATGTAATCAGTGTGTCTTATAGTGGATAGAAATAACAGATAAATGTAGTGTACATTAGGGTTGAAAAATATAAAAATTTGTGATTAGGACAAGATGAGTGTAAAAAAATGTATATAATGTTTTTTTTTTTACATGTTTTTCACTTGTCTACTTTATAATTTCATGTTTAATATTTTTAAATTATTTGAAAGAATGACTATCTAAATTGAAATGTAATATAATGGTTGATTTTAATCCCCTTTCTCATGTTCTCACGAGTCAACTTTTCCTCCTAAATCCCTTAATTGTCTCTCGGGTAATATATTACACAAATCTCTGAATTCTTCTTCATTGTATCTCAATCTGAAAGCTTTCGATTCTCTTGATTCGCTCTTTGCGTTCTATCATAATATAAACTATAGTTTAAGTGATTTCTTAACTTAATCATTTTAATAATTTAGCTTTAATTCCATTAGTTAGTTCATCCCTTTGTTTTCACTCTATCTAATTATTAATATGTGATAATAGTTAACTGTTTGTCTTTGTCTTAACATATATGTGATTTGCTTAATAAAGTAAAAACCTTTTTCATGGTAAATATTTTGTGTTTAATTTTGTCATGGACTTTGTTTATAGCCTTGAACGGCCATACTAAACCACCACAGGACTAGGACATACAATCCAACGCACTGTAAATAATTAAATAAAATATTTGGTCCACATATCAAATTATAAAATAACCAAACAATAAAATTATCAAATTTTAAACATTAGTGCAATTAAATTTTTATCTTATTAAATGTGTTATCAGTCCATCCACTAGTGTATAGAAAATTATGAACCCTTCATTTATCCTAACCATAATCTCAATTTAATACGTTAATTATGATTATCTTTGTGATCATTATTATTGCCATCATCATTATCATAATAATATTATTATTATTATTATTATTATTATTATTATTATTATTATTATTATCTTATATTGTTATTTTATTCATCATCTTCACATTATCATTGATTATTACGTTAACCTTCTTATAATAAATATTAAAATGGAATGAGTTAATGTTTATCCTAATGCTATATATACTTGTATCACATCTTGTAAGTAAAGTTATATATATTATCAACGAAACTAATTAGTAATTTATCTTAATATAGTAAGTGGTCTACTGTGAACCTTAATCCACCGTGAAAATAAATGAAGTTGTATAAAATGAACTAAAATAACATCCAATTATGCCTTCAAAAGGTGTTAAAAGATGAAGCCGCCAACGCAAAGCCGAAGCGAAGAAAACGACGAGCACCAATGTCGGGTCCCTTGGACGCACGCCTGAGCTTTGGAACAAAATCATAACATTAAGAAATCAATATTTTAAGGCTAAGCGTGAACATATGTTACCCATTCATAGTCTTTCCCATGTTTATTATAAAAGCATACGTAACTATGTTTGTCTCTAACTCTACATTTCCATCCATTCCCAAATTAAATAATTAGTGCTTCCTCTCTCGTTTACAAACACCACATCCTCTTCTTTTCTCTCATTGCACCCACTACACCCAATTAATCATAATAATAACACCCTTCGTCTTGGTCAATTTAATGTATTATATGTACATATCAATTTATATATACGTCTATCTCTACGTATTCATCTCCTTTGATTTGTCAAACGCCTCAAAAAATTGGAGGCTTTACCATTATCCATACCTTTTCAAGTTAGAGTTCACACTGTGGGGTGGTGGTGATTGGTGAAGTTAATTGTTGTGTGGAATGTGCCACATGTTGAGTGCTACTTTATCTAGTGACACATGTCTATAGGGCATCTTGGGCTGATGTGGGGGACCATTATCGATCTTTTATGCTGGTAACGTTTCGCAGAGGGATTGGGTCATGGTGGTTATCATTAGAAAGTTGGTTATGAAGTATATAGATAATTGGATATGGTTTCGCATAAAGTAAAAGGTTGAAGATCTTATGCTCAAAACCCTAGACCTGACTAGAACGTTGTACACCTTTGTGTGTGAGTGAAGGTAGGTACATTGTTTTTTATTAGTTTTTTGTTGTTTGTTTGGATGAAAGGTTGAGAAATGAGAAGCTTATAATTAATAAACCATCAATGGTTACGTTCTTGTGTGGAAATTTGACCACCAGCTGGAGCAGTAACTATCATATTTGTCATTTTACTTGAATCCGATGCATGGCCAGGTCACCAAAGCCCACATTCTCACTATATGATAGATGCTTCAAACTTCAACACTATAAGATTAATCGTTTCTCCTGCTTGTGATGGCTATTTCTATCTGTGAATAGAATATAATATAGTTAGTAGGTAAAGGAAATGGAAGGGGAAAAATGGAGTGTGTTTTTCCTAGTAATATGTAATAAATGAATATATAATCTATTATGATGGACATAGCTAGGTCTAGTAGTGGGAGAGGTATATACTCTATAATCGTGCATAGCACGAAAATGCTTTAACATGACCCCAAAGAGAGTGAGAGAATTTACATGGCTAATTTTTAAGTAGAGAAAGCAAATATATTATTTATCATACAAAAGGGAGTTTTGAAAATGTTGTATATATAGTGGTGAAAAGAAAGTGTGGTACATAAGTTATGAAATAACTATTTGTCCATTTCTTGAGAAAAAAAGTTTTATCCACGTATAAAAGTTGATATCCTTTGTCTTTTTCAATTTAATGTTGTCCTTATCTTTCCCTCTTCTTTTTGTGCTACCTAATATGTTTTTACATGCTACGAAATTATAATAATTAAAAAAATGTCTACTCATGATTCTATTTTCTACTACGAGATTTTTATGGTGGTATTCACTCGAGTATATCATTTAAACTGCCTTCATATTAATTATTTTAATGCATTATAAAGAAAGTATTAAATTGAAATTTGATATGTTTAATATATAGCTGAAAACTGTGAAACGAAAAAAAAAAAACACTTAATTGAATTTTAAGAAAAATCGTTTAAACAAATTTGGTCTAAAAAAATTAAAGTTACCCAATAATTTGTCAAAATTAATAGTAAGACATTTTAGCCTTCCAATGAGTTTACTTTTACTTTTAGTGACTAATAATTAATCCTCAAATATACTTGTTTGTGCGATTTAATATACAATAAAATTATTAGTGTCCTAAATCGGTCCCAAAAAATATTAACATAAAGAGATAGAATAATGGAAACAGCAAGGAAAAAAATGGTGTGTGGTTCTCAATTATAGATGAGACTGTATGACGATAAAAATAATGAAGATGGTGACGAATAATATATGTAATGAAACAGGTGCAATATGAAGAAAAAAATATTGAAAGAAAGTGATGTGTGAGACTTGAAATTTATGAAGAGAAATATGACTTAGATTTGATGAAAGATAAGTCACCAAGTCTAGATACAATGGCACCAATTGAATAAAGTCTACATTTGAAAACGACTGGTCTTTAAATATTTGGAAAACTTTTCTATTTTTTAGACAACGTTATTACGGGTTTATTCAATTCACTTTCCTTTCTTGTAATATTAATATATTCCTCCATTATCCCATTATGAGCCACCTTCTTTGTTTTGTTTTTTTCTTGGCTATGGGAAGAAATTCAATAAATTTTTCTCATCAAAAGAAAAATGGTATGCACTTAAAAAAAAAAATGCACGTTATTTGTCTTCTTGCATGATGTTACATTCGAAAATGTTTCCTTCTACAGAAAATATACATTAACGTAAATGTTCGATCAATTTAAGAAATTTGCACGTGGACTGAATGAATCTAGTTGTAACTAGGATAAAATCTTAATAACCTATGTAACAAATTTATGTCCTTTGTTGAACGATGATTAGGAAGGGAAAAAGAAGAAAATAAATTATGTTATTGTTATGGGTCGTCTGGGATAGTTACATTTTTTTGTTTTCAAATGTAATTTTTCAAAGCAAAACGTGTTAGGTAAAAATAAATATAATATTTTTTTTCAATTTTAAAAAGTTATGGATTATCTTGGTTATACTACCATTGACACTTCCACTCTCCATAATTGTTCGCACTCGCCTACACCACTCTCTGACCAAACATTAAAATGTATCTAACATTCAAGATCAAAATAATATATAATATGCAACAAGTACTACAAAAAATATGTGATTTACTTTTATTTTTATTAACAATAAAAATGATGTTTGGTAATTAGTTTCTGGGATAATAGTTTATTTTAATTTTATTAATTTATTAAAATGAGATATTGGTAATTTTAAAATTCAATTAAACATATTATTTTTAAATATTTAATTTTGTGATAACAAATTTAATATTTGTTGAAAAAAAAATACATACATTTATGAATATTGGCAAAGTTATTTTTTATTATTTATTAAAAAAATTTGTTAATATATCTAGAGAGAAAGAGAAACGTAACTCAAGACTCAATACGTGGAAGAGAGAAGAAAAACATTATTTAATAAATAAATTTTAAAATAAAAATATTGTTGGAATGTTAAAAATTTACTAAGTGTACGAAAAAAATTGTATCTTGCAGGAACTAATTGCCCAGAAACAAATATATGTCCTTATATGAGTTTTAGTTAATTATTTTCCTTATCATAAATTCGTAAGTGCTCTTCTTTATTAGATAATAAGTGCATTAGTTTTTTTTTTCTTTTTTGGATAGTAAATCCATATTAGTTGGGACTTGGGAGGATTATCATGTCATAATTTCAATGAATCAGACATTTAACAGTAAAAATATCAATTTTAACTTTTGGGTGAAAATAGACTGAGTAAAATAATATATATAAAGTTCTATACCTAATTCTATTATATAATCTATATCATTAGTTTTTCTTTTTTTAAAGTTTAACGTAACCCATTAATCAATTTAAAGGCCGGTTTATATTAAACCTATTACATAGGTATCATGTATTTCAAAATAAGTTATCAGGTCTATGGTAACAAATTATTTGTTTAGTTTTCGTTTTTTTTTTTTCAATTTATCATTGTACTAAATAATTCATCTTCAACTATTAGACTAAGTATTTAATAGTGTGTTTTGGACTCGTGAGTAAAAAATTGATAATGATGCAAAAGCTATACTTAGGACGTGGATCTACTACACTAATCCAATTATACAACAAATTGATATGATTGTGTTAAGTAGAAGTTAACTAAAGAACGAATTAAATTTATGAACTTATAATATAGACATAAACTTGGTTATTGGTTAAATTGATGAGTTCCAAACATAGTGTTACAACTTTTGGAATACCGTCCCCCACATAGCTGCAATCTATTGAGCTTATTTCTTCCTTTTGTTGGCATACGTCAACTTTTTATCTTTCTTTTGAGGTGAATCAACTTTCTTCATCGATCATAATGAAAACCATGTCACGTGTGTGTTGGCCATCTTTTCATCCACCTTTCTAAGGAACATGATCACATGCATATTCCATATGTTCCACTATAATGCATGGTGAAAATTTTGGCTTTTTGGTCTATATGCTCTGAAAAGACACAGCACATAACGCGTAACATGGACCAAAATGTTTGGGACCCTCTATAATAGGCCGAACTATAGTGCACTATATATGAACCAAAGTATTCACTTTAATTAATTACCAATGTAGGAACATAGAACCTAGCTCAAGTCACAACCTAGCTTTGGAGTTCGAAAAATCACCAACATTTCCTCCCAAGTGGAAGGCAAAATCCAAAAGCACTCTGTTCACTATGTTACCAAATTAATCATTTTATGAACTCACAACGTATGGTCTTGGAGTTTGAGCTACGCAGCAATGTCCCTTCAAAGTGCCAAAAAAGCACTACAATTTTAACTTTCTCTCGTGTGGAAACCTTAGGTGTAGGGAACATGTGGTTTCGTTAAAGGCCAACACCATTATTCGTTCAGTCGAATCAGACATGGTTTAAGTATGAATATTAATATTATAACTTCAAACCCATGCAGCAAGTTTTGAAAACCCACAATTTCTTGTTTTCTTTTTTGTTAATTAAACACTTAAACTATTCAAGGCATTCGAGAACCCATTAAAAAAAAGAATGATTAGCGACTCTCTAATTAGCAATTATGGATCATGCTTTGTCTGTTTTGTTTTGATTCTTTAATTAAAGTTTGAGACAAAGAGGACAAAAACTTTATGCTAATATGAAGCCATTTCTTATGGCTTTCACACCAATGTAGGAAACAAAGTCCATGAAGACAAAGCACACCATTCGTGCACTACTTAGTGCTGGTCAGCAAAAGGAACGCATCAATTATCTTATAAGATATCATTATTATATCCCAAAGAGGAAGATTCTTGGTCAAACAAAGAACGTGTGTTTCATTGTGATGGTATTATAAAATGCAAATTACAAAGATACTAACTACAATACTACCAAACAATTGCTTAGAAAGAAAAAATTGGACTTGTTTTGATGTTTTGGGCAGAGCTATATGCAATGATTTCATCTCATAGGTCACACTCTGGAAGGTATCTTAAACCTGCCACTTGATTCACATTCAACTTTGCCTCCCTTAACAAATCAACAAGCTTAGCCAGTCAAAAACAATGTTAATGCCTACCCAAAAAGGGGGATAAAAAGTAAGGGTCAAAGAGTCCAAACCAAGTGTCAATTACCAAAATATCTTCTTACATGTTATTTAAGAAATCCTCCTAATTAAGTGGGTGAGTTAGTGAGTCAGCTAGGTAAGCATTGTGGCTGAAACTAAAAATTTCTGTTAATGTTGTCTTGGTCATTGAATTAGAATGAAGCACTCAAACCTTAATTGATTTGCAACTGTTGTTTTGCAGCAACACCTAATACCATTTGACATTATAAAAAATAACAACCCAATTTCAATTTCTGGCAAAAAGTCTGGTCGGGTCAACTACTATCACTTCTTGCCGTATAGATATCATGTTCTAGTTACAAAAACATATTGTTATTGACTTTTATTCGGGTCAACATGTACAGAATCTTATGAACTGTAAACTTCAAGGATTTCTTCGATAGTTGTTTTCTTTTTGGGTATGTTTTTGTTAATGGTTAAGTAGGTATGCCCATTTACTTGCATGAAATATCAACCTACGTATAATAAGAATTGGGCCTGGAGTTCATTACTGTTATTGCGTTGGACTTTGGAATTGCTTCCTGCACCCCATCAATTCCAAGAACGCCCCGGCCAGAATATTGAAATGGAGAAATTATTAGGTTGTGTGGTTTTGTGAAGGTGTTGAAGATTGGTGTTGGATGATGGCTGAGGAGCTACCAACGACGACGGCTACGAGTGGAGAAGTGGTGGAGGAACAACGTAATTATTTAAAAGAATTTCCTTCATTACGGAAAATTATTTCAGTAAGCCTTTTAAAGAAAAGCTTTTCTGTAAGGCTTATGGAAAATGTTTTAGTAAAATAAGTATTTTATGAAAAACATTTTCCATAAAAACAATCCTCTTACGAAAATATTTTTCATAAGATACTTTTCTGTAGTAGTAAAAGTGTTTTTCGAAAAAACTTATCCGTTAAAAGACTTACAAGAACAATTTTCTGTAATGAAAAATTTTTTTCTCAATATCTGCGCTGCAATGTGTTTCTCTATTGCTCCTCACCGTCACAGAGCTCGTTTGTCGTTGCATTGCTTTTCTGCCGTCCCCTTTTTGTAGTCATTGCCATTGCTAGCTCCTCCGCCGTTGTTAGTACTTCCGCCCGTCACCAACATTAATCTTGTACACTTTCACAAAAACACAACCTAATTTCCCTCTTTTACTATTCTGACCAGGGTATTTATGAAATTTAGAAAAATTGATGAGATGGAGAAAGCAAATGTGGAGGTGAAGGAAGCAATTGCCTTGGACTTTGTAAAGTTGAATCTTACTGGATCATATATAGGAAAGGCCGGGAAGTATATTATTCAAAGGTTCATGTTATTCACACTCTTGCATTTTTGCTCTTTGCACTGCCCCTTTTTTTTTTCAAGTTCTCTAGCAAAAATATTCTTATAGAAACTATTTTTTCCAGTACCTAAACTGAAGATGGGGTAGTTGGGGTATCTAAAAGAAGATTCACGAATGTAAAGAGTTAAGGCTTTTTCTTCCTGCATCCCAACAATTTCTTGCCTCACCCGCATAATTTTTAAAAAGATATTTTAACGTTCTTTAAAGTATTTTTTGGATTATTGATTTTTTTTTTTCAGAACGTATGAAATACATTTTGAAACAGGATTTCCAGAATAAAATTTTCAAAAAAATATATAATACCTTCCAGAATACCTATTTTAAAATGGGTTCTTTAAAATGAATTTTTCTTCACTCTTCTTTTTCATAGCATCTTTCTTCTCTTCTTCTGCAACGGTGATGATAAAATAACAATGATAATAATATCATAATGGTGAAGTGCGGTGAAAGAGAAGCAAAGGACAATTTGATCATTTAGGCCAAGTATGGGTGTGCAGGTTGAAAAATGAGGGGGTGCCGTAAGCAAAAGACGAGAGTGAAAGAAAGTGCAAATAACATTACCTTTATTTAAATATAAAGGCCGAAATATATTTGTGGGTCATGTGTTTTTTTATAAATGAAAAAAAAAATTATTTTTAACGCCAATGTTGCTCTTAAATAAAATAAATAACACATACCTATTTATTTTCCTTTATCTCAAATTTAAGGTATTCCATAGCATTTTTTATAGTTTTATACCTTTTAGAACAATTTTATGCTTTCATTTAAAAAAAAACACAGAAATATTTATCATGTATCTATAATAGCTCTATGTTTTAGCAAGATTTTATTTATTCACAAATGATAAATCTTAATTATATATTTTTACTACTTTTTTTGTAATAATATTTTAACAATAATTATGGAATATCGTAAAAAATAATAAAAGTATTAAATATTTGTAAAGGCAAAGCAATTGAAAATCCTAACAAGAAAATAAATACACCCATGGAGGAAGAATTATTATATAATAACCATGGTTTAGCTCAAAAGGATTATTTTTTTGTTTGATTTGCTGGGAGATTGGTGAGTTCAAATTCCTTATTTAATAAATATTCAAAATATTAAATAAATAAAATATAAATATCGTATATATCACAAGGACACCAAAATTAACATCAATTTAAATTATACAAATTTTAAAAATAATTACATATCACAAGTAGGCTGATTAGAAATTAAAATAACCAAAACCATACCATTTTTAACATGGTATAAGAAGATTTAATTATGGCATGATTATAGCCTGCAAATAATTATAAAAAACATGCTAGAGTATGTGCTTTGGTTAATGAGATTCTCAAATAAGAAGACACCATCTTTTGATAAAAAATTCTAAAACTTAATACAGAATAAGATAATAATATTTGCATTATTTAAAAAAACTAGAACATAAGAAGAAACATGCTCAAAAGTGATATGTTCAGTGTTCAAAAGTATAAAATTTCTCCTGATAACCTAGTACTGATGTAAACAAAGCAACTACAAGAAAAAAACAATATAACTAAAGCACTACAACCACTAAAAGCATGCATAATGACTAATATTAGTTTTTGGAAAGCAACATCCTCAAAAAAACTTCAAAAAGTAATTCATTGGTGACTCATGAATGTGTGGAAGACACCACTCACAGCAACTTTTACCATGTTTGAATTATCTTCAATATCGACAAACAACTTGCTTAAAACATTATAATTCTATCAGAAAAACCTTATTAGAAGAACATGTGTGCAATGAAGGAATACCTTCTAAAGCTGCTTTTAGAAAAACCAGATACCTTCCATCATTAATATAAATTGACATAAATTACATCTGTTTGTGCTTCTTTGTCAGAGGGTTAAAGTTTAAATAATCCATAAAAGTATAAGTAAAAAAAATTATATCGACTTTTTCTTACTCTCAACTAATTATAAATAATTTTACCAATTAGTTTTGAAACAATTAAAAAAATAAGTAGTATTTGCATAAGTGTCGGTCAATTTAATGAAAGCATATTTGTGGTTGTGATATAATCTGTTTATATTGCATTAAATCGATCATATAATAGTATAATAGACAATAAACTATGAATTATGACATTTAATCCTATGTAACTAACATTATATTTAGTATTACATTATGGGAAATTAGACAGTAAAGTTTGTTGTGGCAAGTAGCCAGTGGTGTTTTGGTACCATACTTTGGCTTTTGAACCGGTGGTTGCTTGTTCCTTGCCGTCAGAACCTTCCTTCCACCTTAACACACTTCACCAAGAAAGTTACAGAAGATTCGCGTTTTCTTTTATTTTTGTTGTTTCATTTTCTGCGTATAAATACGGAGTTATTATTCGCATTATTACTTCTTTTCCCCCATAATCGAAATCTGCCATTCACAATTCTCTTTCTACCAACTACCTTAGCTGTGGTCTCCATTTCTAGGGCTTCGAGTCTTCCTTGAAATCTCTCTCATTGCAGATTTACATCGGCTTCGCGTGCTTCGATTCTTCTCTTCGCTTCTCTTTCTTTCTCTATTTCTCATATCTTCAAAATTAGGGCGTGGATTGGGCGAAGCTCGCGTGGAAAAGAAATCGAATAAACATGTTTTTCAGCGGCGATTCCTCTACTCGTAAGCGTGTTGATTTAGGCGGTCGAAGCTCGAAGGAACGGGACAGGAAGAATCTTCTTGAACAGACGCGATTGGAGCGGAACCGGCGCTTGTGGTTGCGCCAGCAGAACTCTGCTGCACTCAGGATTCAGGTTTGGTTTCTCTGCTTCCGGATGCATTTGATTCCACTGCTTGTAATCACTACGAAATAACTCTAATTCAATAGTCTAGTTGTTGTGAAGTGTACCTCTGGTGGATCTACTATGCGAACAATTGAACTTTATGTTTCTTTGCTTATTCATTTTGCAGCTATTGTTGCATTTTAATGCTTTGACTTTTGTAGTGAGAATTTGTTGTTGAAACGATGTGGTAAACTTGCTGTGGCAATTTCAATTGCTGTTTTTGAAGTCTTATGTGTGTACTGTCAAGTGTTTCAGACTGTCGAGGGTGTTTTTGAGATGGGATGATGAGTGTTCTGGCTCTCAGCCACCTAGCTATATACGCATAATATCATTAGGAATCAGAAATAGTAACTTGAGCTGTTTTGAGTGGTCATGCAAACCTAGCTGCTGATTCAATATCATTATTTATTATTATTATTTTGATATAAGACGAAGAAGAATCTTAGGAAGATAGGAGACAAAATACACCAGGAGGAGGATAGAAAGTCCTCCTATAAAAATGATGAAAGAAATAGAAGCTTACATTATTAACATGTGCATATAAGTTCTTTCAACTCCTTGCTTATTGGTGATAACAATTTCCTTGAAATGTCCGGGCAGGGGCCTGAGAAAAGTCATAAACTCATTTCCGATCCATTCTTAGAATGGTAATGGAAATAAAATAGACTACATTTTGGACATTCTTATCTGTTATAGTGACAAATCTATTCACGAACCTCCAACTTACAATGCAACACACTCCAACTGCATTCACTAGAGGAACAAAAACACCGCAGCTCATTCCCATTCCATATTTAGATGTAATGGTAATGGAAATAGATTACATTTTGGACATTCTTATCTGATAGAGTTACAAAACTATTCGTGAGCCTACCCCTAACAACAACACGCACCTACTGCAGTCACTATAGGAACATAAGCACCTTACTGCCAAAAAATCAAAGATTCTCATTCTTCCCATAATTTTGAAATCTACGATGGAAAGTTGGTCCAAATTGTTCTAAAAATAAATTTTGTCTTAAAATGCACAAATAAACGTGCGAATGGAGAAAAATATGGTTTTATAACTAGCTTTTTTCATTATTATATAACATTTTAGAAAATGTCATTGCAAAAGTACTTAGTATTATTTAACACCCACCCCCATATATATGGTTTATTCATTAAATAGAAAATATTGACTGTAAAAACTAAATTTAAGACATATCAATCAAAAGTATATTTTTTATTTTTCATCTCAATTCATTTAGTAGTTTGTCATAAATTAATTGTAAACCGTTTTTTTTTTATAAAAAGTACTTTTGATTATTTTATGTGGTATTTTATTTTAAATTTGTTGAATATATTATATATATATATATATATATATATATATATATATATATATATATTTTCATTTTTCTTCATTGAAAGAAAGTGTAAACAACTAAAATGTCTCATAAGTTTAATTTGTTTCTAATAAGTAGCCATTGGTACATATGATTGATGAAATGCAACTATAATACTTCTTGTCAAGAATCATGTTGGATCTGAAAGCTACATGCTCTAGAGGAAGTCGAATTTTTTTGTGTGGTTAGCGGTGCATGATGATATTGGGCATGAAGAGTGCAAAATTCACTCAACAAATGTGCTTGTTCTATGGAAGTCTGCCTGATAAAAAAAGAAAAAATTCTTGTCACAAAAGGCAATATCGGTTTCATGGACCACTCGCCATTTTTCTCTATTAAAACCAATTTTTTAGGTACATTGCTTACCATGAGCTCACTCTTGATGACTTCCTCTAGTGTCCCTTTTTATTTTCCTCTCCCCCTTTCATAGGACTAAAGACTGTGCAGTCTACTTTTCTTCACTTGTTCTTCTCGTGACCTTCTTTTTATATGGCCAAACCACCTGAATCAATTTTCTATTATTCTTCTGTCAATCAGTCATACACAAATCCCTTCTCATATATAATATTTCTATATATTTTCATTTCTTGTGTGCCACACATCTATCTTAACATTTTCATTCTTGTTACTTTAACTTTTCTCTCATGCTGTTTTCAACATTCACTAGTTAGATGTGGACTTGTATGATAAAACTTGTTGTTGAGTTTGGTAGTATTATGGAATCACAAATAACCCCATATGTCTTTCTCCATTTTATACAATCCTCATGTATCCTGTGTGACATCCTTATTGATTTCTCCATTTTTTGTACTATAAACTTATAAACTTGTGGAATGACATCTATCACTTTTGCTTTTGCAATCCATATGCTCTATGTTATTTGCGAAAACACTTTGTTTCCAATATCTCCAAAGTTGAAGTTTAAAGTCAATGTAAGATTTGCTGAATGTGTGTCAAAACAGTCAAAAGATTCTCTATTTGTAATGATCAAGAATGCAAATAAGGAAACAAAATGAAGGGTAATAAGGGATATAATCCGTGATCTCGAGTTATACATATTTCGCTGGAGTATGTAATCATATATTGAATATTAGCCATGTTATTTTTCAAGTTATAGAGTATCATATCTCTAACATTCCCCCTCAAGCTGGAGTATATATCATACGAGTTAAACTTCTTACATAGTATCATATCTTTAACACTCATCTCTTCAATTTGAAATTTGATCATTCCTTGTTCTCCTTGATCAAGTTCCAATGATCATTGAGGAAATAAATGTGTAGTTGTTTCACAGTTACAATGATATGGCATACAAACTGACTGAATCAATTAATCATGCATTGCACTGCATAATAATGATTTCAATATTGAAGATTTTGTTTACAATATTTTGCCATGGTATTTAACATCTCTCAGCAAAATTTAAATTCAAATTGACCTTATGAATTGGGTTAAATACCTGTTGAATGGTGCCGTGCTAAGTACTTTGCTGCAAGAAAAAAAATTATATGCATTATTTATTTAAATTTTATTTTGGTTAGTGCTCATCCTTTTTATGGTTCTATATAAAACAATTTTTAATGTTTACATCTATGGGAATAAGCATTTCACATTTCCTAACTTTAAAGCTTAGGCACCTAGAATATGGTTTCATATGTGCTATAAATGTCTATTACTGGAGTCATACGTCTTTGATGAGTGTTAATCTATCATTCATGAGCGTCTTGCAAATTTTTCACTGATTCTTGCTACAGAAATGCTTCAGAGGGAGAAAAGTTGTCAGAACAGAACAGTCTAAACTACGAGAGAAATTCATTAGCATATATGGGAAGAGCTGCCAGAATTTAGACAGGTGTATTTGGATTTTTATCTCTGAATTGTTGCATGAAATCTGTTTACTTCCTTTCACTCAGTTTCTCTAAAAATTATTGATGTATCTAATATGGTACCCAAACACTTCACTGTTAAAACTGAAGTTAATGTCATTTTATTTGCATTCAGGAATGCTTTTGGTCCAGATTCTGATTTCCTCCGTCAGTTCCTCTATTTCTTTAATGCAGAAAATATTGATGATTTTTCAATTCTTGTGCAAATTTGCCGATTGCTTCAACGGTTTGTTCAAGAGAGTGGTAAGTTTAATTAGCGTTCCTTTTGTTGTGGATTTTGTAGTTTATTTCATAGTGTACATTTTATTAGGTTTTTAGCAAGATTCTGCAAGCTGGAATGTTTATTTCTTTTTCATTTAATACTTCAACCACCAAAAACATATCTGTTTAACTGAACAATGCAAACCAAGCCTTGTCTGACTAAGTGGAGTCAATTACATGGGCAAACCAACCAAGGCCATCAAGCACTATAAACAACCTGTATTTTAATAAAACAATTCATGACAAGGTCTCTTTTAGTAGTTTCTGCAAAAATTGTGAGTTTATCTCTTACCCTTATGAATTGGATTATCTTTCATTTGATCCATCATACATATCTTTTATAGATAACATATACGCAGCTCATTATTAGTGTATTTTTTATCTTTATTCTAAATATATATATATATATATATATATTATGATTATTATTAGTGTTATTATTCCAAATATTTTTTATTTTGTTAATAATAATAATTATAGAAGAAGAAGAATGGGCTTCGTGGTTGAGGTGGGTGGGAGATTATCAGGTCTTTTTTTATGACGGTTGCATTACTGATTAGGGGTCTTTTTTTATTACTTAGCATTTCCTGGCTAACTGATATTGTGGTATCTTTTTTTATTACTTGGATTATTTCCCCAATTTTTCAGCACTTCTACAAAGGTGCTGTATGTTAAATCATTTACTTTAATTTGTATATTTTCTCTCCAAACAGTCATGTGGATGATTAGTGGATTTTTCATTTCTCTCAATGAATTTTTTGATCGTGGACAAGAAAAGTGATAGTGTAAAATCCTACCACAGAAGCTACATCTATTGTTAGTCATGTAAGAATAAGAATATTATCAGTACCATGAACGGTACTTCTGTTCGTGAAAGCACTTGCATATAAGCTATTATGGAATGGACTTTTGCTAAAGATGTATTTATTTATGTTCTCATGTTTTTGATGGAATACGCCCCAACCGCTTTAGTCAAAGAATAAAGAGGACATAGTATCATAAGGTAAATCAAGAGCTTTCTAGAAGATTGGGCCCATTTGAGTCTGTTTAGGTTTTCAACCAGTTGCTCGGACTTGAATGCAATCATGGAGAGATCACTTTGGAGAACATGAAGCATCACGGAGAAGTCCTCTAAATTGTATAAATTTTTTAAAATAGTTTAGAATAATTTGGGCCAAGTAGAATAGATTTGCGCTTTGTATTTTTGGGCCATGTAGTGTAAGTGTTGGATCTTGGGGCCCATAAATAATGTTGGGCGTGATCAAGGAGTCCAAGATAGGGTATGGGAAAAGCTCTCTCTTTTTGCCACTTGTCATCAACCTGTAAGAGTCTTGGAGTGCAAGCCAGGTTTGAGAAGCTTGTCATAGAAGTTAGGGTTAAAAGCTTGATTTGAACTAGTGTTATACCGTTGAAGTTTTTCAACACATTTGGTTGAGTTTCAACTTTCTTAGCTTCTCTTATAAGACTAGTTTAGGGATTCCATTGGAAGTTGGTCTCACCTCTTCCAATTACATTGTTCCACCACTTTCACTCAACCTTAACATATCATTGCTTCAATTTTCATGAAGTTTCCGTTGCTTTGAATCACTCCATTTTCGTTCACACTGCACTGCATTGTTGCGGCCGTTGTTTGCTCCATCTTCCATGGCTTAATTGAATTGAAAATGAGTGATTGAAAGTAGCGGAAACTTCATGGAAATGGAAGTAATGATATGTTGAGGTTGAGTGAAAGTGGTGGAACAATGTAATTAATTGGAAGAGGTGAGGCCAACTTCCAAAGGAATCCCTAAACTAGTCTTTTAAAAGAAGTTAGCAAAGGTGAAGCTCAAGAACCAAATGTGCTGAAAAATGTGCTGAAAAATTTCAACGGCATAACACTAGTTCAAATCAAGGTTTTAACCTTAACTTCTATGACAAACTTCTCAAACCTAGCTTGCACTCCAAGATTCTCACAAGGTGATGACAAGTGACACAAGGTGAGAGTTTCTCCCATATCCTATCTTGGACTCCTTGATCACGTCCAATATTATTTTTGGGCCTCAAGGCCCAACACTTACACTACATAGTCCAAATATATTATACTTGACTCAAATACAGCCCAAATTATTCTAAACAATTTATACAATTTAGAATACTTCTCTTTGATACTCTATGTTCTCCAAAGTGATCTCTCCATGGTTGCACTCAGACTCGAGCAACTGGTTGAAAGCCCACACAAACTCAAATAGGCCTAATCTTCTAGAAAGCTCGTGATCTACTTTCTGGTACTTTGTTCTTTTTATTCTTTGACTAAGGCGGTTGGGGTGTATTCCATCATTTTTTGTACTTATTTCTCCCAAATGAAGTTTGGTTTTATACAAAAAAATGTCGCAAATATAACATTAGTCCCCGTTTTTTTTTTTGTTTGTTTCTGTGCGTCTTTTGTAAGCATAATCTTGATTCATGAAGTTTGACTAAGTATCTAGACATAGAGACCGAAATATGTCATTATTTTTTGCTATATGCAACTGATCAAATATATTTGAATCTCTTTCTTGTTAGAACAAAAGCTGTTTTTAATTTGTTGATATCTGCCTCTGCATCCTTTCTGTATCTGCAAGTTTTATGGATGGGAATGGAACTTAATTTGTAGTATTAAAATGTATACAACAGGGGATGTTGTTCAACTTTTTGCCGCTGAGGAGTACTCGTCCAGGTCTGCTTTGGTGAACTATCGAGTGAAGCAATTTGTATATACTTGTATTCGAGCTGTACATCATAATAGGTTGGTTTCATTTGTTTTAAATTCATTACTTTTTGGGCCTTTGGCTTTTCTAAATTTTTTTGGTGGTTGCTATTTTCTTTTTAGTTTATTGTTCTTTTGCATTGAATTCTAAGTTTCATGTTATTGTTAAATAATACTACCTCCTTATGTCCTTTTATAGAAGAAATAGACAATTAATTGATTAACATCGATGAAAATTGCTATAAGTTAGTTAGTTTTAATTTTAATTAATAATGTTGTAAATTTAAATTTTGTTTAAAATATAACCAGAGAATGAAATGGTTTAAATGGTGATTATATTTATCCACACTATTGTAATTCAAGGGATAACTTTTCTCTAATGGGTGTAACTTATATGGTCAATAGACCAAATAATGCATCCGCTTGTATGGGCAATAGATGTTCCATTATTAGACTCTGCAATAAATTAAGGGTAGAAAATTTAATTCATATAATTAGGATAAAAAAAATTTACACCCATTTGTTTCCTGTATATAGGACTGGGGATAGTATTAGTTAATTTCTTCTGTTCCATTTGTAGTATTTTTTACGTGTTAGACTCTGCAATAAATTAAGGGAATAAAATTTAATTCATATAATTAGGACAAAAAAAATTTACATCCATTTGTTTCCTGTATTAGTTAATTTCTTCTGTTTCATTTGTTATATTTTTTACGTGGTCAGCAGATTAAAGTCAGAAAAATGGTTATATATATATATATATATATATATATATATATATATATATATATATATATATATATATATATATATATATATATATTATAGATTTGAATGAATTCTTGAAATGGTTTTTTATTTAGACTGGACCTGTGTTCCTGAGTTTTCTTGCTTATTTCAATTAGAACGCCATTAGAAGTGGTGGCTGAATAGTGCATATGAATTTGAAATGGGTTATAGCCTATAGGCTGTGTAGGATCTTGTCAATACTTTGTGCTATTTTCTTTTATATGATTGGCTTGTTTAAAGAGTTAATACTCATGTTGTTCCTTCTCCTTATACCCTAAGCTTTTAGGGGAGTTAGTTCATGACATGGTATCAAGGTCTCTATGATCATTCGGTTCTTGCACCGGCTGTCCATAATTAAGTTTATTTCAAGAACAAATGACAAATGCTCATAATTAAATGGGCTTGTGCATTTGTCATATGAGAGGGAAACCTTTTTTTTCGTTAATAACTTAGCTTTTGGGAGAGTTCGTTTTATCAGTGAGAAAATGGAGGCTGTTTGATGGGTAGCAGTGTTTTCTTGGAAGAGTTTGAATGCAAGTTTCTACTGCTGTTTTTCAGTTGATTCTCAAATTCTCTAACCATTTTTTTATAAATATAATTTATTATAGAGAGCAGAGAAAAAACAGAGGTGGGGGAGGATAAAAAATCTCCCAGGAAGTTAAAAGAAAAAGGTGAAGGACAAAAGACAATTAAAGAATATGAAAAACGCACCATGTTTGCTCAGACTATACATATCTGAGGCCAGAACTTACAGAAATCATTTGAAGATCACCATAAGGGGTCTGTAAACACCGTCCCACCCACTTACACATCTAAAGCATTGATATTCCTCCTGACCCCTGGATGAAGGATGTGGTGCACAATGCTATTTGATTTTTTCCCCTTTATTTATTTTCTTAACAGAGGAATATTATTAAGCATAATTAACCAACTCCTCGACAAGCTTAAGTTGTTGGGTGTGTCAGACAAAGATCACATGAAGTGTTTTTTTATCTAACATGCCTTTGACTTAAAGCAGGGACAACACATTGATCCTCTCTACCTTGTGTTGTAACTTTTGTTTATTTAGAAAAGTGGGAACAGCAAAGAATTGAACTCTAGACCACCTAATCACATGGTCTAGGGATCCAAGAGTTCTAGTCAAGTGAAAGTTCCAAGAATTTTAGCTCTTTATGGACCCTGGATCAATTAGTTTTTATAAATTCCTTTCAACGCTGGTTCTCAATAACTAAAACTTTTCATATTTTGTAACAATTTCTATTACATGCTTTCTTGATTTTTCTCTTTTGTATGTTTTATTTCTAATTTTTAAATAGATATGGTTAAACTATAGGAAAGAGTGAAACTGTGTTTTTGTGACGACACATTTTTTTTTTATATTGAGAAAATACAATAAATAGAAGAAATTTGATATCCTTTAATAATAAATATATGATGGGAGAATAAATAAAAACGTTCTGATATTACATATATAGTGTAGATATTATTGATCATGTAGGATCTAAGTTAAGGAAAATTTGTTTTTCTTTAAAAGCTATCACAAAATTTTGATTTATGGTGGATAATAAATTAAACTTGGTCTCTGGTTTGTTTTTGGCTTGTTTCACTTCGACATGTGTAATAGTGAGATATATGGAGTCACCAAGAATGACAAGTATATGTGGTTGAATATTTGGTGATTTGTTTGTGTTTCATTACGTAATCTGGACATTTGTTTTGTCGTTGTCCTTTTAAAAGAAAGATACATTTTGGCATGGATTTTGATGTTGCTGTATTTTTATTTTTTTGAAGAATACTTTGAAAACCTCGGGTTCATGTTTTGCTCACAGAATTTTTGTATATCAACTACCTTGTCCTTTGTTTTTCATGGGTACATAACATTTCATATATATGATATAGATTGCCAGGTAGGGATTGGTTTTTGTGTTATCATGCTTATATAGTATTTTTTTCTGCACAGGTATCACTTGAAGGACCAGCTTTTATTAACTCCGAAGGAATCTAATGCATCAGCTATTCCTTTATTGGAAGTCTTAGTATTGTTGATAGATTTCAAACTGCCATGGAGCTGTAAGATAGTAGGATGTCTGTCTAAAAACAATGCATTTAGTCTACTTAGAGAGATTATTCTTACAGGAAAGGTAACATTGCAATTCTTTCTTTTTCTTTTTAGTTTTTATTTCTTGGCAGCATACAAAATCATCCTCATCTAGTGCCATATTTAGGTCAAAGAACAAGTTAGGACATCTTGGTTAACATATTTATATTAACTATCGTATGTTCACTGTAGTGTATATTGTAATGCTTCCTTTTCTTGATGTTGTGTGTGGGAGCATTTGTTGTCCTGGATACTGGTCTCATTTGAAGTTTTCTTGATGTCCAAGGAAGACTGTTTTTTTAATAATAAACAGCGAATGTCACACGGTTGATTTTGAAAATGTGTTGCTTCAATGTTATAATTATTTTGCACTTTTCCTGATATGTGATGTTGCTTGACTCTTAAAAATGGCCACAATTTTATCAAAGATGATGTTTCATGGATTTATAGGAGAAACTAAGGGTTTGAGAGAAACTAAAGGTTTTTACCAAAGATCATTTTCTAGGATTTCTGAGAGAAACTAAGGATTTCAGTGGGGACAAACTTGGGATTCCATCCACTTTTGCTTGATCAGACCTTATTTCTCCACTCTTACTCCTTTTGATTGTGGTGCTTGTCCTTCAATATGCAAACCATCTGACCAGAGCTCCCATCTATGTTTGTGGCCAACCCATGACTCTCCAGTGGAGTTTCTGGCTTAGTTGTACACATTCTAGAACACTGGAATATAGTTCTCTCTTCTTCTCTCTCCCTGCTCACATCCTTCGGGGTGTGCTCTGTTAATGTCAAAGAGGGGTCATGTTTTGTTTTATATTTTTTCTTTTATTGTTTTTCACTTGAAAATGTAAACTCCTGGTGTAGTTTTTTCTTTATTTCTTTTATATTACTTGACTCTTGCTGCTATTGAGCATATAAAATATTAGAAAATAGTCATCCTACCATTAGCTATCTCGTTTTTTGGAGTTAGCCGCCCCACATTGCTGTCTGGGATTGATAACTGTGGATCAATTGGATCATTGGTCTGGTTTAGTTAGGGTGTGTTCAATTTCAATTTCTCCGACCTGATTATGGTTGGTACAGGTTGACGATTTTCCAAACCGATTAAACCCAAAATTGAACCAAAATACATATCACTGATTTTCGAAACAAATTCTATGCAAATGTGGGAAAATGTTAAAAGTTATCTTATACTTTTTAATTTGTAAACAAATTTCTGAATTCAGTTATTAGTTACTTTTAATCGGTGGGAGTGGTGCATATTAAAAATAACATGTTAGAGGCAAAGATAAAAAATGAAGTTACAATGAGTACACGCTTGCCTAGAAGTACAAAGTAGATATAGAGTCAGCTTCTAGATGCTAGGCAGCAGATTACATTTTATTTTCCAATAGGTGGTACTGAGGAAGGGCAATAATGTACTTTATTTATGGATTAATTTCATTTTTTTGTTATAAAAAGCTTCCATGTGCTGTAGAGGCTGCCAGACAGTCATTCCTCTTACATGGCCGCAAGGGAGAATATGTCCATCGGACCCTGAAATTCATAATGCACTTGTATTTGGATCAAAGCTTGTTTCATATTATTAATGAAAGTTATTAATGTGTTTGAAGAAACTTCCATGCATTGTATTGCAAATGTTTGTGTTATAGTTCTTTGTGTGATTATTAATTTGAGGAATTCTGAGCTGGTGGATCTAATGTACAGTTAAATCTTATATTCCATCCACGTCATAATTCTAATCAGACTGCTTCTAGTTTTGTTATTTCGTATGATATACATTTTATCTGTTATACTATGCTTTACTTGAACCCATAAACTACCTAAATGATCTACTGCAGGATAATGCTGAAAATTGTATTTACAGAGAAAAAGGATCATCATTGGAGCGTGTGCTTACTGTTGTAATATGCCACATTGGTCAGAAGCCATGTATCTGTTCACCTACTGATCCAGTATATAGCTTCTCATCACAGATCCTTACAATTCCTTTCTTGTGGCATGTTTTTCCAAACTTAAAACAGGTATGCATTGTACTAACCTATTTGATGGACATCCTTTTCTCTGTAATAAGATGAGGTTAAAGAGAGGTATTGTTCATCAAAGGTGTTTATCTGTTCTGTAAATATAAGGGGGAACTAAAATCCAGATTGATGTCAGGATCTAATCATTTAACACAGAAACCATGATAATGATGAATTTCTTGGAAATCGCTGAAAGAAATTTTACTCAGTAATTTTAAACTCCTTTTAATTCTGCCTGGTGAAATACTGAAAATTAAATAATTCCGTAAGTATGAACAGACATTCTAAATTCTCTTTGTGCTGATGGATCTTCAATAACAATATAGAATACAACCCCATTAACCAAAACTGAAGGAAAAGGTCAACATGCCATTCATAATTCAAGTAAAAGGACCATATTAAAAAAAAAAAGAATCTTTATTATGTCATTAGGGTCTCTGCATGCTACTTTAAAAATCTGGGGGATTAGGGATCTCCTTAACTGACTAAAAATAAAATTATCTGTGTTTTTTTTGCATATGTCTTCGTCTTTTCATATCTCCAGCCTTCATGCTGAATTTTCCTTGGCATGTTGGTTAACGTTCTAGAACTATTTTTCTCTAGTTGCTTTTGCCTTGAAAAGTCTTGTGAGAAGTTGAATTTTTTTTTTTTACTTAGGTATTTGCAAAACAGGGCCTGGGCCAACATTACGTTCATCAGATGGCAACATGGTTACCAAATCTGATTAATTCTCTTCCTAATGATATATCAGATGAATTTCCTACCTATGCCTGTCTTCTTGGAAATATATTAGAAACTGCGGGAATTGCTTTGTCTCGACCTGACTGTTCCTTTGATATGGTAAGGAGACTACAATTGCCATTTGTTATTGATATTCTAATATTTAATTTTATATTGCTTTGTACATATTAAAAAATAGATTTTAAGCCTAACTCAACCTAGAAATTGGCTTCTAAGGTGTGATTTTTACTTATACACTATAATTTGGTCATATCTGTATTTGATATGACATTTGCAACACATATTCTCATGTCGAGAGCTAGACATTTCAATCGTGAGACTAGATATTTGTGTGGTACTAGGTATTTGTGGGTGGTCCAATAACTAGTTTGTTTATTAATTTATGATATACAAACTTTGATTTGATTGGCTACATCATATGTGATATTTTTTTCCTGTAAATTTATAGTTGTGTTGCTTAAACTCTACAGCTATTGTGCCCTTGAACAATTTTATTCGATTTGAATGAAATATAGAGATTTTTGGTAAATGATAAACATAACTCATATTTTAACGCATTAAACCATGTAAATAGTATAAAAGTTAAAGGTCCTAATATTTCAGCCTAAGCATAAAATAGAAAATTCTAAACTAGTATTTGTGGTCAGGATAGAATATATTCAGTAGCCTTCTTTTAAAACATCATTTCATTTATATTCAAATTCAAATATATATATATATATATATATATATATATATATATATATATATATATATTGCTTTATTTTTGCTAATTGACAAACTTTTCATTGTGTTATAAATGGTGACGCACTTAATTTGCAGCCAAAGGAGCTCATGTAACGCGTTAGGAAACAATTACAATGAAGACACGTAATTTGTAATCAATATATTCTAAGTCTTGATAATTTGATTTTGCTTTAACAACTGACAATATGTATAAATGTAAAACTTCTTGTAATACAAATTTTGGAAATTATGCAGAAACACAAACTTTTCTTGCTATTTACAGGCTTTGTGGATTAGGGCCGTAAGGCTATGCATTCATCTACCATTATGTTTAAACTTTTAATCATCTTCAAATCATTCTGCACAAAGCTGTCTCTAGATATGACTGTAAAAGTGTATCTTTAACTATTTTTTGATGGGGGGTTAGGGTTGGTGGTAGTAGATTTTCAATCTTTGACGAGAATGAAGTGTGAGAGTTATTCTTAAAACCTAAGTTGATTTGTGTTTGTTTTGTATGCAGGCTATAGACCTTGCTTCTGTTACTACATTTTTGCTGGAATCATATCCATCTCCGACAAGATCTGATGGTAGAGAGAGTATGATTTCTGATCAGACCTTCAATCTTTTCTTATTAAAGATATTATTTTCTTTTTAAATTTTATTGACAAACATCAACTTTCTTCTCTTTAAAAGGAAGAATGTATTGTTAATTTAGTGAGTATTTCTGAATTTTTTGTTGATTATCACAAGGTACAATTACATCACACACACATAATCCTAAGGAGACTAATTAGGCAATAACCTAACCCTTTAATCAAGGATGGATCACCTTTCCCAATATAAACAATTCTCAAGATATATTAACGTTACGAAGGAAGAAGGCAATTACATTTCAGGAAACAATATCAAAAAAGCCAAAAGGGGAGATAAATGGTCAACCCCAGGTGTCTGAAAAATTTAACTAATTAGTCTATAATCTGTTTGCATATTAGTTATAGAAACTAACAACAGGTAACAACCATAGGCAAAAAATTGACACTCCATGTTGTAATTTGTCATGACCCAACAAACAAAGATTAAGTTATTATTAAGTGAAGGGACATGAATTGTTTTTTATTACTTCTAACACCATAACATCACAGCCTAGTTTGACATGCAACCACCGAGTGCACAATTAGAAACTGCACAAAAGTGGAAGGACACACTTTTTTTAGAACCCCAAAACAAAGTAATCTATCATAGAGAAGTCAACTTACTATGCAAAATAAAGCGTGCAACTTTTCTATGTTAGATTTGAACGTAACTCTGAAGCCCGGTTACTATATTTAATCATAATTATTAAATTTGTTATTTTTTTTTTTTTGTGTACGTGAGATGGTTCTCTTCTTTACCATTTGTTTTTAAGCTGTGTACTGTTAATTTCAGACTCTAAAATTGCTGAGGATGAAATGACTGGCGAAGATGAAGTCATGGAAGTAGTTTTGGATAGGAAATTGAATCAACAAATTTCTAATGCCATAGATACTCGCTTCCTTCTGCAACTGGTATACTTGCAAATGATTTCTTTATCAAGTGTCAAAAAATTTTCTTTACCATTTATTTTGAAAAGTTGATAAATTGTGATTTTTGTCACATGCAGACAAATATATTATTTAGAGATTTTTCATCTGCCAATGATTCAGATCGTGAGCCAGAGGACAGGGAGGTCGCAGCCGTTGGTGCAGTTTGTGGATTTTTACATGTTATCTTCAACACATTGCCTCTTGAAAAGATTATGACTGTACTTGCCTACAGAACTGAACTTGTTCCTATACTTTGGAATTTTATGAAACGGTGCCATGAGAACAAAAAGTGGTCATCCTTGTCTGAACGGTTATCATACCTCTCTGGCGATGCACCAGGTTGGCTGTTGCCGCTTTCTGTATTCTGTCCTGTTTACAAGTAAGAATCTTTTATACTATTGACTTGTTTAATAAATGCTTTTATAGATGCATGAATTGTAGTTTCTGCACACTTTTAGTATTTCTTTTAATCATAACCTGTTCTTTAATCAGGCATATGCTCATGATAGTTGATAATGAGGAATATTATGAGCAGGAGAAACCACTATCACTGAAGGATATTAGAAGCCTTATCATTCTGCTAAGGCAGGTAATGTTATGGAATGGAATGCCTGTTTTAGTGAGACAAGTTGTTGAGAGTTCAGAGATTGAATTCTGTAGTCCCGAGGGAGAGGTTATTCATTCACGGATTGTTATAATGAAAAATAAAATTTTTCTTGCTCTCTAATCAAGACCTAAACAAGGTGTGTCAAATTTTTTCAAACGATGTCTACCAATGGGTACATACATAAGAATTCGAAAAATTGGACTAAGTTACATTTTGGAAAATTGGTGGTCATAACATGACAAAAAATGTCAAAAAACATCCCTTAAGTTTTAGTGCAATGCCCCTTACAAATGTAACCTGCTTTGCAGTAGCAACTAGTTTATGAAGTTTGCTGTTTCTGCAGGCTCTGTGGCAACTATTGTGGGTGAATCATACCGCCTCTGCTAATTTGGTAAAATCTGTTCCAGTCAGCACAGCAATTAAAAAGCAGTTCGAAGCCATTCAACAGAGGGTTAGCATTGTAGTCTCTGAGCTTCTGTCCCAGGTAGAACAATAGAAACAACAGTTTCGTGTTTCCTCTCTGTTGAACTTGAAAGATGTCATGATATTATGATGTTTTATCAAGGGCATCACTTGATGCTTTACATTATAATGGGTTTATATGTTTGTGGCTTCTATAGTGCTAGGCTCTAACTATTTCTTGGGAGTTTTAGAGAAATTGGACAGCCTTACTGCACTTTTCTTCTTTTTTTCCTTTGTCGATTAATTTTTGTTATTCCCATTTGAAGGGTATGTAATCTTTTCTGTAGTGGTGCTTTTGTTCCTTTTTCACTAATAAATAATCTTACCTCAGGTCCTTTTTTATAAAAAAAAATGACATATCATTTGTTTCTAATAAAAAAGAATGGCAATATCTTTTTTCTATTAATTACAAGGAGGATTCATACTCTTCTAATACTTACTCAAATTACAATTTCTTTAATACCTCTTTCCTTAAAAGGGCATCTGCCCTACCAATAACTTTATGCATTTGAAGGTTCTTTTATCTTCCTAATTTACGTTTTTCCCCCATAGCTGCAAGATTGGAACAACAGACGACAGTTTACATCCCCCAGTGACTTCCATGCTGATGGGGTGAATGACTACTTTATCTCTCAGGTATTTCCTATACAATTGATATTTAATGTAATATGTACAGAAACATGATTTGTTAGTTGTGCAAATTTTTTCTGCAGGCTGTTATAGAAAATACACGAGCAAATGAAATTTTGAAGCAGGCTCCTTTCTTGATACCATTTACTAGCAGGGCTAAAATTTTCACTGTAAGAATCTCTAATTTTTTATTTGATTCAGATATGGGTTATTTTTGAATTAAATAATTGGAGTTTCAGCATATCATAATATGTTACCGATGTGTTTCATAAACTTGCTGTTGTCTATTTATTGTTTCATCAGTCTCAACTAGCTGCTGCTAGGCAAAGACATGGATCTCAGGCTGTTTTTACTAGAAACCGGTTCAAAATACGTCGGAATCATATTTTGGAAGATGCCTACAATCAAATGAGTCAGTTGTCAGAAGATGACCTTCGAGGACTGGTAAGGCCTATGCTAATGTTTACTAATCATTTCCTCCCTGGTCTTCGAGTACTTGTAAGTCATCCTTCAATGAAATTTTTCAGATTCGTGTGGCTTTTGTTAATGAATTTGGAGTTGAAGAGGCAGGAATAGATGGAGGTGGAATATTCAAAGATTTCATGGAGAACATCACACGTGCTGCATTTGATGTGCAATATGGATTATTTAAGGTTATATGGACATTATCTACTGTTTATGTTTCATGTTTCTTGACGTATAACAACTGTTAGATATAAAACCATTTATCTGCTTCACCTAATAGCTTAAGCTTTGGGAAGAGTTGGTTCATGTCATAACCTCCATGATCGTGTGGTCTGTAGTTTGAATTTTGTTACTTACATCCTTTAAATTAAAGTTCAATTGGAGCACATGATAGGCTTGTACATCATGTTTATGCTTCAATTCCAAAGGGTTCTTGTGTGGGAGGGCATGTTAAATACTCTTAATGTGCTTTTGCCTGACAAACCTTTTGGGATAAGCTGGTTCGTCACAAAACTATTCACATATAGCCTAAGCTTTGAGAAGAATTGGTTCTGGATACTGTGTTAGTATTTCATTTCAACGCTGTAGCCCAACTTCAGCTGCAAATTCAACTTTTACATATTGTTGCAGTGGGATATCTGGTATTGGGTGTATGGGTGAAGTGTGAAAGACAAGAATTGCAGTGCACAAACTTCGCAGTTCTTTGTTGAATTTTGAAAATATATTGGCTATTATGCCTAGTAACAGCGACCAACTGTTTGTAATGTGTCACTGAAAATATTTTTAAAAAAAATAAGCTTTTAAGTTTTGTAATCTTTGGTTGGACATTGCTTCAGCAAAACACCTGCCTTGATAATCCTTATTTTTTTTTTACTTTGAATTTTGCTTTATGGCTATCTGATGTTCTGAACATCATTATATACAGGAAACAGCAGATCACCTGCTTTATCCTAATCCTGGATCAGGAATGATACATGAACAACATCTCCAATTTTTCCATTTTCTTGGTACTCTTCTTGCAAAGGTATGTTTCTGTCCATTTGCCTCCGTCTTTTTAATAAGGTGTGTCAAGACATCCCATATTTTCTAAAAGTGGCCAAAATAATCCTTACATGATCTAGGGAATCCCTCCTTTTCAGTTCTTTTTTTATATATTAAATTAGAGGCTATGCAGCCTTAATATTGGCTACCTGTTAACATTACCTGTAGTATGCCCTGCAAACTTCACTCTCCAGATGTCAAGTTCGTAGGTGCAAGAGGGGTGTTTTAAGATTTCCAATAGTGTATAGTAGGAAGAAGGCGAAAATACACCGTATATGACCTGGCTATCCTCCCTCCCTTGAGATAGTTTTTGGGGTTTAGTTTGGCTCAAGCAATCTGTTGACCTTGCATAGTGATTGAATCTGCCTAGTGGGTCATTGGTCTGTATCAGTTATTTGTTTGTATGCATTCTTTTTCTTGTGTATTAGAACAACACCTCACGCTTACAAATTACATTTGCAGGCTATGTTTGAAGGGATTCTGGTTGATTTACCATTTGCTACATTCTTTTTGAGCAAATTGAAACAAAAGTAAGACTTGGCTGTATTGGTTTGTTTGCTTCAGTTATTATTTACCCTATTTAAATTTAGATTGTTCAATGCTCAGATCTTGAGTTTCCATGCATTTGTTCACTTGCTTACAACTGCTTTATGCTGATGTTTTGTGATTCACAAATGACACCTGGTAGCATTAATGTAATGCAATAGCTGGTTGTAAATGTATTTATTTCATGAAATGAATGGGCCTATGTGCTCTTCCTATAATAAGTCTATTTCTACTACTGCATTCAATGAGTGTTCTGTTTTTGAAGTTTATTCCTGTGTTTGTGATGGGTGTCAGCCCATTAAATTTTATTCCTACTTTTTTTAGAACATTGAGAGGGTTATATCCATACAGACTGGTAAAGCTTACTTCCTTAACGTAAAAAATAAAATTAGGATTTAATGACGAGAAAACTGGAGCCCAAGGTAAAAGCTTAGCTTCAGTTCTTAGGATTGATTATTGATTCAAAGATGTATATTTTTCCTTTAAACAAACTGATTTTAAATATTAATAAGCTGTAATAGCCAATTTATCTATACTTTCTTCACAACCAAGAGAAGTTCATTGACTACTTCCATTACTACCAACACACTAGCCTGAATAAACTCCTAGGATTTTGGCCTATCAATAGTTTTAACTCCTGAAGGGAACTAACAAACACGTTGGCTTGGTTTATACAGATTATGTTGTATTTCGACACCAGTGTCGTTGATTTCCACTAGTTATTAAAGATTAATAGACAATTATAGATCTACTGTTCTAATTTGTTTTATACTATCTTGTTAATTGGAGAGAACCATGTTTGCACAACCAACAAAGTAGTAATTTGGACCTCATCATCCTGTAAAAGAGTTTAGTTACGCATGGAAACCATAACAACACAAGAACGAAGGAAACTAGAAAGAGAATTAAAAACCTATCTTTAAACAGAGACACAAGTCTCCTCTTAGAGTTTCTAAGACCTTTTTATATTTAAGGTTTCTAAAAAAGGCCTAAAAGTTGAAGGATCCTAAAGAAAACCCGAAATATAATAAACCATACAGGTTTCTAATTGGAGCCTAGTGACAACATCATAATTAATTTTTGGATGTTCCACAAGTGTCATGTACTAAAGGGGTACGATGATTGACTTCCTATTTTCCTCCTGCATTCAATTAAATTTACCTTGGATCCTTTATAAAGGTTAAAATTTTCTTTCCTATATAGAAAATAAACAAGAAAAATTACATGAACCAATAAGATAAAGCCATGCAAATTACTAAGTAAAACATGCCTGTGCTAGGAATATGAAGAAAAAGAATGAGAAATTATGCATAATTTGAGATGCATTAGTTCGATGAAAGGTTTGTGCGATAGTGCTATACGAAGCTTTACGTTCTTATGACTTTATTTTCCGGTTGTATCAGGCACAACTATTTAAATGACTTGCCTTCCCTGGATCCAGAATTATATCGTCATCTTATTTTTCTTAAGGTAATAGCTCCTCTTTGGCTTTCATTTCCTGGCATCTACATTATTGAGAAAACTACTAAAATTAATTTACGTGTGCTAGTTATTACTGGACTGGCAAGGTTTTTTGCAAATAAAATAACAGCTTAAGCTCGTATGCAAGCTATGAAAAACTAATAGAACTATATATAGGTTGACATAATTTTTTTTTTCATTAACACTCACGATTTCATGGCCCCTTGTTGAATTGATATGCACTAAAAAAATTTCAACGTTAGAAGCAAATATTGTCAATTTCTAGTTTCAATGTTGGAATGAAAGAGGGAGGTTTAGGATCAAATGTAATAATTAATCATTCATATAAACATACTGTCATACTTGCATATGTATGATCAAACAACTGAAAATCAACATTGGAATGGAAAGGGGGTATTAGCATGAATCTTATACATGTTTGGATTACCACAAATTTTAATGTAAGTAATCCTACCATAATACATGATATACTATCCCAAATATATAATATATTTTAGAACTACGGGTGGGTAACACAATTGCTTTGGAATTAATGAAAGATTGCTTGTAGGAAAGCCTTGATTTTCTTTGTGAGTGTGTCAATCTTTTTCCCACTGATTCTTTTTTGACTAACAGCATTATGAGGGTGACATTTCGGAGTTGGAACTATATTTTGTTATAGTAAACAACGAATATGGAGAGCAAACAGAAGAGGAGCTGCTTCCAGGGGGAAAGAATACCCGTGTTACTAATGAGAATGTCATTACTTTTATTCATCTTGTAGCCAATCACCGCTTGAATTTTCAGGTAAAGTACCTACTTTGAATATAAAGTTCTCAATTAACACTCATATAAGAGAAAAAATGAATGAAGAGGTAAAATCAACTTATGCATACATTTTTATATGATCTCTTCTCTGAAAGTTGAGTGCATCAAATGTTTAGTTTTTAGTTTATGGGAAATTTTGATTTATTTGCCATGTCTTTCTTGTACTAGAAGTGTTTGTAGAAAAAAATTAACCAAACAAGGCTTACTTTTTTTATTTAATTTAAATTGCATATCAGGTTGACTGTATATATGCGTCAAATGTATTAAAAATAAATATCTTTTTTAGATACGTCAACAAAGTTCTCATTTCCTGAGAGGATTTCAGCAACTTATTCAGAAGGATTGGATTGATATGTTCAATGAGCATGAACTTCAGGTTTCCTTCTCTCTTGACCAACTTTTAGGCCTCTAAAGCTATGGTTTTTCAATTTAAATTCCTGTTCTTGCATAGTGATCTTACGGGTCTGATCAACAATTGCATGCTTATCGTTTTCTCCTACATGGCATAATTTATGCTTGCCATTGTTCGATGGCCATGTACTTAGCTTACTTTTGTCTCTAGCTACAAATTTATGTTCCTAATGACCGATAATTATAAGTGAAAAGTATGCCTTCATTTCATTATATTTGCTTCTATGTTTTGATCTTCTTAGAAAGTGACTTTAAGTCTAATGCAACTTTATAGAACCAGTTTCGCACATGAGTTTTGTTCCTAGTTATATACTATAATTTAGTCATATTTCTAGTTGATGGGAGATCTTCAACACACCTCCTTATTTCACAAGACGAACATATGGAGTGTGGGATTCAATATTGGTGAGTGGTCCAGTAGATACAACCCTCTGCCCCTTAGCCATTAAAATTGTCTTCCTCATGGAAAGGTTTTGAAATACACAATAAGGGGAGAAAAAAGTTACTGAACAATTTTTATCTTTTGTATAGAAAGAAGGTTGTTGGTCATTTTGGGACTTATAAAACATCCTTCAATTCAACAAATGATTTTAAAGTTTTATTCCGACATTCGTATATGGGCACACTATCACCATTTGCAACTGTAATAAGTTGTTCTCTATCATTTTGACATACAAATTGAAGAGTTTTGAAAAATGAGTGATGTGATTAGTTGCTTTTGAATCGAGAATCCAAATATACTAAAGTTTTATTCCGACATTCATATATGGGCACACTATCCCCATTTGCAACTGTAACAAGTTTTTCTTTGATCATTTTGACATACAAATTGAAGAGTTTTGAAAAATGAGTGATGTGATTAGTTGCTTTTCAATCAAGAATCCAAACACACTAAGACAAAAGGTCAATAGTGTTGAATGTGCTTTTACCTTTCATGGGTAGGGTGTTGAATGTGCTCTTACCTTTCATGGGTAGGGTATAGATCCAAAGAACTTAGTAACTGATTTAATCGTTGTTCTCAAATGATGAAGTTCCTCTATAAAATCTTTCATACCAAACATTGAAAAACACAAAACAAAGAGATAATGAAAAAAAACTTATTTGGAAAAAGAACCAAATCATTGTCAAATGAGACTTCATCCCTTGGGGCTCAAGAGGTCCTGACAACCCTGTTTGTGGCAGTGGCAAGTGGGCACACCTTTCTGGCCCCCCACTAACCTCAACGACAATGATGAACAACGATGCTGACAACATGTGGCAGTTGAAATAAAGCTCCCAAGATCGGAAGCTCTACCAACTTGAACTATGTAAGAAAATAAAGAATTATTTTTTGATAACCATCACCCCATTTACATTTTTATCATCTCTCTTTGTAATAATAAACTAACCTTTAAATAAGGAAATAATATATTTGTAAATGAATAGGAAGATTTTGAAGATATTTTTTCTAATTACTAGGGAGATATTGAGAATATATTTTATCCAAATAGTATGTTATTTACAACACTCTTACTATCTCATATGAATTGAAATTGTTTCGGATTTGTGAGCAGTAAATGTGACTCCTCACTTTTTTTACAGAACACGATCTCTAGTTATATATTCTGGTCTATGTTGATGATATAATAATCACTGGCAGCTGTATTACTCTGATTCAATGGATTACGACCAAACTTAATGTAGCTTTTTCTGTTAAAACAACTTGGTTATCTAGATTATTTTCTTGGCCTAGAAATTAGGACTTGCTTCACAAAACACATGGCAGAAGCTCATTTCATTTCTTCCCCTATGGTTTCTAATTGCAAGTTATCCAAGTTTGGGGTTGATCTATTTTCAGACCCTACCCTATATCATTCAATGGTAGGTGTTTTGCAATATGCCACCCTTACAAGACCAGAAATCAGCTTTGTTGTGAACAAAGTCTGTCAATTTATGGCCAAACCACTAGATTCTCATTGGGTTGTGTTAAAATGCATACTATAGTATCTTAAAGGTACTTTGTTCTTATACTACATTTTCAGCTTGCATCTCTTGTCCAACTGTTGTCATTTAGAAAACCTTTTGTTTTGGTGATTGGGTATATGTTATTGATTTTAGATGTTCTACTTCAAGAGCGTCCATCTTTCTTCGTTCTGATTTAATATCTTGGTAGTCTATATGTTCTTGAATATAGATGTTCTACATCAAGAGCATCCATCTTTCTTGGTTCTGATTTAATATCTTGGTAGTGTCGCCAGCAGGGAGTTGCTACTCGTTCTAGAATTAAGGCTGAGTGTAGAAGTTTAGCTCAAACTTCTATTAAATTAACATGGATTTCTACTTTGCTCACTGAATTGAAAGTTTCGTTTACTACTCCTATTCTTCTTTGTGACAATCAAAGTGTTGTGTCTATTGCTCACAATCCGGTGTTGCATAATTATACTAAACACATGGAGATCGATGTTTTCTTTGTGCGAGAAAAGATTATGGCAAAACAACGTATCATATTCCTGCAATTGATCAATGGGCAGATGTGTTGACCAAGCCTCTATCTTCAGCTCGTTTTGCTTCTTAGAGGCAAACTCAACGTTAAGAGCTTTTCTCCTGAAAAATCTTCTTGAGTTTGAGGGGGATGTTAGAGTTAATAATTGTTAGCCTTTACTAACATTAGCTTTTGTTGTGAGGCAGTTTCCTATAAATAATCTTGTAACCTTCTTCTTTCAGATGTGTGAAAATAATAAACAGTTCAGTTTGCTTCTCTCGTTCATATTCTTTAAGAAATTCGTAGTTCAGATTGAATCCCATTCTTACACCACCTCAAACTTCTCCAGCTCCTTCACCAATAACTTCTATCGCAATTGAGTCTCTTGATGCATCATCTATCACTTCTGATCCATCATCTTATGAGTCTATTTTTGTTCCTATACAGCTACAGCAGTTAACACTCATCCTATGTAACTAGATCTAAATTTGGTATTCTTCAGTCCAGAATTCATCCTTCATTGTTTCTTACTCATTCTGAACCTACAGTGGTTAAGCAAGCACTTGAGTATGCTAATTCTTGGGCTGCAATGAAGCCAGAATGTGATGCACTTATGCAGTAAATACATGGGACTTGTTTCTCTACCTCCTCATAGACAAGTTGTTGACTATAAGTGGGTTTTGAGAGTCAAGGAAAATGTTGTGGATCTACAAATAAATATAAAGTAAGATTGGTAGCTAAGGGGTTTCATCAAGTACAACAATCACCCCTAGTCCACAATTAGTTGCGACCACTTTGATGGCTTCCTTAATGGTAGTCTCAAGGGTCCTATTTCAAATTAAGCATATAAAGTGTAGGAAGTACAAATATTAAAGTCGATTTTGTGAAATTAAGTTTGGTCTTTAAGTTCAAACTCTAAGAGGTATATAGTGGATTCCAAATGAAATCATTGTGTTGTAACTAATAGCCGTAGTTTTTTGTGAACATGTGGTAGATGAAAGGCTTGGTCTTTTAGTATACTTATTTGTAGATAGTTTGCTGAATTTTTTTGTATATATGCTCAACTTCCAATCTTCTTGTAGAATCTGTAATGTCTCAATGTAATTCAGTACTCAACTTGCTTCACACTATTGTTTTCCATAGCTTTTGATATCAGGTTCACTTGACAGCTTGGATGTTGATGATTTGCGGCAGCATACAAACTATGCAGGAGGCTATCATAGTGTAAGCTTTCTGGTATTTCTGTGAGGATTTGATCAGTAATGCAAAAGCAAGAAACATTCAAGTGATACACTAACTGAAAAGCTTTTCAAGATTATTCTTTTGCTTAGTTTTTTTTTTTTTCTATAATTAGTTGTTGGTTTGAAGATTGATAAGATGGAGATTGTAGAAACTTTGAGAGAAATGTAATTTGTCTTTTATTGATGTATAAACCAATCACGGAGTTACTCAGCCTAGGAAACAGTACCCATTTAAGGCCTATTTGTATAAATCTGTCTATAAATACTTAATAACAAAAAGAAAATAAGAGGGAAAAATGAAAAAGAAAAAAAACTCTCTGTAAGTTAAATTAATTTATACATATGTTAATTTGTAGAATTTTCATATCAAATGCTTGCTTTTATTCGTTATTCTTTTTCCTTACTATAAATGTCCATGGAGAAACATATCCAAAGAAACCCTTAATTTATGAAGTGAACACGTAATATGGTTGCCAAATTCTTCCCATCTCCACTCAACTCAATCCTACATCAGCTGCTTTAAATTCAACAAGTTCATAAACATTGTAGCTTTTTATTTTTGCATTTTAACTCTGTAAAGTGAATACTTTCCGCTGGAAGAATATTTTTTATTGGGTTTTCCATTCAGCATTGGATCAAATTTGATTCTCATTCTAAGGGTCTTGGTCAAATAAAGGGAACAATTTCCGTGGAAGTGTGTAGTCTTTTGAACCTTTTAACTCTTGAGCATAGCATTTGGTTGGTGCATAGTGATCTGATTCTTAAGGGCGGCTCATGCTATACCAATTACTGGATCTGGTTATGTTTATATCTTTTGGTTGCTTTTGCACTGGAACGTCCTCCATCTTGGTTTTTTCTTTCCTCCACGTTGGAGGATATGTGTGCTCTTCCAAATTTTACTCTCTCCGTAAAAGTGATGTTGGCTGATCTTGTAGCTTATGTTTTTTCTCCCATCTATCTAGGGTAAATATCAGTAGTCTGAATGTCTTTTAGCATTTGAACCATTTTGGTTTATAAGTTTTTATTTTTTTGCTTTTTTCTTGTTTGACTTGTGAATTCTGACTTGTGTCTTCTTCTGATAGGACCATTATGTTATTGAGATGTTCTGGGAAGTTCTCAAAGGCTTTTCATTAGAAAACAAGAAAAAATTTTTGAAGTAAGATGTACACCGCAATAAGATTTATTTGCTCTTTTTATGACATGTTAGTATGAGATAAAAATTTATTATCCTTACAGGTTTGTGACAGGTTGCTCTCGGGGACCATTGCTTGGATTCCGATATCTTGAACCTTTGTTTTGCATACAAAGGTATGCTTTGATTGTATCAAATATTTTCTCCAATTGATTTCTACCAAAGCTGGTATATTTTACAGACAAAAGGATCATATTGGAATTGTTTGATGTCTCTTATTATAGGGCCGGTGGCAATTCGTCGGAGGAAGCTCTTGACCGATTACCGACATCAGCCACCTGTATGAATTTACTAAAGCTTCCACCGTATAAAAGGTTCGTTATAGTACTAGCTTGTCTCTACAGTTTGAAGTGTGTACATGAAAATTTGTGTCTCTGCCGTTATAGAGTGGTTAGAAAATTAATGATGTTAGAACTAATAACACCGACATAGGTAAGGAGAAATTGCTTTTTGTGAATTTATAGTGTTTAAACACAAGATATCGGAAATTACATTGGAAACACAAATTAATCGAGAGAACCAGATTCTCTAGATTTGACATTACAGGGAATGTGTACTAGATATCATGGAAGAATAATGATTGTAGTTTTGTAGAATATTGAAATATTATCTTAGCAGATTTAAAAATTTGAAAACCTTTTTAGCTGATCTGAAACCTTATCAAGTGGTTCTTGGATATTAATTCATTAAATAAGATGTTTGTTGTGAATGTCCTTAATGTTTTGGCTTGGATAGCAGTCATTATATAAAAACGTTTCTATAATGATAGTTCACGCTAATTTTAATTCAAACATTGTTCAGGTAAGTTTTCCAGGGAGGACAGATCTCTGGTTTATAGTTTCCATTTCAGTATTATCATTTCCCTCAATTTTGTCTATTATTACGACTATGAAAACTAAGTTTTTGAGCCACGATAATGGGAACCATTTTTCGTAACTCTTGTCAATGTTCATGCATCTTAGCATGATCTTGATTCTCGATAATTGGTTTGAATTTATTTTAACTGGTGTACTTCTATCCTTTTGATGTATTTTGTGTGGCAAACCTACTCACTCGTTCTTCAATGCAGTAAAGAGCAACTGGAAACCAAATTACTGTATGCCATAAATGCTGATGCTGGATTTGATTTGAGTTAGAAGGAGGCACCACAATTTACCGCATCATTTCGTTTCATAGCATTAGAGGGTTGAGTAATATTCTTTACTAGACAAACGCCACAGAACAAAAATATCCAATGCAAGGTGAACTGAGGATAAGAATGCCATGTACATAATATATTCATTTTCATCTTCTCTGTCAATTTGTCCTCAAATGTAAATATATTTGGCAAAAAATAATTACAGTGGGATACTATTTTGTATCACTAAAGTTGTATGGAATTAAAATATTCCGGAATGAACCTAAGTTACACTTGATATTGTCAAACATGGCATTGCATACGATAATACATAAGTATTGTAATTTTTGTTAATGAGAATATATATATATAAAGAGGTTAAATTATATAAGTGTGGTTATACATGAGTTACATCAAATCTCAACCCTTGATTTAGTTTTATCTTAGGGATAATATAAGTATTGAGGTTAGTCACCGGTCCTAGATTGTATACAGGATTACTGACTGGTAAATAGACTTTGGTACCAATACTAGTCCTTCATGACGTCTTCTTCTTGCACTTTCATACTTTTCCTGCTTCTTTATATACTCAGCTCAGCAAAATAGTCATTGATGAAGAAAAATGAAATAAATCCGACTAAGCAAAATAGTCATGGATGAAGAAAAATTAAACAAATTCTACATCTCTTAACCTTTTTATTTCGGTTATAGAAATTAAAAAATTATATTTAAACCTAAAATTAAAAAAAATTATATTTTAGGTGGTATAATTTAGAATATAAAAAAAACTATCAGAAATACAATAATCATATTTTGAATTTATAATCTGAAATATAAAAATTAGATTATATACTTTAAAGCATAAAGATTATATTTTGAATTGTATAATTTAAAAGTATAAAAGTTATATTTTAGATTGTATATTTAAGAAAAAAAGTATTTTATAAATTTTTAAAAATATGGGGTACTGGAAGAACCATGGAGGTTCAGGATAAGTGTACTTAATAAAAGCAATCTTCTTTACCTCTCTATTTTTAATAAAAGCAATCTCTAATGATAGTGTGAGACTCTCTTCAACTAAACAATTCTTCTCCATTCACTGAGATTATGTATAATGAATTTAACATATACAACATGTTTAAATTGACCTACTGCATCATGTTATGGTAATTACATAAAAACAACCATAAGCCAATTTTTTTTTTCTTTTTCAAATAGAATTATAACTCACAATCTTTCCATTTATCTATTAAGTTTTTTCATTATCTTCCACTTTACTCAATTTAACTAAATTTATTTTTATTTTATTTATCTTCCTTTTTCATTTTTGTTATTTGATTTTTAGATGTAGGTTGTGCACAATATACTAAAATGACACAGAATATATTTATTTAATTTTGTTCTTAAAATACTTTTTTTCTTCTTCTGTATATTTTTGGCTTTAGTATTATTTTTATTTATTTTATTTCACTCAAATGTTATGTTTCTTTTTTAATATTTTACCTTTTTTTTATTATATCTCACCTCCCTTTTATCTGAGAAGATAGAGCATTTTTATTACATAAAATATTTATTTATGGATAATTAGTTTATTTACTCTTATTTATTTTAATATTGTACTATTTATAATATATATTTTATTATTCTAACATTATATTTTAAGATATTGATATATATATATATGTTTTTTTTTTATTTTCTATACTATGTAGTTTATTTTAACCACTATATTATTTATATTTTTTTTCTCTTTTATC
>Ga0209700_100764_pt1 | contig 64148 bp, 40 predicted proteins | sample SiratroredBW_FD_187528 | JGI IMG/M metagenome (GOLD analysis project Ga0209700, IMG submission 187528) | Root nodule microbial communities of legume samples collected from California, USA - Siratro red BW (SPAdes) (version 2) | ecosystem: Host-associated > Plants > Roots > Nodule | place: USA...
TATTAGAAGCCATTTTGCGTGATTTGCTTTTCTTCCGGAGCCCATTTCAATGCATGACCACACGAAACAGAGTATTTGTTGTGTGAAACTTTGAATGCCTGAGCGAGTCTTAGTAATTAAATTCATGTGAAATTTCTGATTTTTTTTTCATCTTTTAATGTGAAACTTTTAATCTTTGCATCCCTTGATAATATGGGTGTAAGAAATTTAATGAATGTAAAATTAAAAGAAAAATATGTAGGTAGCTCTGCTTTTGTTCAGAAAACAAAGCATGAAGGAGCCATAAATCAGAAAATATGAGTATATAATAATTTGTTGCCCTGTTTCTCCATTCACGTTTAGTTTACGCCTTCAATAATCACTTCAATAATCACTCATTCTTTCCAGGTAAGAAACAGTTAATTGCAGCTTTATTTCCCAAACCACATTTGTAGATATTTTTATGTTCTAATAGATTTTGGGTCATACTATTATAAACAAATTTCAATTTGGTATCATTATTTTAATTTTTTTTCAATTATTTTACACATGTAATGGTGTATATGTTGTAATGAATTTGAAACCCAGCTATATTAAGATTAAACGTACGTAATGACAATTTACCTTGGAATATGAACAACAAACAAGTATACATGAACTAACAAATAGAATATGCAAAGAAAATTAATTAAATATTATCATTAATTTAATTGTTAAAATGTTGAAAAAATTATATTTAAAAAATAATTTATCTTTTTGCACAATAACCAATGAAATGATTTACATAATACGAGTTGAACAGTCTGAGCGTGAGGAAGGTGTATTAGACATCTCACATCGACTAGAGATAAGAGGTCTTTAATAGTTTATAAATGGGTGCAAACCTTATCTTATAAGTTGGTTTTGTAAGGTTGAGTGAAGCTTAAAGTCCAATTCTTAAGACCATGAAAATAAAACTCATCTCCTCAAACTTGTCTGGAAATGTGTTTATAGTCAAAAGCCTCTTCTGATGAAAGCGAGGTATCTTAGATTTAAGTACCAAAATATTTATTTTCATTCTTCTTCTATATGGTCGGGTATATCAAAGATTTCTGTGATGTAGTGTTTGAAAATACCTAGTAGAGTGTTGGATTTGGTGTTAATATAAATTTTTTGAATGACTTTTGGTGTTCCTCCAGATGTCTCTCCTTAATAGGAGGTGTCCCTTATACTGAAAGGATCAATCTGTCTTCTAAAGTTTGTGAGGCTTGGAACGAGAACAGTCTGTCTTTATCTTCCCCCTTAGCTGATTTTGCTAATGTTCAGAATATGATGAACATTATTATCTCTCAAGAGAAAGATGTGCCTAATTGGATTCTTGAGGATTCTGGCATCTTAAATCAGAAGTCTTCTAGGAGCTAGATCTCTCCTATGGTGATTTCTTGTAATTGGGGTAATGTTATTTAGTCCTCCTCCATTCTTCCTGTTAAATATTTGGTTTTATAAAAACTTTTACACTACATGTTGCCTATTGATGAGTTTAGAAAAAGATGGGGGGTTTCATGTTCCATGTATTCTTTATGTCTCTCAAGAGAAGTTTATTCCTTATCTCTGTTTTCAATGTCCTGATGCCCTACCCATCTAGTCTTGGTTTCTGCAAAATTTTCCCAAGTTGAATATTTTATCTTTTGATGTTCTTTTATCTTTCATTAAGTCTTCAGCTTATTAATCTCATTAGGTATGGGAACTATTTTGGTGTAAGTACTAGGTCTGGGAAAACTTCTCATCCGATTAAGATGGTTTAGGACTTTCCTTTGGCTAGTTGGATTAAAGTTAATATTGATAATGTTGCAAGAGGTTCACTTGGTCTTGCTGCCTGTGTTGGTATCTTCAAAGGAAGCATGAGAGAGTTTGTTAGTTGTTTTTCTTCTTTCTTAGGAGTTTATTGGTCTCTCTTTACTAAGCTTATGGATATTATCTTAACAATAGAGCACACTAAAGATGATGGTTATGGACATTTATGGCTAGAGGTTGATTCTATCCTAGTTTGTCAAGCTTTTACCTCAACTTAACTTATTTTTTGATCTATTGGAAGAAGATAAAATAAGTGTTTATCTTTATTTTAAGAGATTGATTTCAAAGTTTCACATATTTATAGGGAGAGTAATCATTTTGCTGATAAACTTACTCTTTCAGGACTAACAATAGATTTGATTTTTCTTGATATAGTAGCTTACCTTCTACCATTACTATATATATTTTTTTTCATAATAGATATAAACTTCCTATGTTTTGTCTTATTTAAGTCCTATTCAGAAAATGGTTTTGTATATCCTTACAAGCCTAGTCCTTCATGTTTATTTGTTTTTTTATGGTATATTCCTTTTATAAAAGAAAACTATTGAACTATGTAATTCAATAAGTTACTTTATAAATGATCGGATTCTATGAATTATCAAATTTTTATGGTACAACAAATAGTCTCATATTATTTAAGAATCGGGATTAAGATCAGTTTAAATACACTTTTTTTTTCTTAAATCTCGAAGGCGTCTTCAAAGACAAAACACATCAATTTTGATACCATGTAGAAAACTGAAACCAAAACTATTTTTATTTTCATTGTACAAAATATAGAGATTACAACCACATTAAAACATTAAACATTGTCACAGAATAACATAAGCTAGTTACAGAAACAAATTTAGGAGATATTCATTTTAACTGCTTTATAAGGTCCTAATTACCAAATTTATTTTCTGATAATTTAATTCTGATCATTCACTTGACAACACCAATTTACCTTTGAGCTTTCTTGGAATTATTGGCAGAAGAGCGTGAACCATTTTTGTTTTTAGAATCTCCGTTATAAACCAAGTCATCAGCAGTGCTACGATACTGTTTGTCTCTTCCATTTGAAGAACTAGAACCCTTTTTTCCATTGGAAGAACTAGAACCCTTTTTTCCATTTGAAGAAGTAGAACCCTTTTTTCCATTTGAATCTTGCTTTCCACCCACATAGTCGCTGGTGCTATCATCATTCTTAGAACGGGAACTCATTCTTCTTGATAATACAATGTGCTATCTTTTTTGTGTGTTTGATGATGAGACTTATGAGCAAGATGGCCACGTATTTATTTGTACGGGTAGAGATACATCTACAATGGAACTCCCAAGTAATTCATCCATAATTCCATTTCATACTCATTTCAAATGTTCAATGTTTGAATCCACTCTTCATAATTTCAATAAGCATGAAATTGCCAATGTTTTTCATGGTTGGATCATATACATAACCATTGCATGCCAATGAGGTCTTCTTTTAGAGTTGATTTTATTATTCTAAATCTCTTTGCCAAATGGTCAAAGGTTTGAGTTTGAAGTGGAAATGGTTGCATTAATGTATGGTATGTTCTTATGAAATGTATTGTGTATTTAGGTGAAGATTGAGATTACAAGCCATTAGTACTTGTTGTGTGAAACTTTGAATGCTTGAGTGAGTCTTAGTGATTAAATTCGTCTGAAATTTCTCATTTTTTTCATCCATTAATGTGAAATTTGTAATGTTTTGCATCCTTTAATCAAATGGGTGTAACAAATTTCATGAAAATTTAAAAAAAAATATACATAAGTAGGTAGCTCTGTTTATTATTCAGAACACCGAGCATGAAGTTGTCATAGATAACAAAATATGAGTACATTATAATTTTTTTCTGTTTGGAGAAGCACTCTTGATCCAACAATTCAAACTTCTAGGTTACGCGTGTTCTCTGATCTCTCATTCTTCTCCTGTAAAAAACAGTGAATTGCAGCTTTATTTCCCAAACCATATTTTGCGTCTTTTTTATATATTTTTATTTCTAATAGATTTTGGGTCATACTGTTATAAAAAATTTGAATTTGGTATCATTATTTTAAATGTTTTCAATTAAATTTTATTTTTGAAATACATTTTATATTGTTATTTTACTGTAGTGTATATTGTCCACAATTGACGAACAGCATTTTTTTATATGTCGTATCGATAAAATAAATACGATTATAAATTACATATTCTGTGGTAAAATTCTTTTTATTTGTTTACCCTTATAAAATCCTTTTTATATAATTTACATGAATTGTAGTGAAGTTTTTATGACAGAAAAACTTAAAATTAACAACGCAACTACACACCTTTAGATTATATAGTACAATAATGCAAAGAAAAAAAATTAAAATATTGTAGACGAAGAGAAGTATATTTAAATTAAGGTAGTAAAAAAGTAATGAAAACTTAATCACATGAATATATTGAATAAATTATGGAGAGCAATGGATATAAACACAATTTAAATAATAAAAATATTATACATTTAATTAAAAATACAAATTATATTTTTTATACGGGTAATGATACGTTGACGCTTTCTACAAATTTATGGAACCAATTTACACCTATATTCTATATTATTTTTTATAATTACAACAATTTATTTTTTTAATATTCATACTTTTTTTTAGTGACAAGTTATGAAATGGTTGTATAATTGTTAAAACATAATTTTCTTAATGAAAATTAAAATATAAAGTTTAAATTATTATTTTAGTCTTTATTCTACTATTTTAAATTTGATTTTCTTTTTTCGTTTTCTGTTTAGTGTCTATTTACTCATCAGATAAAAGAGCAAATAACATAAAACAATTGAAATAAAATAACTTATCATATTTATACATATTTAATAGTATATATCTGTTGTAATGAAGTTGAAACCCAACATATTAAGATTAAATATATGTAATGACAATTTCCTTTGAAATACGAACAACAAACTAAGTATTCATGAATTAAGAAATAACATTTTCGGCAACGTTTTGTGATGTTTTTTTAGCTTATTTTTGGTATAATCATTGATAAAGTATTAAATTTTTTACTTCTTAAGATAAATTATTATTGTTTCTAATTATGGTGAGATATCTCTGCTTTCACTTATGTTGCCCTCTATGTTTCAAGTCCCTAAATATTGGAAAAACCTACATCTAGACTTGCACTAGTACAAAACAACACATTTTACGTCAGGATAATACGTCGATTAAAATGGAACCGATGTAAAAAAAAAAAACGCAGTTTATTTTTGTAAATATTTGAACAGATATTATGTCGGTTAACTCAAACCCGACGTAATACACCATATTCTATGTTGGTTGTGAATCATAACCGATGTAGAAAATATTGGAAAAAGTAAAAATTCAAAATCTTAAAGCGTCGAAGATACTACGTCGGTTGGGAGGTGCCAACCGACGTAGTATATAGCCCATATTACGTTAGTTGGGACTTTTCAACTGACGTAATATCCTTCCCGTGGCGCGCAAGTGTATTTTGGCTAATATTTGGTAAAATTTGGTCAGATACTACGTCGTTTAGGAGCTCTCAACCGATGTAGTATGTCCCTCGAGTTAAAATTAGGGATTTCAAGAGAGATATTGATTCTTGGGTAACTCTTACGCTTACATTTTTCTCTTACGCCTCGCTGTTTTCCGCTCTTAGCCTCGCTGCCTTCTCCTCAACCTCGTTGCCTTCTCCTCCTAGCCTTGCTGCCTTCTCCTCCTAGCCTCATTGCCTTCTCCTCTTAGCCTTGCTACCTTCTCCTATTTCTCGCGTTGTAAGGTTCATTTCGCATGGTGCCACTTTTTCTTCTCACTGGTTTTCATTTGTATATCGCATGGTGCTACTTTCTCTTCTCACTAGTTTTCATTTGCATGTTTGTTATTCATTGGTTTTGCTAGGGTTCGTTTGACTCCATTTCTGGGTTCTTCCACGTTTGTTTGGCGTGCGCAAGCTCCGTGGTTGTCTCGATTGAATGCTTGGTTCAACACTCCTTCTCTGCAAGAGGTTAGTAATTTTTTAAAATTCATTAAAAATAGTTAGAATTTTTTTTTGACCCAATTTTTTTATCAGCAACTTGATTTAGTGTATATTTGATGGTAGAGTTCTTATATTGTATAGATTTATCATACATTTAGGGTTTCAAAAAATTTAGAACGACAAAATTTCAAACGGCCATAACTTTTGATAGAGAGCTCAGATTGCAACACTCCAAAAATGAAAGTTGCTCGAAATGAGGTAATGAATTCGCTGGCCAATAACCGAAGGCAGTTAGGCCTTCGAAAATTCCAAAATTCCAGCGTTTAAGGTTTCTTTTTTATTTTTTTGTTATTTTTCACCCATTTTTGTAGATTGTAGCCTTTTATTTCACATATCTATACTTGCTAGAAAATTCTAAAACTTTTTGTGGTGTTTTCTTGTATCAATTAGAGATTTATCGACCCATTAATTATTTTTTTGAAAAATAATACTTATTACGTTGGTGGTAAGTTGGAACTGACATAATACTGGACTTTTTACATTAGTTGTAAGCTACTTTTTATGTAGTATCCACCTCATTTAGTTATTTTAGTTGGGTATATACGTCGGTTTCTATTTTCAACCGACATAGTGACGTACATATTACGTCGGTTGCATAATCGATGTTATATGTCCAAGACTTTCTACATCGCTTACATCTATTTCGGTTCCAAAACTGACATAGAATGTCCTCCAAAAACAACGTAGAAGACTATTTTTCTGCTAGTGTTAGATGAAGACATTAGGTAACATCTGCACTATACAACAATTATGATTTAAAGATTTCAAAATTATAAATTTAAATAACATTTTGTGATGTTCTTTAGGTTGTTTTTTTGTTTGATTTTGGCAAAGATTGAACTTTTTACTTCTTAAGGCAAACTATTATTGTTTCTGATTATGGTGGAATACCGGTGCTTTGGCTTATGTTGTTTTCTTCCATTGCATTTTTTTCTTTTTGCCATTTTCTCAATTATGATTTCAATATTTCAAATTTCTAATTTCAAATAACATTTTCTGCTGTCGTTGTTATGTTCTTTATGTTGTTTTTGAGTTTGATTTGAGCAAACTATTAAACTTTTTACTTCTTAAGAGAATCATGCTATGCAGTTGGTAGTGGGTTTGTGATTATTGTTTTGCTTTGAGTTTGCTTTTTTAAATTATTTTAGTTTCAAAAAGTTATTTGACTGTTCTCTTTCCTCACTTTTTTCTTTTCTTCAAAATTGCATGGGTAAGGGAGCATTACCACTACAAACTATTAATGTTGAGTCATACATTTTTAGTTAGCATTTCTTACTATTCAAATGTTAAATTGTGTACATTTAAGTTTATTAAGTTGTGAACATAGAACACGTAGCAAGCTCTCATCAATTGCATGTTTTATTCTATTATTTCTTTCTTCCAATTTTTTAATTACATATGTTTTATTCTATTATTTCTATCTTCCAATTTTTTAATTCAATATTCTGTGTAAAATTCATTTCATGCCATGTTATCAGATTTTGTTCACTTTGCTTTTTTAAACTATTCTAGTTCCCGAACTTTATTTCATTAGGCAATGTTCTAATACTTTATATGTCTGTACTAATCTTTCACTCATTCTTTTGTTTTTTCTTCAAATATGCACGGTATTGGCATTGCAAACTTTAGAGAGGACATATAACAATTCGTTATTTCTTGGATATCTCCATGTGAGAAAATATATCAAATAAACTTTATTTGTTTCTTTTTAAACTATTGTAGTTTCAAAACTTTTATTTCATTATGCAATGTTTCAGTATTTTATATGTTTGTACTGATTTTTCACTCATTCTTTTGCTTTCTCTTCAAAATTGCACGACTACTACATTTTTTGGACCGTAAAGTTGAGTGTGCAAATATATTGTACTATACGGTCGATCAAGGCACAACCAGATTACAATAACAGCTGAATATTTCATAACTAATATTGTTATAAAATTATAACAGAGTAACAAAATACAATAGAATGAGCCCAAACTCATTAAGTCCACTACTACACCTATAAATATAGGCTCAGTCACCTTAAACAAGATACTTCTAAACTCTTATTTATATCCTGCACACTCTAACCCTAAACTGAATTGAGCGTCAGAGTGCCTGCAGGACCTTTTTATGGGACGGTGGAATTTGAAGCCCTTTCTGGGACGGTGGGATTTGAAGCGTTTGGAACATCAAGAAAGGAACAATATCAGGAACGATCAAGGAACAATTCTAGAAGACATTGTTGTTGCTGGAGTCAACCGGTCTTTTGCGATAACATTTTGACGCCCACCGTGGGAAGGAGATTACCCTAACAACAATGATAACTAGCAAGAATCATGGATGCATTTACTATCACTCCTCATCAAATTAAATCAATAAGATTTCGATTTGCTATATTGTTTTCTATTCTTTTCGATTTTGATTTTTGTTTTCTCTCCTAACTATGGATGTAGGATTGCCGATTTCTTCGGAAACCCTTAAGAGAGGATAGCGCTGCCCAACAATACCATATTCGTTGAAACTCTGTGATGCTGTAGGTTTGCAAATCCGGAAGCCAGCAACCAATCCTTGTTCGGATGTGAAAAGTGGAAACCCTGTTCCTCTTTCTCTCGTCTGGATCACACTGTTGTTTCACTCATGCATTAGGAAGACCCTTTATCATGACTTGTTGGTTCTTACTTCTTAGCATAAAGCTACGGTTTAATATGCATCCTAGTACAGACTATGTGCTAGCTTTAGCTTTGAGTAGTTTGTGTAAAATCTCACTTCAAACTTTATTTTCTAAATTTTCCACTATATCCCAGTCGATGATGATTGTGTGGCATGTGGTTAATGAAATTGAAAAACTATATAAGAGGAAGGAGTTGATTAGAATGTATCAAATAAAGCACATGACGACTACGGTCACCTTTTGTTTGGTAGCACTAAAACAAGTTCAAAAGTAATAATCTCCCTATTTCTTAGCATCGAGGTAAATTTATGAGACTTGAGTGGAAGCAATTCTTTATTATTATATTTTAGATCTTTAACAGGATAAAAGCGAAGAGGTTACTTATAAGTCACATCCTATTGGTACAAATTCAAATTCAAAATTTTGCTTAAACAACAACTTGGATGAAAAGAAGACGTAGCTTAAAACGGCGGCAGTGAAAAGAGAAAATCCAGAAAAGGCACACGTGGAAGAAGACGATGAAGAAGAGTCTCCCACAGAGGAAGTGAGATTACCTGTGAGTAACACCGATGACCCAACCCAATCGGTATGGGCCTACCGAATGTGGTTCTTAGGTTTGCTCTCCTGCTCCCTTTTGTCCTTCCTCAACCAGTTCTTCGCCTTCCGGATCGAGCCACTTGTCATCAGTCAGATCACCGTGCAGATCGCCACGCTCACCATGGACTGCCTCATGGGGGCGTTCCTCCCCACCACCACTTTCTGGATCCCCAGCTTCGGCTCGAGGCGCTTCTCCCTCAACCCGGGCCCCTTCAACATGACGGAGCACGTCCTCGTCACCATATTCGCCAATGCAGGTAGCACATTCGGTTTCGGCTCGCCCTACGCCGTCGCCATCATACACATCGTGAAACCCTTTTACGAAAGGGAAATATCTTTCTTTGCGCCAAAGATAGCGCCTCCAACCTAGCCATCACGGTGCATCTCACGCTGGTTTCTAGTGAACCTTCGACTGCAGTTATCCCTAGGTTTTCCACCTTGCAACCACGTCCCTGCACCGCGCCGCCATACACCTTCACCTCGCCACTACCTCCTTGCACCATGCATCATGCCATCATACACTGGCAGTAAACCTAAGGAATGAGCTCGCTAGGGTTTTATCACCTCATCGGCTATGGAGGGCGTTGGAGCCAATGACGACACATGCACTACTCCTCCATTGCTGCATGATCACCAAACCCTCCATTTTTACCATCATCAACGAGTTTGAGAAGCTTCCTTTGCCGCCACAACCACCATAACCTTCTCCCACCCGTGGTCACCCTTGCCACCATGGAAGGGTCTTTATCTTCGGCCAGTAATCCCTTCAATGGCTTCCACCACTTGTCCCATGCCTCCGCCATCCCCTTGCCATGCCAAAGCCACCGCCACTGCAAGGAACCTAAAAGTGACCCCTCTATAGCCAATGAAGCTAAACACCACTCTACCACTTTCACCGTTCGTTGCTTCACCTCCTCGTGGTAACACCAAGGGCAGCATCAACCTCCACCGCGCTTCCCTGCACCTCCTCGCCCCAACATGCACCTCCACCGCAACTTCAATCTTGCCACCATCATCCGCGTCTGAAACGGTGTTGTCAACCTCGAGGGCGTGAGGAAGATCATCCCCAACTATGGGTCCTTCCTCTTCGGACTGGGAGAGATTAGGTCATTGGAGGCACTGCACAAACTTTTTGAGCAGTTTTTCTGGTGCTTTTATGGCCACACTTCATGTTCCTCTACCCAACAGGGTATTGAGAATTAGTTTGGTGTTCCTATTCACGAAATTTTTAAAGACATCAGCATGGCATCACACAACTATGCCCCTCTTCATCCACTTCGCCACCAAGCCAACACCCGCACGTCAACTCCTACCATGCGCCGTTTTACTACACCCTCACAGCAGGTGTCATGCACCTCTAATATACTCGCCACCTTTTCACCGCGCAACCACCTCTATCACAGCCATACACCTCCCACAGTGCGCCTTCACACAATCGCCGCCAGTGGCATCCCAGATGCAAAGGGTGCAGTCATCAGAAGCAGAGCAAATATAGTGAGAGTCCGAGAACCAGCCCAGGTCAGAGATACCCTCGGAGTGGCCGACGAGGCGGTAGAGGAGGAAGAGGGTGGCGGAGGACCAAATGATTAAGGTTTTATCGAGCGATGTTGATGCTAATAGTGTTCCATCATTCAAGAACTTCAAACACGATACGACGTTTTCATGGCCTGTTAGGCTAATAGCCTCACCATCGCTGAAGTTATACAACCCCCTATTTGGGGCATACCTTGATCAAATTCTCAATCAAAAAGTGGGAAGCATCATAGGGGTGATGCAGTTTTATCTTCAGTTTCTCCATCTGCTAGGTTTGGAGATGTGTAGGATTCTTCAAACTCACTTTGAGCAATCAGGCCGAGACCTAACAAAGTTGCACTCATTCTTTTGCTTTCTCTTCAAAATTGCACGACTACTACATTTTTGGACTGTAAAGTTGAGTGTGCAAATATATTGTACTGAATGCTTGACCAAGGCACAACCAAATTAAAGAATCATAATAAAGTAACAAAATATAATAGAATGGTCCAAACTCATTAATCTCACTGCTACACTTATGAATAAAGACTAAGTCACCTTAAGCAAGGTACTTATAAATTCTGATTTATATCCCTGCACACTCTAACCCTAAACTGACTTGAGCGTCGGAGTGTCTGCAGGACCCCCTTCCAAGACTGTGAAATTTAGAGCGTTTGGAACATCAAGAAAGGAACAACATCAGGAACAATCCAGGAGCAATTCTAGAAGACATTATTGTTGCTGGTCTCTTATGATAACATATAAACTGGTCTCTAGAAGACATTATTGTTGCTGGTCTCTTATGATAACATATAAACCGGTCTCTTATGATAACATATATCAAATTGTTATTTGTGGATCTCTAGAGAAAATATATAAAATCAAACTTTATTTGTTCAGTTTGCTTTTTTAAACTATTTTAGTTTCAAAACTTTATTTCATTATGCAATATTCGAGTATTTTATATGTCTGCATTGATTTTTAACTCATTCTTTTGTTTTTTCTTCAAAATTGCACGACCAGAGGAGTATTGGGACGGTAAAGTTTAGTGTGCAAATATATCAAATTGTTATTTGTTGGATCTCCGAATGAGAAAATATATCAAACCTAACTTTATTTGTTGAGTTTGCTTTTTTAAACTACTGTAGTTTCGGAAGTTTATTTCATTATACAATTTCAGTATTTTATATGTCTATAGTGATTTTCACTAATATATTTTTTTCTTCATTTTAATCTAATGTTTTTGTTCAATAAGGAATAGTATGTTGTTTTCTATAAGTATAAGATTAAGTAACCTGTGGAACTTAAAAACTATTGTCTTCACGAGAACATCTGGAAAACTAAAATGATGGTTATATTAAGTCACAAATTACATTACAACAACAAACTTAAAAAAATACAATGAAATTCTATGAAACTACAGAATACAAAATAAAAATTGACAGTAAACATGTTTGAAATTCAGAACATTACTACATTAAAAACACTTTCTCAGCTACATCCATGGTGTCCATCATGTGGTGGGTTTCTTCAATGGATATCCTTAGACCTCTCATTTCATCGAAAATCTCACAAAGTGAGGCTTGAACTTGAGATGCCTCTGAAACCTCTAACTGAAATAAGAAGGAGAATCCATAGATCATGAAAACCTAGGACTAAATCGATGGATGGGAAAGACGAACGGGAATTTATAGATTTTTAAAGTTTATATTTTTTAAACAATAAATATTAGAACATGTATACCTAAAAATCATTGCTACACTTTTTGGCAGAAATATTGTAATCTTCCGCTGACAAACCCAAAAATATGTACGTGCTCTCCACTTTATCAAATTGATGACTTTTCATCACTTAAAATCGGTTTTCGAATGGTGTATTATATTTAATATTGAGATGATATAGAATTATGAAAGTCTGCCACCACTCCGTGCATTGCACTGTAGTGGATGAGAAAGATCAATGAATTTTAGTGAAGGTTTGATTAAATCTTATATTTCTTTTTTTTTAGAAAAAGTAAACCTCGTTACACAACCTTTAAATATAGTTCTATAGGTTTAGACTGTTACGGAATTTAGATGCAGCAGATTGATACCACTGTTATGGAATTTAGATGCAGTAGAAAAAATGCTAGTGCAATAAAGTGTACATAGCAGCAGATTGATACCACTGTTATGGAATTTAGATGCAGTAGAAAAAATGCTAGTGCAATAAAGTGCACTAATGTACAGTAGAGAAAATCTACTCCCTGTTTTATTCATTAGCATTCTACTTGCTTAAATAAGTAAAATTACAATTAAAGAAAAATTCAAAAGACAAACTTTAGAAACAAATTAACTCACTCAAGAATCTCCTACTAATTAGGCACTCTTCCTCACAAATAGGCACTAACCTAAAGACTAGGTAAACATAAAAATTAAATTAATTCAACATTTTCAGCATTCCCTCTCCTAAACTGGTATCAGTTTGATCAGCACGTTCTTTCAAACTTTACAAACTCCAATTAACCTTCTAAGCTTTTCAAAAGTTGGCAATTTAAGAGCTTTTGTAGCCAACTGTTCTTCAATTCTGTAATAGATGAGATTAATCACTTTTCCATTTGTGAGTTCACGCAAGTAATGATACTTCACATTTATGTGTTTGCTTCGACCATGTAGAACTGGATTTTGAGATAGCTTGATAGCTGAATTATTATCACAGTAAATCACAATGGCTTCTTCTTGTACAAACTGTAGTTCTCCAAGAATTTTCTTTAACAAGATTGCTTGACATGCACAAGAGGTTGCTACAACAAATTCTGCCTCTGTTGTTGATAAAGTAACAATTAGTTGCTTTTTTGATAACCAAGATACAGATGTTGAACCAAGTAAAAATACATGACCTGAAGTACTCTTCCTGTCATCTTGATCACCTACAAAATCACTATCAGTGAAACCGATTAAAGTAGATCTTTCACCCTTCTTGTAGAATAATCCAAGATATCTAGTTCCTTGCAAATAACGAAGAATTCGCTTGGCAGCAAAGAGATGAGTCTCTGTTGGATTTTCCATGTATCTACTAATCAAACACACAGAGAACATAATATCAGGCCTTGTAGTGGTTAAATACATTAAACTACCAACAATATGTTTGTAGAGAGTACTATTAACTTTCTTTCCTTCTTCAGCAATGGTTAACCTGACTCCAAACTCTGTTGGTGTAGTTACAGGATTACATTCTTCCATTGAGAACCTTTTAAAATTTCTTACAAATATTTCTTTTGAGATATTGAAATTCTAGCAGAGGATTGAACCACCTCAATACCAAGAAAATAATGCATCTTGCCTACATCAGTCATCTCAAAATCATCCATCATAGATCTCTTAAAATTATCAAACATGAGAGTATCATTTCCGGTAAATATGAGATCATTTACATATAAGCAAACAATAAGAATCTTCTCTTTTTCAATTTTCACAAAAAATGTATGTTCATATGGACATTTGTGAAAACCATCTTTCAAGAAATGTTCTTCAATTTTACTGTACCAAGCCCGTGGGTCTTGTTTTAATCCATACAAGGCCCTCTTTAACTTATAAACTTTGTGTTCACTTCCTCTTTTAACATAACCAAGTGGTTGATCAACAAATACCTATTCCTTTAAGTCATCATATAGAAAAGTTGATTTCACATCCAACTGAAAGATGGGCCATAATTTCTGAGCTGCAACTACAATCAACCCCAGTATTGTGTCATGGCGGGCTACTGGTGCAAATACTTCAGTGTAGTCCACTCCAAACTCTTGGTTATAGCCTTTTGCTACTAAATGTGCTTTAAACTTGTCAACTTCACCATTTTCCTTAAATTTTGTTTTATACACCTATTTTACTCCAATTGTTGAGACGCCATTAGGAAGCTAAGTTAACTCCCATGTTTGATTTTTTTTCAATTGCAGAAATCTCATCATCCATGGCCTTGCGCCATTTTGACTCTTTCACAACATTCTCAAAGGTAGTAGGATCACAATATGAAAATAGAGCAAAGTGCGTGAGAAAATTTTCAGAAACTCCAATTACCTCATAATTTGACATCCAAGCTGATCTGCGTCTAACACGATGAGTACGTGAACTTGCTGGTTCACTAGATTGCTCAGGAACTCTATGTTGAGTATCTTCAGAAGAGTCAGTTGTAAGAATATGTTGGGATAAATTCTCATTAACTTCTTCTTCAAAATCTGACACAACAAAGTGATCAATTAGCAGCTTTTCCATTCCACTCCCGAAATACTTCTTCATAAAAAACAACATCACGACTGCTTACAATTTTCTTAGTGTTAGGATTATATAGCTTATAAGCCTTAGATTGATCACTAACACCAAGAAAAACACATTTTTCTCCTTTATCATCTCACTTCTTTCTTTTCTCATCGAGGATATGGGCATAAGCAACACATCCAAATATTCTGAAATGATTGACACATGGTTTTCTTCCACTCCATGCCTCCTCTGGTGTCATATTTTGAACAAACAAAGTTGGGCTTCTATTCAAAATATGAGTGCTCCATGCAACTGCTTCAGGACAGAATGTCTTTGGAACACCACTCTTTGTTAGAATGCTTCGTACCATGTTAAGAATAATACGATTCTTTCGCTCGCAAACACCATTCTGTTGTGGTGTATATGTTGTCGTTAGTTGTCTTTGAATTCCATTTTTCTCACAAAATTTTGTGAAATCATAAGAAGTGTACTCCCCTCCACGATCAGTACGAGGGGAAATTAAGGATTTACCACTTTCTTTTTCAACAAGCACTTTAAAGAGCTTGAAAACATCCAATGCTTCTGATTTTTCCTGCAAAAAATACACCCATATTTTTCTAGTGAGGTCATCAGTGAAGGTTATAAAATACCGTTTACCACCATTGGAGTTTGGTTTTATTGGTCCACAAAGATCTAAATGAACAAGTTCTAGCACATGTTTTGCTCTTCGTGAGGTGCCTTGTGGAAATGGACTGTGTGATTGTTTGATAAGAACACAACTTTCACAAGTTTCAGTAGGAGCTGCAATTTGAGGAAGACCTGTCACCATCTTCTTTTGATACAATGTTTTCAGTCCTTTGAAATTTAAATGACCATACCGAAAGTGTCATAACCATGCTTCATCCTTTAACTTTACAGTAAAACATGTTTGCTCAATTTTATGGAGATAAAGAAGAAACAACCTGTTTTTGGTCATCTTGACTTCAATAGTTAAATGTTGGTTGTCATCAAGAATTTTGCAGATTCCACCTTTTATAGAGACCTCATAATCATTTTCTTGTAATTGACCAATGCTAAGAAGATTAGTCTTCAATTCTGGAACAAAAAGAACATCATCTATTGTGTGAGTAAAATATCCTTTGACTTGAATTGAAACTTGTCCTTTCCCCATGACTGCAACTCTAGAGTTGTTCTTAAACTTCACATTGTCTTTAAAAGATTAATCAAGAGTGGAGAAAACTGATTTATCTCCACTCATGTGATTGCTGCACCCGGTGTCAAGAAACCACAAATTTTTATTTGTTTCTTCTTTTATATGACAAACCATAAGCAAGGAGATCTTCTCTTCATCGTCCTGTTCAACAAAATTTGATTCCTCTCCATGCAGTTTTGAAAAATCAGTTTGGCATTCGTATTGAAAATGTCCAAACTTATGACACCGATAACATTCAATATTAGATTTGTCAAAAAAACCTTGAGGTAGAGCTACCTGTTCCTGTTCCATGTTTATTGTTGCCTCGGCCTCTACCTCTTCCATGACCTCTGCCATTTCTTCTGCCTCCTCCTTGTTCAGATCCATGAAAATTAGTTGTCAGAGCTACTTCTTCTTTGTCTTGTTGTGCAATCTTTTGTTCATGAATCAGCAAAGAACTTTGTAGTTTGTCAATTGAAAGTAAATCAATGTCATGAAATTCTTCAATAGAGCAAACCACAAAATTAAACTTTGGTGTCATTGTACGAAGGATCTTTTCAACAATAGTAACCTCCTCCGTCTTATCACTGTGGATTCTCATCTTGTTGATGATTGTCATCACTTAGGAAAAATAGTCTGTAACAGACTCTCCAAATTTCATTCGAAGTAATTCAAACTCGGAATGAAGTATTTGAAGCTGCGGCCTCTTTGCTCTTGTTGATCCTTGAAATTTCTTTATCACGGAGTCCCATATCTGCTTAGAGGTATCCTTAGAAAGAATAGTTTCTAAGATTGAACGATCAATTGCTTGAAAAAGATAATTTTTTGCCTTGAGATCTTCTAATTTTGCTGCATCTATCTCTGCTTTTTGTGCTTCACACACTGCTGTGTCTTGCCCTAAGTCTGAAATGCCTTCAGAAACCACCTGCCAATCCTCCTTTGATCTTAGAAAATGTTCCATCAACATGCTCCAATGATCATAATGACCATCAAAGCGAGGAATTGTCGGTTGCACAAAATTTTCAGCTGCCATTTGCTACAACAAATTCTTGAATTTTCTCACTTACGTGTTTCACTCTCAAACCTCACGTGTTTAACTCTCTTAACCTGGCTCTTGTGAACCTGGCTTTTGATACCACTGTTACAAAATTTAGATGTAGCATATTGATACCATTATTATGGAATTTAGATGCAGCAGAAAAAAATGCTAGTGCAATAAAGTACAGTAACGTACAATAGAGAAAATCTACTCTCTGTTTAATTCATTAGCATTCTACTTGCTTAAATAAGCAAAATTACAATTAAAGAAAAATTCAAAAAACAAACTTCAGAAACAAACTAACTCACTCACTCAAGAATCTCCTACTAATTAAGCACTCTTCTTAACAAATAGGCAGTAACCTAAAGATTAGGTAAACATAAAAATTAAATTAATTCAACATTTTCAACATAGACATATATATTGTATGTTCTACTCACCTTGTTAATTGAAGGTCTTTTCTTTATACTCCTGACAGTGTCCTGAACTCCAATCCTAAGAGAGTATGTTGTGAACTTATATTTAACTGATATATTTATTTATTTATATATGTGTTATTATTATATCTAGACAATAGATTCTTTCTACTTTTGAGTGAGTAGCAATTTAATAGTGATTCGTATATTTTATAACTTAAACCACTAACACACTAAAATGTTGAATGCTTGAATTCAGCCTTCATAATTTGAATAAATATCTTGAAAATCAAAGAAAACAAGGAACAATATCAAAGAATTCCAGTGAAACTAAACACAAGACAATAGCAACTGTTACAATTTCTTTTGAGCAACTGTCTCTTTTATATTGTGACAATGACTCAGCAAGATACATTGCAGCAAATCCAATGTTTCATAAGCGTACAAAATATATTGAAATAAATTGTCACATTGGTAGAGAAAATTGAAGAAGGGTCTCATCCATTTGTTTTCCATTTCCACCATAGAGCAACTAGCAGACATTTATACCAAAGTCTTAAGTCCTCAGTCTTTTAAGAATATCTGTTTGAAGTTGGGTCTCATCAATATTTGCTTTTGCTTTCCAGCTTACAGGAGGTAAGAGGATATGGATACAAGGCTTCTAGAAGGAAACTAATATCAATTTTGTGATTTGTTTTTATAACAACATCAAATTGTTAGAAAGAAAGAAATATTATTTATTTGATTTTGTCTTTATGACAAAAATCAAATCATCATTAATTCTGTTTATTTTGTGTTTTATGACACTATCAGGTTGTAATATTTTTATTTATTTTCTTTCTTTAGCTATACCTATAATGGAAACATTATTTTTATATATTCAGCTCTTTATTTTTTGATCAATAATAGAAAAAACAGAGAGAATATTTTCATTCTCATATTATTTGTTCATTTTTTGTTAATATCTTTATGTTTATAATAACAATATTTTTTTCTTTTGAGTGAGTAGTAATTTAACAATGATCGTATATTTTTTAACTTAAACCACTCGTGTATTTTATAACTTAAACCACTAACACACTAAAATGTTGAATGCTTGAATTCAGTCTTCATAATTTGAATAAATATGAAATTGCCAATGTTTTTCATGGTTTGATCATACACATAACCAGTAGTGAATGAAACTGCAATAAGTTATTTTAGTGTTTATTTTATTATTATCATTATTCTGAATATCTTTGTGAAATGGTCAAAGGTTTGAGTTTGAAGTGGAAATTGTTGCATTAATGGATGGTATGTTCTTAAGAAATGTATTGCGTATTTGGGTGGAGATTGATATTAGAAGCCATTTTGGGTATTTTGCTTTTCTTCCTGAGCCCATTTCAATGCATGATCACACGAAACAGAGTATTTGTTGTGTGAAACTTTGAACGCCTGAGGGAGTCTTTAGTAATTAAATTCATGTGAAATTTCTGATTTTTTTTTTTCATCCTTTAATGTGAAACTTTTAATCTTTTGCATCCCTTGATAATATGGGTGTAAGAAATTTAATGAATGGAAAATTAAAAGAACAATATGTAGGTAACTCTGCTTATTGTTCAGAAAACAGAGCATGAAGGAGCCATAAATCAGAAAATATGAGTATATAATAATTTTTTGCTCTGTTTCTCCATTCACGTTTAGTTTACGCCTTCAATAATCACTCATTCTTCTCATGTAAGAAACAGTGAATTGCAGCTTTATTTCCCAAACCACATTTTGTGTCTTTTGTATATATTTTTATGTTCTAATAGATTTTGGGCCATACTATTATAAACAAATTTCAATTTGGTATCATTATTTTAATTGTTTTCAATTATTTTACACGTGTAATGGTGTATATGTTGCAATGAATTTGAAACCCAGCTATATTAAGATAAAACGTACGTAATGACAATATACCTGAAATATGAACAACGAACAAGTATAGATGAACTAACAAATAGAATATGCAGAGAAAATTAATAAAAATATTATCATTAATTTAATTGTTAAAATGTTGAAAAAATTATATTTAAAAAATAGTTTACCTTGCACAATAACCAATTAAATGATTTACGTGAGTTGAACATTGAGCGTGAGGAAGATGTATTGGACGTCTCACATCAACTAGAGATAAGGTCTTTAATAGTTATAAATAGATGCAAATCTTATCTTATAAGTTAGTTTTGTAAGATTGAGTGAAGCTTAAAGTCTAATTTTTAAGACCATGAAAATAAAACTCATCTCAAACTTGTTGGAAATGTCTTTATAGTCAAAAGCCTATTCTGATGAAAGCGAGGTTTCTTAGATTTAAGTACCAAAATATTTATTTTCATTCTTGTTCTATACGGTCGGGTATCAAAGATTTCTATGATGTAGTGCTTGAAAATACCTAGTGGATTATTGGATCTGGTGTTAATATAAATTTTTGGAATGAGTTTTGGTATTCCTCCATATGTCTCTCTTTAATAGGAGGTGTCCCTTGTACTGAAAGGATCAATCTGTCTTCTAAAGTTTGCGAGACTTGGAACAAGAACACTTGGTTTTTATCCTCCCCCTTAGCTGATTTTGCTAATGTTTAGAATATGAAGAACATTATTATCCCTCAAGAGGAAGGATTCCTTAGGATTCTAACATATTAAATCAGAAGTCTGCTAGGAGTTAGATCTCTCCTATGGTGATTTCTTGTAATTGGGGTAATGTTATTTGGTCCTCCTCCATTCCTCTCTATCAAATATTTGGTTTTATAAAAAAATTTACACTACAAGATGCCTACAAATGAGTGTAGAAAAAGAGGTGTGGTTTCATGTTCCATGTGTTCTTTATGTAACTCTCAAGAGGAGTTTATTCCTTATCTATGTTTTGAATGTCCTGATGCCTTACCCATCTAGTCTTGGTTTCAGCAAAATTTTCCTGAATTGACTATTTTATCTCATATGTTCTTTTATCTTTCATTAAGTCTTCAAGAATTTTGGTTGTTAAACTCATTAGGTAGGAGAAATATTTTGGTGTAAGTACTAGGTCTTTGAAAACTTCTCATCCGATTAAGAAGGTTTAGGACTTTCCTTTGGCTGGTTGGATTAAAGTTAATACTGATGATGTTGGCAGAGGTTCACTTGGTCTTGCTGCCTGTGTTGGTATTTCAAAGGGATTATGAGAGAGTTTATTGGTCTCTATTTACTGAGCTTATGGGCGTTATCTTGACAATAGAACACACTAAAGATGACAGTTATGGATGTTTATGACTAGAGGTTGATTCTATCCTACTTTGTCAAACTTTTACCTCAACCCAACTTATTTTGGTCTATTGGAGGAAGATGGAATAAGTGTTTATCTTTATTTTAAGAGATTGATTTCAAAGTTTTACATATTTATAGAGAGAGTAATCATTGTGCTCATAAACTTTCTTTCAGGACTAATAATAGATCTGATTTTTCTTGGTATGGTAGCTTCTACCATTACTTTACATTTTTTTTCATAATAGATATAAACTTGCTATGTTGTCTTATTTAAGTCTTATTTGGGAAATGGTTTTGTATTTCCTTATATGGATTTGACCTAGTCTTTCATGTTTATTTGTTTTTTTATGGTATATTCCTTTTATAAAAGAAAACTATTGAACTATGTAATTTAATATTTTACTTTTATTTTTCTCTTAGTTTAATCTCTAAAAAATAAGTTACTTTATAAATGATTGGATTCTATAAATTATGAGATTTGTTTTTCATCTTAATTTTAATCGAGACTAAGTTCAGTTTAAATAGATCTCCCTTCCATAAATCTTGAAGGCATCTTAAAGACAAAACACATCACACTCAATCTTGACGCCATGTAGAAAACTGAAACCAGAACTATTTTTATTTTCGTTGTACAAAATATAGATTACAACCACATTAAAACATTATTATCAAGGAACATAAGGTAGTTACATAAACAAATTTAGGAGATATTCCTTTTAACTGATTTATACGTCCTAATTAACAAATTTATTTTCTCATAACTGATACAACACTAATTTAATTCTGATGATTCACTTGACAACACCAATTTACCTTTGAGTTTTCTTGGAATTATTGGCAGAAGAGCGTGAACCATTTTTGTGTTTAGAACCTCCGTTATAAACCATGTCATCAGCAGTGCTAGAATAGTGTTTATCTCTTCCATTGGAAGAAGTAGAACCCTTTTTTCCATTTGAATCTTGCTTTTCACCCACATAGTCGCTGGTGCTATCTTCATTCTTATAACGGGAACTCATTCTTCTTGATAATACAATGTGCTATATTTTTTGTGTGTTTGATGATGAGACTTATCAACAAGATGGCCATCTATTTATTTGTATTGGTAGAGATGCATCTACAATACAATGGAACTACCAAGTAATTCATCCATAATTCCATTTCATACCCATTTCAAATGCTCAATGTTTGAATTCACTCTTCATAATTTGTATAAGCATGAAATTGCCAATGTTTTTCATGGTTGGATCATATACATAACCATTGCATGCCAATGAGTTCTTCTTTTAGAGTTGATTTTATTATTCTAAATCTCTTTGCGAAATGGTCAAAGGTTTGAGTTTGAAGTGGAAATGGTTGCATTAATGTATGGTATGTATTGTGCATTTGGGTGGAGATTCATATTACAAGCGATTTTGCGTGTTTTGCTTTTCTTCCAGTGCCCATTTCAATGCAAGACCACACGAAACAGAGTATTTGTATGCGAAACTTTGAATGCCTAAGTGAGTCTGAGTAATTAAATTCATGTGAAATTTCTCATTTTTTTTTATCGTTTAATATGAAATTTTTAATCTTTTGCTTCCTTTGATCATATGGGTGTAACAAATTTAATGGAAAATTAAAAGAAAAATAAAAGTAGGTAGCTCTGTTTATTATTTAGAAAACAGAGCATGAAGTTGCCAAAGATGACAAAGTATCAGTATATTATAATTTTTTGCTCTGTCGGTGAATAACTGTTGATTCAAAAAACTCAAACTTTTAGGTTACGCGTTCTCTGATCTTTCATTCTTCTCATGTAAGAAACAGTGAATTGCAACTTTATTTCCCAAACCATATTTTGCGTCTTTTTTATATAATTTTATGTTGTAATAGATATTGGGTCATACTATTATAACAAATTTAAATTGGTATCATTATTTTAAATATTTTCAATTTAGTTCTATTTTTAAAAATGAGTTAATATTTTTTTTCTGAAAATAGTGATAATAATGTTATAAAAATATTTAACACTTTCAATCAAAATAACAAAAATACTGTGCCTTTAATTGAAAATATAAACTAGATTTTTCGTACCGGTAATGATATATTGACACAAATTTATAAACCAAAATACTACTCGTTTAATTAAAAATACAAATTATATTTTTCCTACCGGTAATGATACATTGACACTTTCAACAAGTTTATAAAACCAATTGATAATTATATTTTATATTATTTTTAACAAGTTTATAAAACCAATTGATAATTATATTTTATATTATTTTTTATAACTTTAAAAAAATATTCTTTTAATATTCATCACAATTGTCAATTAAAAAGTTGATGTAACAATCTTAAAAAACATATAACATATCACATGCTCAAGAGAGAGCCTTTATATAATATAGATACTTAAAAATACGATTTAAACATTTAATATATATATAGAGAGATTCCGGGTCATCCTATTGTAAACAAATTTCAATTTGCTATCATCATTTTAATCATTTTCAATTAAATTTTACTTTTAAAAGTGAGTTAATATATATTTTTTTTAAATTAATGATACTAATATTTTGCATCCATTTGAACTTTAAAAGAAATTGTTCTTCTTGAATCTATAATAATTAAAATTCAAACCTTATTACAAGTTGAGTTCTTAATAAAATTTAAGTTTGCGAAAAATTAAAACTATTATATAAAGAGTATAAAAGAACATTTCAAAAATTTGTGTTCAAGCTGTAAACATAACAAAAAAAATTAAAGTTTTTTTCTTTACATTTTTTATAAAATTGTGCTTTATTGTTGGTTTTTTTAAATATTATTTTTGGAAAAGTAATTATTTATGAATGTTTGTTGAGAATTTAGTTGTTTTCTTAATTAGAGTTTAGTTAATATGTTTAGTTCTAATCAATTTCTTGTATGTTTATTTAAGGGATAATATATATATATATATATATATATATATATATATATATATATATATATATATATATATATATATATATATATATATTATTGAGTAGATGTTTAGAGATAAAATGAGATATGAATACATTAGTATATGTTTGTTTTGCTGATAAGATTTTGTTGAATTTGATTGACACTTCTTTGATTGAGTTCAACCCTGTGAATAGAATTGAAGGATAATAATTTTAAGAAAAATAAGTAAGAATTTGCTATGAAAGAACTTGAGAATCAACCTATTTGCCTTATTATTTTAAATCATCTATTTCAATTTTGCCCACAACCATAGTTAAAATCCTCATTTGGTTTATTACTATTACTAACTTTATTTGTTACAGATACACGTTTTGAATATTGATTAACTAAATTTCCTATTAGGTTAGTTGGAAAATGACTCGAGATTAACTTTCTCCTATTTATACTATTATTTCTTTGGTACTAGCCAGTCTAGTACTGCGTTAGGTGGTCAATATTGAAATTCTTTCAATTTTCTCGTGAAATGATTGCGATCAATGATCTCCCTTTAATTTCCTCCTTGTGTCTTTATTTTCCTACATAAGGATACGAATCTCCTTAACATTTCTTTACTTTATCTCAGTCATCTCATGCCGGGGAGTCAAAAGTAGTGTCATGTGGTCGATGTTAGTCCCTCTCGAATCTGATTGTCTTTGGTCTTGAGTCATATTTCTTGTTGATACCATTGAACTTTGAACGCTAATCCTTCTTTCCCCACACTGGACATCAATTGTTCTTGTACGACCTGTGAAAAGATCTTTTATGCTATTGAGTTTCGATATGTTGATCTTTAATACTCAGTCTTCGGTTGTGAGGTCAGAGAAATACTAACAATAGATTATCGATAATATTGGAAATGAACTTATAATAATGTTGATTACTGAAAAAATTTAATCCTTAATTATCATGTTAAGTATATGACATATACTAAGTTAACTGAATACACGTCGATTTGTTAATATGTTGACGAAATACATCTCAATCTTGTATATAATAATAATAATAATAATAATAATAATAATAATAATAATAATAATAATATTATTATTATTATTATTATTATTATTATTATTATTATTATATTATGAGTAGTAGAAAATTAGTACCATCCTTTCTCTTATGGTAATTGTAAGAAATATTACATACCATTTTATTCATAGTTCATTCGTTTAAACAAAAATTCTAAAGTGAAAGGTGATCATGGTAGAAAAATAAAAGCAAAAGAACATTATATGCAAAAAAAATATGAAGAAAGATATAATTTTCTATTTGAGTCTAGTATATTTTATTTTTAACTTAGATATAAGAGAAAAAAAATAAAAAATTTTAAAAAATTGATATTTTTTAAAAATATTTCTCTCTCATCTCCCCACAATAAATATATGGGTAGCTTTATGATTGAATAGTTATTTCATTTTTATTTTTTTTTGCATGTTATGTTTTAGGATAACAAATTTCTTTCATTTTCTTCTTGCTCTGATCGAATGATCATACTTTTAACTCTAATTTGTTTTTTGTTTTTTTTTTTTTTTTTTTTTTTTTTTTTTTTTTTTTTTTTTTTTTTTTTAATTTTTTTTTTTTTTTTTTTTTTTTTCATTTCTCTCACTTTCGTCATTTTCTTTGCATGAAATTAGGTTAATATTTAGTGGGATCGTGTTGAATTATATCAATTTTTGTCAATATTAAGCAATAAGAAGAAAATAATTGAAAATTCCTAATTTTTTTTACACACGATTACTCATAAATTTTTCATTCAATAAGAAGTTTTGAGATTAATGTTTTAATTGAAACTATTGAATTATGTAATTCAACATTTTATTTAATTTTTTATTTTTCTCTTGGTTTTATTGCTAAAAATAAGTTACTCTATAGATTATTGGATTCAAAGAGAAGTTAACTTACTTTATCCTCATATGTGATATCAATATCTAGACAATAGATTTTTTTTTTTTCTGTGGAGTGAGTAGTAATTTAATAGTGATTAGTGTATTTTATAACTTAAATTACTACACTCTTTGCGGTTATGTGCACAAAAAATTTTATGAACTGATTTAATAATTGTGTATTTCATGTGTATACAACTAATTTTGTTTTTCTTACGAATGCATATATTTAACAGAATAAATGAAGGATCGAGTCCAACCATATCACAACCAATCTTGAGACAATGCAGAAATTTGGAAGCAGAACAATTTTTATTTTCGTTGTACAAAATATAGAGATTACAACCACATTAAAACACTGTTACAAAAGAACATAAACTAGTTACAGAAACAAAAATTTAGAGATATTCCTTTGAACTGCTTTATAGGTAGGACTTCTAATTACCAAATTTATTTTGTGATAACTGAAAAAAACACTAATTTAATTCGGATGATTTACTTGACAACACCAATTTACCTTTGAGCTTTCTTGGAATTATTGGCAGAAGAGCGTGAACCATTTTTGTTTTTAGAATCTCCGTTATAAACCAAGTCATCAGCAGTGCTACGATACTGTTTGTCTCTTCCATTTGAAGAACTAGAACCCTTTTTTCCATTGGAAGAACTAGAACCCTTTTTTCCATTGGAAGAACTAGAACCCTTTTTTCCATTTGAATCTTGCTTTCCACCCACATAGTCGCTGGTGCTATCATCATTCTTAGAACGGGAACTCATTCTCCTTGATAATACAATGTGCTATCTTTTTTGTGTGTTTGATGATGAGACTTATCAACAAGATATATAGAGATGCATCTACAATGGAACTACCACGTAATTCATCCATAATCCCATTTCATACCCATTCCAAATGTTGAATGTTTGAATTCACTCTTCATAATTTCAATAACCATGAAATTGCCAATGTTTTTCATGGTTTCATCATATACATAACCAGTGAATGAAACTGCAATTTTATTATTATTCTGAATCTCTTTGATAAATGGTCAAAGGTTTGAGTTTGAGATGGAAATGGTTGCATTAATGTGTGGTATGTTATTGTGAAATGTATTGTGCATTTGGGTGGAGATTCAGATTGCAACCCATGTTGCGTGCTCTGTTTTTCTTCCATAGCCCATTTCAATGCATGACCACACGAAACAGAGTATTTGTTGTGTGAAACTTTGAATGCCTGAGTGAGTCTTAGTAATTAAATTCATCTGAAATTTCTGCATTTTTTTCATCCTTTAATATGAAATTTTTAATCTTTTGGGTCCTTTGATCATATGGGTGTAACAAATTTAATAGAAAATCAAAAGAAAAATATGAGTAGGGAGCTCTGTTTATTGTTGAGAAAACAGAGCATGAAGTTGTCAAAGATGACAAATATCAGTATATTATAAATTTTTTATGCTCGGTCGGAGAACCACTATTGATACAAAAATTCAAATTTTGGGTTACGCGTTCTTTGATCTCTCGTTCTTCTCAAGTAAGAGACAGTGAATTGCAGCTTTATTTCCCAAACCACATTTTGCGTCTTTTGTATATATTTTTATCTTCTACTAGATTTTGGATCATAGTATTATAAATAAATTTGAACTGATATCATTATTTTAATATTTTTAATTTAATTCTATTTTAAAAATGAGTTAATATAACTTTTTTCTGAAAATAATGATAATAATTTTATAAAATTATCAGGTATCTCGACGCTTTCAATTAAAATAACAAAAATACTATGCGTTTAATTAAAAGTATAAATTATATTTTTTCTTACTGGTAATGATATATTAACACTATCAACAAATTTATAGAACAAAAATACTATTCCTTTAATTAAAAATACAAATTATATTTTTCCTACAGATAATGATATATTGACACTTTCAGCAAATTTATAGAATCAATTGATACATATATTTTATATTATATATATAGAGAGAGAGGGAGAGATATTCTGATCATACTATTGTAAACAAATTTCAATTTGGTATCATTCTTTTAATCATTTTCAATTAAGCTCTATTTTTAAAAATGAGTGTATCCATTTGAACTTTAAAAGAAATTATTCTTCTTGAATGTTTAATAATTAAAAGTTGTAATCTTTGACTACACTATTATAATGAGGTTTTTAGTGTAATTTAAGTTTCGGAAACATTAAAAGGATTATATAAAGAGTATAAAAAGTATTTCAAAATGATTGTGGGTCAATATGTAAACATAAAAAAAAATAGAAAATAAAAAGATGTTTGTAAAAATGAAATATTATGAGAAAAAAATATGATTTTGATTTAAGTTTAGATTACACAGAGAGTAAAATGTGTTGAATTAATAAGTTTATCTAATTAAAAAGAAATTTTTAGTCATTCCATATTACAACGTAATAAAAGTGTTTGTAATGTTGCATATTTTTGAAAATTTGTGATTTTTGAATTGAAAATCAAAGTTAAATTGTGTGGAATTAGTGGTAGGTGAAAGACTTTTTGCTGTTAAAACTAGTATGCTTGAGTGAAAAACTTTTTGCTTATGAAGAATGGTACCTTTAGTTGTTCACATAAATATTCTACCATGATTGTTAGTATGTATTGAAAAGATTACACATATATTTCTTTGTTACATTTGCACTGAGAGCACTGTAGCTGAATCTTGACTAGGAGAACAAATATTTTTTAAGCTTTATTAGAGAGAGCATAGATGATTGACATTTGAAGTGAATTTGCCTATGGGTTGTTATATCATTCCTAAGTATTTATCTATTTGTGCCAATTTACCTTTGGTTGAAAACAAGCAAGATTCTAAGTTTGGAAAAATTTGATAACATTTATTTTTATGATATTTTTGGAGTTATTTTTATAATAAAGTCAATTCTTTCTAAGTTTGGAACCTACTAAATTCCATGTTTTTATATATTTTTATAAATACTATATTCTTGTTATAAATAATTGGTTACTTTAGTTTTAAATCAAATTTTACTCTAAATCACGTCAATTTTTTTTTAAATAATTGAATGGGAGGCAATTGGGTCAAGAAGAATAGGATTGGAACCCATAAAAAAGAAGACAAAAGATAAAAATTGATGCAAACCAACTGTGCCCGACTCACTAAAGTTGGGTCCGACACCAATCAACCTCATAGCATACATATGGAATTGCACTCGACGCCACACATGTTGAGCACAACGTAGTTCCACCTATTAGAATGTAACAAAATCCAATTACACCCAGGGCCACTGAAGTTGAGTCAAGTGCAGATGTTGCAAATCAAAACCTATTTAAAAGATTCTCTGCATTAGGGTTAGACACTTTTGGGCACTCCTCTACTTTCGAGACTCCACTTCTTTTAGAAGCCAAAAAAATGTAGCTTTGGGATGATAACTAAGGTTTAAAGGATTTTCCTTTTCTCCTTTTTGTATATACATCTTCTTCCATTGTCCATATTTCTGTCTTTGTTGGCAAGCATACTGTGTGTGAGAGAAAATATAGAAATAATGACCATATCCTAAAAACATAAATAAAAGTGCAATATAAAGAGAATAACAAACCTAATTTTGTCATAACAATTTAACATTAAAACATTGTAGTACAAACCAAAATTAAAATCAGAGTGTTGAGCACATACGAAATGCATATTGAGATTCTAAACAAATGAAATAGAATCAAAATGATTATTGAGTCACTAATGGAAACAAGAATGAAATCTAAAATATGCATAAAATAGTTAACAAAAATTAACTAAGACAATACTATTACAATTATCAAAACATTAAAAGAAAATAAAGGAAATCTATACTAACAAAAAATAAAACCCTCCAAACACTGACTTCTCTTTCTTTACTCTACTCAATTTCAATTCACACTTGCCTATAAAGAGAGTCAAGTATAATTTCTCAGAGTATGTAACCCATGACCAATCGGTTCATGATTGCAAATTTCAAATTTGAAATTTAGAAATCAATCAGTGTAAACTGAAATTGAATAAAACCCGTAAAAGAATCCATACACTATTGGAAAACACACTAAAAATCTAAAATTGGTAAAAAATCGTATTACATTCATCGAACATCAAAATGAAAAGAAGGTAACCAAGAACAGAGGAAAGATCGAGATATAAAAGAAAGAAGCCTCAATAGATCAAGAATCGTCAATCGTCAAATCATATATGAAATTAAAACTAGAATGACATCACTTTCAACCCAAAATCTTAAGACATTGAGTTTGTGGGTCTTCCTTCTTATATGTTGCTCAACTTTCTCATTTCTACTCAATGTGGGACTTAGACTTACACTTAGACAAACAAGAATGAGAATAGGGCCAAACACACAAGGTAATGACACCACCTTCAACCCAAAATCTTAAGGCATTGGGTTTGTAGGTCTTATTTCTTATGTGTTGCTCAACTTTTCTCATTTCTACTCAATGTGGGACTTAGACTCACACTTAGATACCTAATAAAACTCAGGTTTTCTTTCTTGTATCAAATTTTAATTTTTCTCTATTTTCACATTTTTATTCCATCAGTTACATCAATTGAACCTAGAAAATATAACAATACCATAGGTTAGAAATCTGCAAAAAAAATATCTATTAAAACAGAAAATTAACCTAACTTTTACTAAAATGCTTAAATCCTATAAAAACACTAATGTGTGTGTATATATATATATATATATATATATATATATATATATATATATATATATATAAAAAACTAAATATAAGAATCAAAGAATACCTAAAATATGCAATTAGTCCAAGAAAGTGTGGATCAAACAAATGTTATCATACCCCACACTTATACCTTTTGTACTTCCAAGAAAAAAACAAAATAGAATTATTAAAAAAATTAAAAAAAATGCAGAAAGCTAAAAACCAACTAAAACTAATGAGTAAGAAAATTTTCCATCAGTCGAAATTTCAAATCTCTCAACCTTCAAGAACCTGCTTCACACAACAAGATTTAGAAAGAATTTCAATCAAATTCAATTATGATGAAACAGCATTGATATTCTTCTCACATTGATACATCAATTGTAATTATTTAGGAACTAAAATCTAATTTGGTGATTATTTTGGTCACAATTAGTAACCATTTTATTTGGTAGCTAAAAATTGGTCTCTAAATAGTTTTTTTCTTATAGTGTTAGGTCTCTTATGGTTTTTTAGGTTTGTAGGCTTGTAATGAAGCAAAAAAATCCAACAAAAATGTCAATAAGGCTAAAAAGGGGTTCAAAGGAAATTGATATAAGGTAAGCAGTTTGGCTTAGTGGTTGAAAATAAAAAATTGCCTAGATCATCTCAATGGCATATGTAAAACAAACAGTTTCGAAATAGTCAATGTAAGTCCTATAATGGTCATGAATATGGGTGAATCACACTAAAAGAAAAACAGCCAAGTGTCACTAGGTTAATGTTATCAAATTGTCCAAAAATCAAATTGTCCAAAAATCAAATTTTTCATGTAAGACTAACTAATCCTTATGTCTGAATAAGTCAAACAGATTAAAGATTCTTCACTAAGGCTAAAAAACTAGAAAACTAATCATAAATATTAAAGAAACATTTTATTTAGTGGAAAACAATTTAGTAAAATCTTAGCAAACACAATAAAAGTAGAATGGTATAGTAAATTGCAACAAAGTAAGCAAAACTAACGCAAACGACAAAAAATAGAAAACAACAATAAAGTAAAAGTTAGGATTCAGTCAAATCGACAAAGTTAGTAAAATAAGTAAAATTAGTAGAAACAAAAAAATTAGTAAATATTAGTAAAATAGTAAAATAAGTAAAAAAATCAATAAAATCAAAATAATATCTTTACACATAAGTTTCACATTAAAGTTGAGAAGTCTTCGTATCGACTAGAGATGAGGTCTTTCAATAATTTATAAGTGGGTTCAAACCTCACTTTATAAGCCAATTATATAAGATTGAGTTAGACTTAAAGTCTATTTCTTGATACGATTTATCCATAAAAAAATAAAAAAATAAAAAAATAAAATTTATCCATTCAAAGAATTTTTAAAAAAAATTACACTAGAATAAGAAAAAAAAACTATGTATTATATGTTCTCCTCACTTTGTCATTTGAAGGTTTTTATATATATATATTTATGATAGTGTCGTGAACTCTGTGCTTACAGTTGTGAACCCATATTTAACTGATGTATTTATTTATATACATGTTATTATTATATCTAGAGAATAGATTTTTTTTCTTTTGAGTGAGTAGTAATTTATTTAACAGTGATTCGTATATTTTATAACTTAAACCACTCGTTTATTTTATAACTTAAACCACTAACACACTAAAATGTTGAATTCTTGAATAAAGTCTTCATAATTTGAATAAATATGAAATTTTCAATGTTTTTCATGGTTGGGTCATACACATAACCAGTGAATGACACTGCAATGAGTTCTTTTAGTGTTTATTTTATTATTATCATTATTCTGATGGTCAAAGGTTTGAGTTTGAAGTGGAAATGGTTGTATTAATGTATGGTATATTCTTATGAAATGTATTGTGTATTTGGGTGAAGATTCATATTACAAGCGATTTTGCGTGTTTTGCTTTCTTCCAAAACCCATTTCAATGCATGACCACACGAAACAGAGTATGTGTGTTTGAAACTTTGAATGCCTAAGTGAATCTTCGTAATTACATTCATCAGAAATTTCTCCTTTTTTCCATCCTTTAATGTGAAATTTTTAATCTTTTGCATCCTTTGATCATATGGGTGTAACAAATTTAATGGAAAATTAAAACAAAAATATAAGTAGGTAGCTCTTATTGAAGGAGCCATAGATGAGAAAATATAAGTATATAATAATCTTTTGCTCGGTTTCTCCATTCACGTTTAGTTTACACGTTCCAGAATCACTCATTCTTCTCATGTAAGAAACAGTGAATTGAAGCTTTATTTCCCAAACCACATTTTGTGTCTTTTGTATATATTTTTATGTTCTAATAGATATTGGGTGATACTATTATAAACAAATTTGAATTTGGTATGATTATTTTAAATATTTTCAAAATTTTTACGCATGAAATGGTGAATATGTCATAACGAATTTGAAACCCAGCCATATTAAGATTAAAAGATTAAACGTACGTAATGACAATTTACCTTGAAATATTAACAACAAACAAGCATACATGAACTAACAAATAGAATATGCAGAGAAAATTAATTAAAATATTATCATTAAAATGTTGCAAAAACTATATTTCAAATATAGTTTATCTTTTTTCACAATAATCAATTAAATGGTTTACTAAATACTCTAAAATAGGTCCCACCAATTGACTAGTCTCAATGTGAGAAAGTTTGTTAGAAATCTCACATCTATTAGAGATAAGGTTTTTAATAGTTTAAAACTGTGTGCGAACCTTATTTGGTTTGTAAAGTCGAGTTAAGTTTGTAAAGTCGAGTTAAGCTTAAAGTCCACATGAAAATAAAACTTATCTCTTCAAACTTGTCTGAAAATTTGTTTATAGTCAAAAGCCTTGGTCTCTTATGATGAAAGCCAGGTTTTTTAGATCTAAGTACCAAAAGATTTTTATCTTTTATTCTTTTTATATATGGTTGGGTATCAAAGATTTCTACAATGTGGTGCTTGAAAATACCTATTGGACTGTTCGATCTGGTGTTAATATCAATTTTTGGAATGACCTTCCATGTTCTTCTAGATATCTCTCCTTAATAGCAGGTGTCCCATATACTGAAATGATCAATCTCTCTTCTAAAGTTTATGAGGCTTGGAATAAGAGCACTTGGTCTTTACACTCCCCCTTAGCTAACTTTACTAATGTTAAGAATATGAAGAACATTGTCCCATATACTGAAATGATCAATCTCTCTTCTAAAGTTTATGAGGCTTGGAATAAGAGCACTTGGTCTTTACACTCCCCCTTAGCTAATTTTGCTAATGTTAAGAATATGAAGAACATTAGTATCTCTCAAGAGGAATATGTGCCTAATTGGATGCTTGAGAATTTTGGCATCTTAACTCAAAAGTTTATTAGGTGTTATATCTCTCCTATGGGGATTTCTTGAGATTGGGACAATGTTATTTGGTCATCCTCCATTCCTCCTGCCAAATATTTGGTTTTATGAAAACTTTTACACTACAAGTTGCCTATGGACATTGAGGTTTAAAAAAGAGGACATGTTCCATGAGCTATTTATGTAACTCTCAAGAGGAGTCCATTCCTCATCTCTTTTTTGAATCTCCTGATGCCCTGTTCATCTAGTCTTGGTTTCAGCAAGTTTTTTTTCCTGAGTTGACTATTTTTCCTCTTATATTCTTTTATCTTTTATTAAGTCTTCGGGAATTCTCCTTACTAAACTCATAAGACTTGCAATTATCAGCTTCTCAATCTGAATGATTTGGAGGAGGAGAAATTATTCCAGTTCCAGCACATAATAGTATTCATAAGGTCATTGATTCTAGACAAAACTATGTCCGAATGTTAGGCAATTCCTCTAAAAAAATAATGAATAACGATGTTACTGACTTTTCTATTTTGAAATATTTTGGTGTAAGTACTAGGTCTAGGAAAGCTTCTCATCCAATTCAAGTGGTCTAGGACTTCCCTTTGGCTGGCTAGATTAAAGTTAACACCGATGGTGCTGCCAGAGGTTCACTTGGTCTTGCTACCTGTGTTGGTATTTTCAAAGGGGTCATGGGAGAGTTTGTTAATGGTTTTTCTTCTTTCTTGAAAGTTCATTGGTCCTTCTTTGCTAAGGTTATGGACGTTATCTTAGCAATATAACAAGCTAAAAGATGTTGGTTATAGATATTTACTGTTAGAGGTTGATTCTATCTTGGTTTGCCAAACTTTTACCTCAACCCAGCTTATTCTTTGGTCTACTGGAGGAAGATGAAATAAGTGTTGTTTATCTTTATATATAGAGATTTTTTTCAAAGACTCATATTTTTAGGAAAGGTAATCATTGTGTTGATAAACATGCTCTTTTAGAACTCACAATAGATTTGTCTTCTCTTGATATGGTAGCTTACCTTTAACCATTACTTTAATTTTTGTTTTCATAATAAATATAAACTTCCAATATTTCATCTTATTTAGGCTTTTTTTTAGAATGATTTTGTGTATCTTTACATGTGTTTTTCATAGTCCTTCATGTTAATTTATTTATTTTATGGTATATTCTTTTCATAAAAGGAAACTATTGAATTATGTAATTCAATATTTTACTTTTATTTTCTTTTAGTTTAATGGCTAAAAATAAGTTACTTATAACTTAAACTACTAACACTCTTTGCGGTTACGCGTACAAAAAAATTTTATGAACTGATATGATAATTGTGTATTTCATGTGTACACAACTAATTTTTTTTTTCTTAAGAATGCATATATTTAACAGAATAAATAAATGAAGGATCGAGTCCAACCACATCACAACCAATCTTGAGACAATGCAGAAATTTGGAAGCAGAACAATTTTTATTTTCGTTGTACAAAATATAGAGATTACAACCACATTAAAACATTGTTACAAAAGAACATAAGCTATTACAGAAACAAATTTAGGATATATTCCTTTGAACTGCTTTATAGGTCCTAATTACCAAATTTATTTTGTGATAACTGATACAACACTAATTTAATTCAGATGATTCACTTGACAACACCAATTTACCTTTGAGCTTTCTTGGAATTATTGGCAGAAGAGCGTGAACCATTTTTGTTTTTAGAACCTCCGTTATAAACCATGTCATCAGCAGTGCTAGAATAGTGTTTATCTCTTCCATTGGAAGAAGTAGAACCCTTTTTTCCATTTGAATCTTGCTTTTCACCCACGTAGTCGCTGGTGCTATCTTCATTCTTATAACGGGAACTCATTCTTCTTGATAATACAATGTGCTATATTTTTTGTGTGTTTGATGATGAGACTTATCAACAAGATGGCCATCTATTTATTTGTATTGGTAGAGATGCATCTACAATACAATGGAACTACCAAGTAATTCTTCCATAATTCCATTTCATACCCATTTCAAATGTTCAATGTTTGAATTCACTCTTCATAATTTGAAATTGCCAATGTTTTTCATGGTTTCATCATATACATAACCATTGCATGAAACTGCAGTGAGTTCTTCTTTTAGAGTTGATTTTATTATTTTAAATCTCTTTGGTAAATGGTCAAAGGTTTGAGTTTGAAGTGGAAATGGTTGCATTAATGTGCGGTATGTTATTGTAAAATGTATTGTGCATTTGGGTGGAGATTCAGATTACAAGCCATGTTGCGTGTTCTGTTATTCTTGCAGAGCCCATTTCAATGCATGACCACACCAAACAGAGTATTTGTTGTGTGAAACTTGGAATGCCTGAGTGAGTCTTAGTAATTAAATTCATATGAAATTTCTGATTTTTTCATCCGTTAATGTGAAATTTTTAATCTTTCGCATCCTTTGATCGTATGGGTGTAACAAATTTAATGGAAAATTAAAAGAAAAATATAAGTAGGGAACTCTGTTTATTGTTCAGAAAACAGAGCATGAAGTTGCCAAAGATGACATAATATCAGTATATTATAATTTTTTTTTCTCGGTTCGAGAACCACTGTTGATACAACAATTCAAACTTTTCGATTACGCGTTCTCTCATCTCTCATTCTTCTCATGTAAGAAACAGTGAATTGCAGCTTTATTTCCCAAACCACATTTTGCGTATTTTTAATTTAATTTTATTTTAAAAATGAGTTAATATAATTTTTTTCTGAAAATAATGATAATATTTTATAAAATTATCAGGTATCTCGACGCTTTCAATTAAAATAACAAAAATGCTATACGTTTAATTAAAAGTATAAATTATATTTTTCGTACTAACAATGATATATTGATACTTTTAACAAATTTATAGAAAAAAAAATACTATTCCTTTAATTAAAAATACAAATTATATATTTCATACCGGTAATGATATATTGACACTTTCAGCAAATTTATAGAACCAATTGATACATATATTTTATATTATTTTTTATAACTTTAAAAAGTTATTCTTTTAATATTCGTCACAATTGTCAATTAAATAGTTGATGTAATTACCTTAAAAAACACATATAACATAACATGGCTCAAGAGAGAGTCTTTATATATATTATAGATACTTAAAAATACGATTTAAACATTTAATATATATATATATATATATATATATATATATAGAGAGAGAGAGAGAGAGAGAGATATTTTGGGTCCTATTGTAAACAAATTTTAATTTGGTGCCATTATTTTAATCATTTTTAATTAAATTCTATTTTTAAAAAAGAGTTAATATAATTTTTTTTAAAGTAACAATAATAATATTTTGCATCCATTTTTCTTTATTACTGAACCTTTAGTAATTAAAAGTTCCAAAACCTTTAGTATCTTATTATAAGCTCAAAGCGATTATTAGTATAATTCAAGTTTATAAAAAAAATTAAAAATATTATATAAGGAGTATTTTAAGAAGATTGTGGGTCAAGTTGTAAACATTAGAATAAAAGGAATAAAAAAGAAAAAAGTTTTAAAAAAAAGTAATTTTGTTTGTAAAAATGAAATAATGTAGGGGAAAAAAAGATGATTTTGGTTCAAGTCTGAATTATATATACAAGAAGATAAAATGTGTTGAATTGATGAGTTGATATAATCATTCTATTTACTTACCATGTTTTGATTATTTAAAAAATCCAATTTTCTTCTTAGTCTAGCAGCATTACAATTCAATAAAAGTCATTGTGATGTTGCATATTTTTTAAAATTTTTGGCTTTTAAACTGAAAAGCAAAGTTAAGTTGTGTTAAATTAGTGGTAGGTAAGAGAAAAATCACATCCTGAGAAACCAGTGTGTTTGAGTGAAACATTTTTTTTTGTGAAGAATGATAGTACCTTTAGTTGTTCATATGAACATTCTGCCATGATTGTTAGTTTATATTGAAAAGGTTGTATGTATTTTCTTTATTACATTTGCACTGAGAGCACTATAGCTGAATCTTGACCAGGAAACAATTATTTTTTAAGCTTTATTAGAGAGAGCATACATGATTGACATCTTAAGTGATTATGTGAACTTGCCTCTGGATTGTTACATCATTCCTAAGTATTTATATATTTGTGCCAAGTTACCTTTGCTTGAAGATAAGTAAGGTTCTAAGTTTGGGAAAATTTGATAACATTTATTTTTATGAGATTTTTGAGCTTATAGAAATCAATTTTTTATAAGTTTGGAATCTACTAAATTCCATGTTTTTATCTCTTTTTATAAATAATTTATTTTTTGTTATAAATAATTGGTTACTTGAGTTTTTAATCAAATTTTACTCTAAATCATATTAATCTTGTTAAATAATTGAACAAGAGACAATTAGATCAAGAGGAATAGGATTAGAACCCATAAAAAAAGTAGCTAAAAGATAAAAAAATTGATGCGGACCAACAATGTTCAACGCCACTGAAGTTGGGCTAGACACCAATCAACCCTAGAACATACATCTAGAATTGCACCAGGCGCCGTACATGTTGAGCACAACGCCAGTTGGGTCTATTTGAATGTAACAGAATCCAATTGCATCTAGGGCCACTGAAGTTGGATCGGGTGCAAATGTTGCAAATCAGAATCTATTTAAAGGATTTTCTGCAATAAGGTTAGACACTTTTGGACATTCCACTTCATCTGGAGGTCGGGAGTAAAAAAATTTAGCTTTGGGATGACAGCTGGAGTTTAAAGGGTTTTCCTTTTCTCCTCTTTGTATATGCATCTTCCTCCATTATTTATATTTATATCTTTGTTGGAAAGCATATTATGTGTGAGGGAAAATATAGAGATAATGACTATATCCTAAATACATAATTAAAAGTGAAATATAAAGAGAATAAGAAACCTAATTTCGTCATCAAAATTTAACACTAAAGCATTGTAATACAAATCAAAATTAAAATGGAGTGTTAAGCACATATGAGATGAAAACATATTGAAGTTCTAGACAAATGAAATAGAATCAAAATGATTATTGAATCACTGGTGGAAACAAGAATGAAATCTAACATATGCATAACACAAGAATTGACTAAGACAATACTATTACAGTTATTAAAACATCTAAAGAAAATAAAGGAACTTTATACTAACAAAAAAATAAAACCTTTCAAATGGTGATTTCTCCTTCTTAACTCTATTTAATTTAAATTCACTAAAAAGAGAATTAAATCTAATTTCTCGGAGTATGTAACCCAATGACCAATTGGTTTATGGTTGCAAACTTCAAATCTGATATTTAGAAATTGTTAGATAATTGTTTTTGAAACTGCACATTGATTTGTTTTCATGTAAGTCTTTAATTAGAATAATTGTTCCTAATTAGAATAATTGTTTCCTAAACGTTAGGATGAAGTGTTAGTATAAAGTATTACCCCTCTTAACTTTAAAAGGAGTAATTTGGATATTGCCAACAAGATACGATTGTTGGACAGTAACTTTTTGTTGACTCTAGAATTGTTGAAAAATTCTGGTAACAGTTCCTGAGAGGTATGAAACATCCATAACCTCATTAGTGAACACAAAGGATCTGTCAAAGATCACTTTAGCAGAAGTGCTACATGCTTTGCAGGGCATAAGAGCAATGAAGATTTATGAGAGAAGATCATGCTGTTGAAGGTGCACTTCTAGCCAAAAACAATGAGAATACAACAAAAAACCAAAACAAAGGAAAGGTAAGAAAATTTACCCACCTTGTCAGTATTGTGAAAAATTGGGTCACCTACCGTTCAGATGTTGGAAGCGACCAGATGTGAAATGCACTAAGTGCAATCAGATTGGACATGAGGCTGTAATTTGTAGAGCAAATATCCAACGAGTTGTAGCTGATGCAGAAAATGCACAAGAGGATGAAGACCAACTCTTTTTTGCTACTTGTTTCTCCAGCAGCAATTCAAGTGAATCTTGGTTGATAGATAGTGGTTGCACCAACCACATGACCTATGATAGAGATTGTTCATGTGTTTGGACGACACCGAAGAAAAATAGGTCAAAATTGGGAATAATGGACAAATTCTAGTAAAAGACAAAGGATCAGTAGCTATAACAAGCTACACAGGTACAAAAATCCTCTTCTCTAATGTTTTATATATACCTAAAATTAATCAAAACTTACTTAGTGCTGGACAGCTGCTTGAGAAAGGGTTTAAAGTTATCTTTGAAGATAAGAGTTGCATAATTAAAGATCTAACTGGCCTCGAAATGTTCAAGATTAAAATGGGGAGCAGGCAATATTTTTAGCAAAAGAAAAGTCATGGCTAGATGAAATGGAACATGATCCACCAATTAGAGGCACTCGAATACTCTCTGACATATATCAGAGATGTAATGTTACAATATGTGAACCTCCTAACCATGAGGAAGCTCTCAATAACCTAAAGTGGGACAAGAAATGGAGGAGGAGTTGTATATGATTGAGAAGAATAACACTTGGGAGCTTGCTAACATACCTCCAGATAGAAAGGTAATTGGAGTGAAATGGGTGTTTAGAACTATGTTAAATGTCGATGGTTCAATTAACAAACACAAAGCAAAGCTTGTTGGGTATTCTGATATTGACTGGGTGGTTCCTTGGAAGATATGAAGAGTATTTCAGGATATTGTTTTAGTCTTGGTTTAGGAATTTTTTTCATGGTTCTTTAAAAAACAAGAAATTGTTGCAAAGTCTACAACAAAAGTTGAATTTATTGCTGCTACAGCTGCTATTAACCAAGTCTTGTGGTTGACAAAAAAAAATTGATTGATCTTAACATGGAGCAGAAGGAAAGTAAGAAAGTCTTAGTTGACAATCAAGCTACAATAGTTACTTCCCACAATCCTATTTTTCATGGGAAAACAAAACATTTTAACATTAAGTTGTTTTTCTTAAGGGAGGTACAGAAAGATGGAGTTGTTGATCTTGCTTATTGCAAAACTGAAAACCAGATCGCAGATTTATCTACCAAGCCACTACCAGCCAGCAAGTTGAATTCTTAAGATAGAAGATTGGAGTTTGCAATTCCAAAATCAAAGAGGAGTGTTAGATATTTGTTTTTGAAACTGCACATTGATTTGTTGTTTTTTTTTCAGTTCTTGAGTAAGTGTTTAATTAGAATAATTGTTCCTAATTAGAATAATTGTTTCCTAAACGTTAGGATAAAGTATTACCGCTCTTAAACTTTAAGAGGAGTAATTTCAATCAGTTTTTTCTTTCTACAAGTATTATAAATGTAAGTTGTTTATGGTTGTAGATAAATAAAAAGAGATAACAGTATATTTCTCTTCATACATTTTGGTTTAGTTTCGCTCATTCTCATTATTTTATCTCCTTCTATTATGTAAAACCAACAGAAATCAACCAATGCAAACTAAAATTGAATAAAACCTGTGAAAGAATCCATACACTATTGGAAAACACACTGAAAATCTAAAATTAGTAAAAGAGTGTACTACAATCATCGAACATCAAAATGAAAAGAAGGTAACCAAGAACATAGGAAAGATAACCTCAGCAAATCAACAATCGTCAAATCATATATGAAATTAAAAACTAGAAAGCATCTACTAATCCTAACTTTATAGTATTTCTAACTACTCTTTCTAATTATCCATTTCAGGATCTTCTTTTTGCAACACTTGGTAGGTATGTTTTTTATTTCAAACTTATGTTGAGGTCTTTTAGTTTTGCAAAAAAAGCATTTGTAAGTATGACTTCCCTTTTTTTAGCATGTTATGTCTATATTATTTTCTAGGCTATGACAACAATGACAGTGTTTTAGTCTCCATGCTTTCTTCTTCTTAATTTACCCAAATAAGTTTAACATGTAGTACAGATTAAGTAAAACAATATCACACCAACATAGAAGTAGTCTTTATCACACACCAATTGAGAAAATCCCGACACAAACAAACGAAATATTCATCACTACTAACAAAAAGTTCAAAAAGTTTAGTTGTTGTAAACATCCTAAATTTAAAAGAAATTTGAAGAGCAAGTTTTCATTACATCATATCATCTTCATCTTGAATATTGAAGTTATCTTAATGTGAATACTCAATTGCTACTCATATAGATCGCAATTAGTTAAAAATTCAAGGACAAGAAGAAAGTTGATCCTTACTCGTAAATTACATAGTAGGATTAACAATCCTTCATGTACAAACATATATGCTATTTTTTCATTTTCACTTATGTTTTTTCTGATTAAAAAGTTATCACGTGTGACTTTATCCATTTGGTTAATTCAGATGACAATGAGATGCAATATAATGAACAACGAACAACAAATCCCTTTTAAATAAAAAAAAATCTTCTAATAAGAGGTATAAGAGTCATTGTTTAAGTACATTTATTAAAAAAAATATTTTTTGCAAAAGGTTGGTTATAACATGAGGTTTCTTTATAAAATCATAATGTATTTTATCTGCATTACACTATATGAATAATAATGTTTGAAGTATAACTGTATATGCTATTTATTTGATGTTCACTTATATTTTAACTCCTACAACTGTACTGTATTAATCATGTTTCAATCCACTTGGTTAATTCATGTCATAATGAGGTGGATCACAATTAAGAAATAACGACAAATCAAATGCATTTCCAATTAGATATTTTTGTATAAAAGATTCTAAAACACAAGGTATATGAGTGGCTCTTTAGATACTACTCTTTTAAACATTTTAGTTTTATACCCGTTTGCATATAGCATGACTCTTTCTTTTTAAAATTACCATCTATTTCAACTTTATAAGAACCGTTCTTTCAAATAATCATCAGAACATTGCAAAAATGTAGGAAGGAAAAGAAAGATTATTAAAGTTTTGAAGTAAAAATAATGTCCCGACCTAGATTACGACTTCGGGGACAATCCGGAAAGAGAAAAAATTAAAACTCATTGAGATTTAGATAAAAGGAATTGTTATCATAATTTATTATAAAAAATTATGAAAAAATAGAAATTGTTTAAAATAAGTTTGCAAAACCGGATCTAGGTCTGAGAGTCGGTTACGCATAGAAAATGTATCAGTATTCTCAGTGTCCGTAATAGGACGGTGTCTTTAATTGAACGAGTAGAACGAGTGTAGTTTTATAAAAATGCTTATTTTTCTCAAAATAATAAAAAGAAACAAGTAAAAACAAAATATAATTTTTTAAATTAAATGGCTCAACAAGAATTGATTTTGTATTTCTATGATAAAAAAATTATGACTAATGTAGTTCTAAGAAAAAATTGAACTGTTTTGGAAATTTTAATTTTAATTTTTGAAATTTTATATTTTTTTATTATTTTTGAAAATCAAACTTTTATTTTGTATATTGTTAGATGGCCTTTTGATAATTTAAAAAAAATTAAAACTTTTCAAATTAAATTTATATATGACACGAATCATCATTTAGAAATTTAATCAAAAATTTATTTAAAAAAAAATTTTAAATAAGGCTTATAATCATTTAAAGATTTAATTAAAATTTATTTTATTTATCAGGCGAAACTAATAAAAGTTAAGTGAAGTTATTATCAAAACTTATTTTTTGATTTGCACATGAAAAACAAAATATTATGGTGTATCTAGAGAAGGATACAGAACATTTAGACAAAAACTGGCCTAATATAGTTCAAGTAAAAAAAAAACCCAAATTTTTCTTAAAAATAAAACGTGGCAGGGATATGAGAAAGAGGAGTGCAAACAATGATGAAGAGAGCCCAAATCCAAACGAAATCCTCGCATTCCAAGCCCCCGTTAGAAGCTTCTTCCATTCACACATCCGAAAGACCGTTTGCGGCAAGTGGCGGCAACCATGGATAGAGGAGGAATATAGAAGCAACTCTGAAAGAAAGCATGCTGAAGGGGGTAGTTAATATCCCTTGCTAGATTGATTCCATCATCCCAAGATTCATGGGTTGGATTGCCAATCACACCACATATTTTCTATATCTCATCTGGTGCACTCCCAAACGTCCCATCACCAACTTCCTTAATTAAGTTGTACTCTCCGTTGTTCCCAGGGAACACTAAGCAGCACTTTCTTTGTTCAACAAATGTAAACAAAAACACAAAGGATAGATGGCATTTATCTCGTGTAGATGATGCTCAGAGCTGTATAAAATATTAACAGTTCCTGCTGCTCCAACAATATCCACATCAATTTTCTGTCTTAGTAAAAGAGAATATAGGAGCACAAACTTTGAGATCGACGGATTGTACATCTTTATTCATTACTAGACCTATGTTATTAATTGCAATAGTATCGAGGGATAAGAAAGGTTGGACAAAGATACGATAACTATGAACAAAGAATATGATAATATGGAAGAAGTTTTTTTTTATTGAATCTGTATTTCTTTGTTTACAATAGCTCACTTAATATAAAATTCTAGGAAACTAAATATGGAAATTATTCTAAATAAATACATTTGATATTTTTTTGATATTCTAAGAAACTAAATATAGAAATTAGAAGTTGATACTCCCTTGATTATCTTTGATATTCTACTTATTTGTTTCTTTGATACTTCATTGATTATCTCTCTGATATTCTTATCAAGATTTTCTTGATTATCTCCAATATTCTATTGATTTGATTTGTTTTCATAATAATAATATTCTAACACTATGAACTTTGGATACTCTATTTTAAATAACATATATATATATGAAACACTCACATAACATTTATATAACACTTGTATGATATGTATTGGTGAAATATCTAATTTAAGAAATAATTTTGTAAATATATGATAATTCTAACATAATTTTAAAAAAATAATATAATAATTTTTTAAATTTATAAATTTATTATAAAAGATAAGATATAAATCTTATTTGTAATAAAAATATTTAGATTATATATATTTTTTATTATTTTTATTATATTTGACTAACTTTATTTATAAATAATTTTTAATACATAAATTTTGATTATTAATTTATATAATTCATGATCATATAATACATAAATCTTTATTTTCCTTTCTTATATTTTAAAAATTATAATTACGTATTTATTTATGTCAGTGTCAAATTACGGTGCGTGGTGCCATACTGTCTTGTGAGGGAATCTCCGAATCTCCCTGAGACGTGAGTGTATGCATCTGATGGAAGCCAAAAGGGGTGGTGTGAGCTGGCTTGAAAACTGACGTGACCCTCTCCCCATAGAATTAGTGGTGTCCCCATTTATGCAAGTGATGGAAGAGAAATGTGTACTAGTTTAATGACGTGGGCGCATGGGAAGTGAGTGTGAGTGTGTGGTAGTTAATGACGTGGGTCTCATGACAGTGAGTGTGAGTGTCTTAGTGTAATAATGTGGGTCGCATGGGAACTGAGAGTCAGTGACGTGAGCCCCCCTATGAATAAGTCGAGTGAGTGTCATTTTTTTTCTTTGATTCCTTTTTTTTTTGGTCAAAATTATTAAAAACACATTTCTTTCATTATTTAAAATTTAATTGAATAAATAAATTTTTCTTAACTTTTTCCTTCTTTATAAAACTTTATTTTTTTCTTTTAAAAAAATAAAAAAGATAAAACTTAAATCAATTTTTTTTATTTTTCATTAAAATATAAAAAAATCTAAATTTTAAAACATAATAAAATTTCAATTAAATGATTTTTTTTATTTTTTAAAAACATATTTTCTTTATCTAAACGAAATTAGATATTCACAAATAATAACTATCACCTAAGATAAACATTCATATATTTCTTTACTTAATATCATTTTGAAAGGTAACAAATAGGTCATTGCTAATTTTATAAATTATAATCACTTTACAGTTGATTCATTTATAAATAACTATTCAAATCATGTATCTTATTCATAATTTTAGTTTCATAGTTGCATTAATCATTAGTTCATTAGTTTATTTTTTAAGTAGTTTATTTTTTTAAGTTGTCAATTTCCATTTTAGTTTACTATTTACATGATGAGTAGATGAATTTTTTACTGTTTACGTAATGAGTAGATGAATTTTTACATGTTCAAAACAAAATTAGAAACAAGGTGTACAAAATTAGAAACAGGAAATCATTATCTGAAATTAGCTCGGGTAAGTTATTTGTTTTTGTTCTAATATCTTTCTTTTTCTTTAAAAAAAATATTGAAATTAGTTCAAAAAAATTATTGAAATTAGTTCTGGTAAGTTATTTTTTTCTTTTGTTTCAATATCCACTTTTTAAAAAAGAATTATTGAAGGTAATACTAAAGTTTGTATTGAAATATAGTTCTTGGACTAATCACAATTCGATACAACAAGTTATTTATAGTATGGCTCTTCTTTATCAAATGATAGTATATGTTATATGCTAACTACTACAACTTTACTACAAATTTATTAATCTACTACAACTTTACTACTACAAGTTTATTAATCTACTACAACTTTATTAATCATGATGCATACGAATAATAATGTGAAGTAAACAGGCATATATTATATTATAACGTCACTGTTTACATACTACTCTTCAAAATCTCTGATTTTTTATAAAATTTTGGTTATAGCATGACAAAAATCAAAATTCAATTGGCCACGAGTCAATTCACAACATTCAGTTTTATTATATTGAATAGAAGATACAATGATCATAAATGAAAACTAAGACTTGGTTACTTATTCTGTGTTCTTAACAATAATAACACTTCTGAAAATCTCAACACATGTGAATCACTACAACTGCTGGCTTTTAGATTTCAACATGTAAAAAGGAAGAACCAATCTGCTTGAAGAACAGTGTAATTGTCAACATCTCAATTAATGATAGACATTTCTCAGAGTTCACCATCCCAGAGCTCTTCAATGATCTTATAGGGACCATAGTCCTCTTCAGCAAAAAATGCCTTAATCACCCTTTCCTGCATGACCAAATTCCTTGTGTTAATTCAAAAATCAAGCTTTAAGGCCACTTCTGGGATTATAATGTTATGGCACACAAGCATAATACAAGGTAGTTAAAGATGGTAAGGAACTACATACCAGAAAGAATACAAAAACTAGATTATGCCAAGGGCATGTTTAACTCCCTTCTCACACCTTCTTTTTGTTTTAAAAATTGTTTTACATAACAATTTCACAGGTATTCACTTTAGTCATCCAAAATCTTTTAAGTTTTGATAATTTATCATGCAAAATGTATGAAGTTTTGAAAATTATTTCAAAAAATAAGTATTTTAAAGTCTACATTGTCTTGCAACCTGGTTAATTGCATCTTGAAGACTAAAAATAGTTTTTGAGAAAGAAATTAAACACACATTAGGTGGTTAATTGAATCTTTAAACTAGAAAAAGCTTTTGAAAAAGAAATCAAACACACCCTAACTAACTAACTACTTGCCTGCTTAATTTCAGAGAACTTGGCCATTAGTTCTTCTGGAATAGACCAGTCAAAGACATCTAAGTTTCCCTTGATCCTGGACTCATTAGTACTCTTTGGCAGCACACTATGACCTGATTGCAACCCCCACCGAAGGACCACCTGAGCCGGTGTCTTCCCCAATGTCTCTGCAATCTCTACTACCACAGGATTCTTAAGAATGTCACTTTTCAGATTCCCTGGAGAGCCTAGTGGAGAGTAGCCCTGCAAAGAAATTTGTCATATATACATTTAGAATGCAAATATCAGAAGAATAAAGAATGGTTGTTGAGAAACCATCAATTTAATTTTAGCATAAACCAAATTAATTTTCAACTGGCCCTGTAGACAATTTCACCAAAAGTGATCATTTTCTTTGCAAGGAATAATTTATAGGAATAAGAGGCTTTTATTTATGTGAAAGTAGCAACAAGTAAGTATGATACATTCCATACTTACAGATATATGAATTCCTTTAGATTCACAAAATGCATGCAACTTTGGCTGCTGCCATCCTGGGTGCAATTCCACTTGGTTAACAGCAGGAGGCACTCTTGCTACATCCAACAAATCTTGAAGCTTCTTTGAAGAGAAATTGCTCACTCCTATGGCTCTAGCCTTGCCAGAGTCATAGAGCGCCTCCATTTCTCTCCATGTGCTGGGAATGTCTGGTTTTTCCAGATATTCTTTCTTGAATCCAACTGATCCTCTTTTCATGCCGACTGGCCAGTGGATCTACAACATAAATCAATTTAGTGATTTAGTTTATATGAAGGAAGAGACTCAAATGAATGAAAAGGAATGAACCCGAGATAACCAAAGTCAGCAGAATTACATGAACGAGACCATTGAACTTTATTCGATTGAGAAAGCCGAATTTGTACAATAATGCTAACAATATACTCGTAGACACAGGAATCATGATGGGAACAGCGATAAAAAAATAATATTTCAAATGTAGAAGAAAGGTATTAACACCCTGATACAACGTTTATAGGTGTGAAAAAAACTGTGGCAGGAAGAATTTTCTTTTTTGTTTTTATTTTTATTTAATTTTTTTTTATCTTTTAGGGGTTTTTTTTATTTTATGATTTTATTATCAATCTTCTCCCAAATTGGCAACACGAATTCACGTATTAGTAAAAACAATGCATGCTTACCAGATAGAGATCAAGGTAGTGAAGCTGCAAATCCTGTAATGTTTTATCCAAAGCTTTTGCCACATCTTCCGGAGCATGATCAGTACACCTGAAAATATAGCCAAACAAAGCAAAGGATCTCCACTCAGCAACCAATCACACACAATCTTTTCCAATTTCCAAAAATAGAACACAATTTTCAAAAGACGACAAACCAGAGTTTGGAAGTTATCCACAAGTCCTCACGCTTCACCACACCATCATCAAAAACCTTCTTAAGCGCAGCACCAATCTATAAAAACCAAGATTCAAAATAAAATGTCAATTAGCTTCTCACTACTTAGTTCTATTTTTTATTGAAACAAAACTGTACAACATTAATAGCATAACCTGAAACATCCCACAATTAAATTTTTTTCACAGTTCACATATTTATTACAGAGCAAAGGCAATATTACAAAATTAATAATTGAAAAGATAAAAAAAAATGGACCTGAACTATAAAAGTTATCAACTTGAATTGTTATTACCTCTGCTTGATTTTTATAAGCTTCAGCACAGTCAATGTGCCTGTATCCAACCTGAGCAACAGTGACCCCACATCAAAATCAGTTATCTCTCCAGGATTAGAAAAAATGGAAACAACACAAATATTTGTCAAAAATTTAAAAAAGTTATACTAAAATTAAAAAAAAATAAAAATTTAAGCTTAACTCAATCTTATAAAATTAAATTCTAAAATAAGGTTTACACTCATTTATAAATCTTTAATATATCTTTTTTTATACAAATATTTTTCAATTCGAAAATAAAACTCGAAAGTAAAACTTATATATAAGAATGATACAATAGAAAATAGTCTCATAATCCCAACAAAACTGAATTGTAAAATAAAGTTAGTATCCACTTCTAAATTATTAAAATGTCTCCATGTGACATCTTCAGCATGTTTACTAATAAAAGCTTATATCATTTTAAAATTTATCTTTTTATTGGTTACGCTATCGGACACAATGAAGCCACACAATATGTGGATAGGGTATTCCATAAGCAAGATGTGGAGTGTTATTAATCCTGCACCACTTAAATAAGTAAAACACAAACCAATCTATTAAGTAACACAAATTGCTATCAGTTTTAGTAACACAGAAATTTCTTTTAGTAGAATGTATCACTGAAAAAGGGAAAAAAATTAATTAAAACAAAGTTTTACTTACCTGAATGGCTGTGGTGACAGCATTTGCTACAACTCCTGGTGCAGCTCGCCATGTGCCTAACCCAACAGAAGGAATCTTGGCCCCTGTGTTCAACTCAAAGAATTGGGCCATTTTTTTTTCCAATAATAATCAGCACAATGGGTGGTTAGAATCTGGTTTGAGTTGGATGCAATTTATGTATTTATAGGGAAAAAATATGAGTGTGAAACAGTGAACAGTGGAGAGGGTGCGGTTTGGTGCATTAAATTTGCTATGTTCAGTTCTTTTCTTTTATTGTTTCGTGCAATCAGACAAGTAGAGTCGTTGGATGAGATTCTACGGTTTGGATTTTATGTTATGTATTGGAATGGAAAGAGGTACAGCTGAATGTGAACCGTAAGATCTTTATGAACGGTTTGAATTAAGTGAGTGTGGGAATAGGGGAAAATGGTAACTGTAGGGAATCCAGACCCCCCAATGTATCACATGTATCACATGTAGACTGCAGAAAGCGAAAAGCGAAAAGCTGATATATGCATAAGCAAAATCTTAACAAACTGATTTATGCACAAATGAATGTATCTTATTTTAATGTTCATATATTTGTTGCATGTTATAAGTTTACTTATGACAATGAAATTTAAATAAGATGAATAGCATAAAATTAACGTTTATACTAAACATATATGTCAAAGTTAATTTTTTTTAATAAGAAAATATAAAATCTTTCATAAGATTTTGCTGTAGACATTTCACTTGTATACATAAAGTATTTTATGTCTATGGAAACCTATTGTTTCGTGAACTAAAAGGTGACGTTAGCTAGATATTATGTACAAATCTAGACATGAGAAAAATATAAAAAAGGAGGCCTAAGTCAAATTGTATAAAAGTTGAGATAGACATACAGAAACAACATGATCAATAAAAAAAGTTTATATTTTCAAATTTTAAAGTCACATAAAATAATATATCCTAATATTGATAAGATTTGTTTTCATAAAGACTTTTCATGATTCCATACAACACAATAATGTTTAGAGTGAAACCATTTATCCAAATTGTTTTTTCTTCATACCATACAAAATAATAATGTGTATAGTCATATCAACCCTTCATAATTATTTTTTCTAATGTCAAAGAACATAATAATCGGCATTACCAAATCACTTATTCATAATTCCTTTTTGTTGATGTACATGCCTTAAAAAGTATGTGGCACACATTAAGAATCTTACTTGCAGTAATGTACCTATATTATCTGCTAGAAATTTTTGTCTAATACACATAGTTCATTCTCTATTTGTATATAAACCATTCTCTAACTATAAATTAAGCATCCACCACCACACCACCTTCAAAGTATTTAGTTAACACACAACCTCCACACTATATATACATATTCTTCTTTCTTTCCAGAATGTCAAATTTCATCTTCAAATGGACCAACTTTACGACACAAACATTAAGTAATTTTCCAATCATGATCTTACTCATGTCTTTGCAAATGGTCTCATACTACAAAATGATGAAGACTTCCTCTTTGAGTGTCCATCTCCTAACACCTTCTCTCATTTAAAGGAGAAAGTTCATGAAACTTTTGAACTTTCAAGTCAAACAACATTGAAGAAGTTATACTACTGTTAATCTCAACTAATCACACAAGACCACCAAATTAGGTATGATGTTGTTCAATAATAACTGACGAAAATGTTTCTCATTTGTTAACTTTGGAAGTCTCAATTTTCATATTCTACAATGATTGAGGTGTATGTCAAGTTAGCAATATATACAAAAGAATTTTTACGGTTTCTAAATGCACCCACTACATCCAACACTCCCACAAATCAAAACCCAATCAATTTAACTGAAACAATAATCTACTAAGGAGGATTTATTCAACGAGTCACCATAATAAAAAGTTCAAATGGTTAAAGTATAACCTACACATATATTAACCCTAAGAAAATGTCAATTTGACATAATTTATCTTTTACTAAGTTATTTCACAACATATTAGAAATACTACAATATGGATATTGAAAACAAGTTACAAAAATAATTTACCAAAGTTTAGTTAGAGTTGTCAATCAAAACTTGTACATGACACAATATAAGTACAAAATGATGTTGATGTCCACCATCTAATTAGTCATTGAAAAGAATACTCAACTTCTTAATCCAAATATGCAACGTGAAGATCCAACTTCAAATATTAAACTATTTTTCTAAATAAGAAGTGTACGCAGTGCAACACCTAAATAACAAGTCTAGGATTTAAAAAATAATACCTACATAGACTATTTTAACAATGTAGTATCCACACATAAATTATTAGTGATTTTATATATAGTCTTAGTTATGTTATATTAATTTTATATATTATCTGTATTATATTTATTGTTTTCACACATCCAAATAAGTGAATCTTTTTACTTCTTCACACTTGTTTTTATCAATCCACATGATTGATGTATAACAAAAGTTTCTAATAATTATTTCTTTTACTCAATATTTATTAACTAATTTATCATACCTTGTTTACCCTACTAGCACTTTTTTCTTTAATTTTCTTAATAACACTATTTATTTTTTATTTTTTTATAACACTCTTTATTCTTTAATTCCTGAAATAGTACTCTTTTTTTTAATCTTTTGACGTTAAAATAACACTCTTTTGTTGACTTCTTTACTTCACTAACACTTCTTTATTTTTTCTATAGTGAAATAACACTTTTTTTTTATATTTTTGTATAGTGAGTACATTAATTATGATTATTATTTTTGTTTTCTATTTTCTTTTTTATTTCTTTTTTTATGATTTTGTGATTGTATTTTATTATAATAATTTGATGATTGTATTTTTGTATTAAAATTGATATTGGAATAAAAAATTATAATAAATTATAAAATTTTTATTTGAATTAAAATTTTTATTTTTCATTTGTTAAAATATATAAATAATTAATACCAAAAATAAAATAAAGTTATTGAAGTATTTTTGTAAATAAATATTAATTAAATTGTTTAAAAATTTTAAATAAACTTTAATTTATTTGTGAATTGCTTTTAAATGTTATGTTTATTACTTAAAAATTGTTAATTATTAAAATGATGCAATACATATTAAACATAAAGAGAAAAATAAATGACAGTCATATATTCACTAAATAGTTTAGTCAACCATACACACAATAATTTGTGTAATAAACATAAATTGTATCTTTATCAAAACTTAAATTATTTTATGAAAAAATCAATTACATCTTTATCAAAAATCAAATTTTATCTTTATAAAAAAATCAAATGATATCTTTAATAAAATATCAAATTTTATCTCTATCAAAACTCAAATTCTATCTTTATCAAAAATCAAAATTTATCTTTATCAAAAATCAAATTTTATCTTTATAAATTTTTTTTATGTTTTGCCATTAATTATTTAGATATTTTTTTAACAAACTAAAAATACAAATTTTAATTCAAATAACAATTTTATAATTTATTATAATTTTTTCTTCTAATATCAATTTTAATATAAAAATACAATCACAAAATTATTATAATTTATTCTGCAAAATTTAAATTTAATATAAAATATAAAATAAAATAATTTATCATTTTTTCCTATCATAATTAATTAGTTAAAAACATATAAAATATTTTATTCTATTTTCTTTGTATTTTTTTTAAAATAATTTAATTATTTTTATATTATTTTTTATCTTAATTTAGTAAACTGATAATCACAATTTTTAACAACTAATACAGAAAAAAAATATTATTCCATAACATAAACGAGTGTTATTTCAGAAATTAAAGAATAAAGATTACTATTAAGGGAAATAAAAAATAAAAAGCGCGATTGAGGAAAATAGAAAATAAAAAAATGCTAATGAGGTAAAAAAGTCAAATTTTAAATCACCGAATCAATATTTATCTTTTAAAAAACACACCAATATATTTATCATTACATACATAGAAAAAATATAAATAAATTAACTTTTATTTTTAAATTTTTAAATCACTGAATCAATATTTATCTTTTAAAAAACACACAACAATTTTATTTAAATTTTCTATTATTTATTTTTTTATTTTTTAACAATACAAAATTTAATTCCACTTCATATTATAACTTATTCTCTCCAATTCAAATTTATTATAAAAACACAAAACCAAATTTATTATAATTTATTCTCCCCATTCAAATTTATTATAATTTATTCTCCCCATTTACAGTTAATTATTTCAAATTCCCCCAAGTTTATTTAAATTTTTAAATCAATTTCCATCTATAATGTTTTTTATATTTATTTTATTCTTTATTTTACATGTTCTTTTAAATCATGAAAAATGTATTATACATAACTCTTACATTATTTACATATTATTATATTATAAATAATTTATTAATTAAATATAGTTATTTTATAATTTTATGTATATTAGTTTATGAATTTATTAAAAATAAAAGTTCCTATTTAAAAATTGACTCACGAGTAACCTAATCGTAAGATGGTGGAATGGAATATACTATATTCTATTTAAATTCCACATCATAAACTAGTAAGATAGTAAACATCATGGACTAAAATCATAAAAACTTGTGATCGTGATTTTTCCGTATAATGACTATTCACCTTCTTAATGCAATTTAAATTGAAAACAAATTCAAAATCCAATTAACAATTTATAGTTTTTTCTGATGCATCTTTCACCTTTTTCATTTAATATGAATTTTAATCTCAATTAAAATTCAAAACAAATTTTAAACCTATTAAAAATTTTAAAAGTATTATTTAATGCATTATTCATATTTTTAATTGAATTAAAGAAGTTTCAATTTCAATTAATATAAAATCAAAAGAAATCACTCTCATCTTTTTTATTTCTTTGCAGATAAAAGAATATAATATATATATATATATATATATATATATATATATATATATAAAGATAAGATCTATTACGATTTATAATTTTGTAAACTGGTGACGATCTTATATATAATCTCTATTTTAATTACCTTCTCACGGAAAACCGATTTTCAATAGAAAAATATAAAAATATATAAATTTTGTAGTTTGAAAGCGGTCTCCCATTGTTGTTATCGTGATTAAGTTTATTTCAATGAATAAATTCTTCATATAGTTACTTAAGTAATTTTTTTATTTTAGTTTATTTAAGAAAAAAAGTTGCATAAGGGTAGGGTAGGTATATATATTAGGAAAAAAAGAATTCTTTAATCTATGTATCAATGATTAATGGATGAAATTTAAGTGAGAGAGACAGTGCTAAACGTGATTTTTATGTTTCGTCGATTTCATCGTCTCTTCTCACATCTCTTTTGTGGTTAGGCTTCTCTCTGATTGTCTATCTTTCTCTCCGGTCACAGCCTCAACCTCGGTTCGGTTCTGCACCGTAGAGAACGGCAAGCGACGATCTTGGATTCTTCGAGTTGAACACCAGAGCGAAGATACCTTCAGTTGGTTTGGGGAGGCTCGTGAACCTCGTGTTGTTGCTCAGGCCTTTGCCACCGCAATACACTGCTCATTGCTATTCATTTCATAATTTCTCTTTCATTAACCATTATTTTGTTTTTAATTTTTTACCGATTCTGCATTTTATTCTTAATCTAATTTTTCACCGCTCAATTATCCTTTCTCGGAGAAGGTTACCAATTGACTAATGTTCTGAAGTTCCAACTATTTATTATTTTTTTTTATTTTTCCTCAAATTATTTCAAAATCTTAAACTTCAATCTTTTTCGGAGGGAAGAGAGTAATAATATTTATATTATAAGATTGACAGATCACTCAAACCAATACATATATAATTTATGTGTAATGACTGACTACATACTTATTGATAATAACTATAAAATCCTTATACGTTGACCTATTTGTCGCAATTCGGGTTAGAGAGGTAAAGGTGAAAAAAATAATTTTTAATTTTCAAAATAGTGTCATAACTGGGGTTAGACAGTTAAAGTTGAAGACAGGTAAAGTTGAAGAAAATAATTTTTAATTTTTAAAATAGAAAGTCGTCACCAGTTATAAAAAGTTATGAAAAAACTAAAAAAAAAAAAAAATAGTATGTAAAATTGGATATGAGATCACCTACTTCTAAAAGTAAGATTGTTTGTTGGTTTCATTTTTAATTTTTGAAAATATTTAGTTTTGGAGTGTGAAAATAACAAAATTATTGAGTTTAATGTCCAGAATTTGGATGAGAGTATTGGGTTTAAAGTCCAGACTTTTCACCTATAGACTTTCAGAAACAATGTCAAATTTGACATTCAAACTTTGAAAGATAGTGTTAGATTCAACGTCGGGACTTTGAAAAACAATACCAAATTTGAGTTGGGACTTTATAAAATTCCACCTTTTTTTGAGTGAATGAAAAACACTCTATGCAAGATATTAAAATGAATGCTCCAAATTAGGAAGTGGGACCCACTTGCATCAAACTTTTTCATGAGAATGAGAAGGGTCAATATTAAAACGATTGGGGAATTGCTTTCTATATGATAGAAACTGTTTCCTGCATTTAATAAATTTTTAAAATATCAAAAATATCTTTATTATTTTTATTTTAAAATTTATTTATTATACAATTTTTTTCTTTTCCACACTCAATTGGGTCAAACCATTCTTAATAAGTGTAATTAAGAAAAAAGGTGTTAACAAACTAAAAATTATAAATATTTGGTTTTAACAAACTAAAATTATAAATATCTTAACAACAAAATATCTCATTTTAATAAACTCTTGAAAAATAAAATAACCATTAATATTTTGATTGAAGAAACAAAAATTTATACTATTTAATAAATAATTGTCTATATTTATAATTGTCTATATTTACCATACAGTTAACATAGATATGTGAGAAAGAAAATAAAAATTATTTAATATATAAATATTAAAATAAAATAATAAAAACATTATTGATATATTAAAAAATAATTTAATATAAAAATAATATATATGATGCAGGAAGCAATTACCAAACGATTGGGCAAAATTGGAGGTGGTCCTATTTTCCACTTGCATGTAAACTTTGTCTCGTGAAAGCTATCAAAAAGAGCAAAATGGTAGGAGATGGTCCCCACTTGTTTGTAATTTGGTGAGTGAGAAGGCAAAAATATCTATGTAAAAGGTTAACAAGCAAAAGCATGCAATGCGACCCACAAAATGAATTATTTGCCACAAAATGAATTATTTGCAGCTAGTGATATGTATACGTAAAAGCATTAAAGGTGGCTCGCACATGCCCTAAATGAAAGTGGACCCCATTTGCATGCTAATTTGAAATAGGGACGTGAGTAGGAATGGGGCAGCGAAAGGACATTTTTTCTTTCAATTTCAAGTTCAAATGGTAACTTAAGTGTCAGAAAGCTCTCTGGTGGCAAGATCACTTCACATCCAAGCTTGCCATCACAATTTTTAAGAACTGGGTTATTGTTGAGCCATACTCCTTTGAGATGCTTAAATTAGATAACTTCCTCAACAACCATTTCGGCGCTATTCAGCTTATTTCCAAGCTAAGTGCCACTAAATCTGGAAACCTAGCTAGCTGGTAAGGTGGCATCACTTTATTGATTCACATTTTCTTAATTTAATTGTATATCTTAAGTATTATTTTTTTGTTATTTTTAGTTTTTTTATAGAAATTTTTGTTTTTTTATAGAATTTAAATATTTTAGTGAAAACCATATTAATCTTCTATTATATATATATATATATATATATATATATATTAATATTTTCTAACCTATGCTTTTGTTAAATTTTTCAGGTTCAAAATAAACAAAGAAAAAAGAAAAAAGAAGAAAAGAAAAGAAAAATAAAATTTGTTGGAAGGATTGAGTGTTGGACATAGAAGACATTATTGAAAAGATTGAAGGGTATTTTTGTCAAAAGAATTTTGAAAACGTTGAAGGACAATTTTGTAAAATGGAATTAAAAGAAGATGAAGGGTTAATTCTGTAATTGTGCAAGGAATTCAATTCGGCACATAAATTTTAGGAATTTTTTTAGTTTTGATAGGTTATAAAAATAACCTGAAGATTTGGAAAAGGCACACTTTACTTTATACATTTCGTTACTTTAGTTTGTCTGTTCTTTTTCGTTTTTTTCTTACATTGACAAGAGGGTTTTTAGAGAAATACATTTGGTTTTCGCATTTTTATTTTTTGTTTCTTTCATTCGTTGGCTTATAATTTCTACTTTCATTTTACTTTCAGCATATGAAATTTCCGTTGAGATGAATATCTACTTTTTTAGGTTTTGTGATTTGATTTAGGATTTAACTCTTTCAATTTCTTCTTTTCATTTTTCCATCCTTATTTCAGTTCCACATTTTATTGGTTCGATTTTCAGTTATTTTGTGTTGATTTTTGTTTAGCTATAGAAGAAAATAACGATTGATGGTTATGTTCTTTTAAGTTTATTTCCTGTGCTTCTTCTTTGATATATGTTCTTGGTTTTTTTCTTTTCTTTATTTTCTTGTAATTGTAGATGTGTTTTTAGTTTATCTCAGTTGTTTTAATTTGCAATCCTATCCTACATTTCAGTTTTATAATTTGGTTATCTCATTTATTTCAGCTTTGGTTATCTCTTTCAACTTTTCTTTATTGTTCTTATTTAGAATTTTGTTTTACTATTTTAATTTTAATAATGCCAATCTTCTATCTATTTTTAATTTTTCAAAAAAAATCTTTCAATAAAATTAATGGGTTTTTTTGGATTTGACTTAGATTGATCTTATGCTACAATAGAAAAACTTAGTTTTATTTTGAAAACCGGTGTTTTCTTGGATTTGACCTAGGTTGATCTTATACTACTTAGTTTTATTTTGAAAACCGGTGTTTTCTTGGATTTGACCTAGGTTGGTCTTATACTACAATAGGAAAACTTAGTTTTATTTTGAAAACTTGACATGACTAAATTGTTTATCACAAAGCTAACATCATCAATGCTAAACCCTTCAAACTCCAACCACTATAACGTCCCATCTCGTTTTGCCTCACCAACTTCCCTCTCCAAAGTTTCCTCAACACCAAGCTTACACTTCTCTTCATCTTCACCATCATCATCCACACACATCAGAGAATCTATCGACAGTGCTCACCATGGCCACCATTGTTGTGTGACTTGGTAGTTGACGTTGGGGTAGGTGGCAGTTTAGAGTCTTAGTGAGAAGAATTTGAAGGCAACATCAACAAAAACGTTTTATGAGAGTCAAGTACCAGAAGCAATATGATTCACTTTTATCATAACAATATGAAAATATCATGAACGCAATCAATCAATCAAAACAAAATCAATATGCAGTCGAAAATAGAAGAATAAACCAACACCAATAATTACCTGGGAAAAATCTCTCAATAGAGATAAAAAAAATCCACAGGAATAATTCAATAATACCAAAACAAAGGTACAATGAGTCCACAAAATTAATCACATAGCATATCAATACAACTCTTCCTGATCCTCAAACGGTCACCAATGGCCTAAAATATCAACAATTTGAATTTAATAAGGAAGAGTTCTAGAATCTCGTCACCAGAAAAATAGACAACGAATTTTCTGAAAACAAACTATAGCTCCGAACTCAAATCTTACCATCCAAAACAACGTAATGTGAGTGGTAAAACTCCAGTAAAACTTTTAGAGAAATTGGAGAAGATTTCACCGTTGGATTTCCGAAACAACCAAGACTGACGGTAATAGGAACTTCCTGCAGACAACAACTCTTCACAAAATTCCTTACGCTTCTACAGATCTCAAGTAGATAATCCCATCGTCCAGATTGAAGAAATATGAGTGAGGAATCTTCAACAAAAATTGTAGCTCGATTAGACAAGGTTTCACCGTTGGATCTTCAAAACAACCAACACATGTTGTTATAGAAAGTACTTGTGAACTATATTTGCCTCTCTCTCTCTTTTCTTCAAAGCGGTTGTTCACACACTTCTCCACACACACCAATGCTCTCATGGTTGTACGCACTTAGGATTAGCCTTTTACCCTAATTATAATGATGCATTATACTGGGTCTGTCATGTGCTATGAAGCCCAGATGCAGATACGGACAAGGATACGACACAGACGCGGATACGTGGATACGGTTAAATTGAAAATTAATGGATACGGGGACATGACAATATATATATATATATATATATATATATATATATATATATATATATATATATATGAATTTATTAAAATTTATTTATATAGTTAATAATGTGAAAAAATAAAAAAAGAAGAAACTTTTATAAAAAAGTCTAACAAAAGATATAACTTCTACATTTCATCTTCATTGAAAAATATACCTTCTAATTCTGGTTCATCAAGAGATAAGCTGGCAATTTCAAGAATTCCATTATCATTCAATGAAAAGTCATCTTCTGCAATATCCTACAATTTTGTTTCCTCTTCTTTGTATTTTGAGGAGTTTCTTGAGAGAAGACGAAAATTACTATGGACATAAACTAGATCTTCTGTCCTTTTAAGTGTCATCTTATTCCTTTTCAAAGAATGTATAAAAGAGTAGATACTCCAATTCCTTTCACAACAAGAAGAAGAACATGGTTGTCCAAGTAGCTTAAGAGCTATTTTATGAAGTATTGGTGCACGAGCTCCATAAACAGTTCACCATTTTTTTTGCATCCATTTTACCTCTATCTCTTAAAGAGTCAACATCGTGAAATTCTTCACTTTCTTGCAAATTCTATATTGACTTCTCTCCTTACATTTGGATTATTAAAGTACCTCATAAAACATTTCTTCCTCTCATGAGTAACCTCGTCATCCTGATGTGGAGCAAGTTTTTGTGAATCTTCACTTAATCATTCACGACTATAATATCTACAACATTATAAATATAAAAATAAATAAACATAATATTATAAATTTATAATGTTATAAATAAGATAAACACAACAAAAATAATCATAAAATAATTTAACAATACCTTGGATTTAAAGAATGACCAAGACAATGAAGAGGTGTGCTACTCTTGGTCCAACGATCAATTAATATTGAGTTTACTACCTCGAAAAATGATGAATGTTCAACTTCTGTCTTTTTTTCATATTCAAATATGACCTTTCTCACCTTTTCGATCATTGAATCCCACATTTCCTATACTAAGTGAAGAGTAGTCATATCTGTATCTGTTTTTCTAAGAACATCATAAATAGGGACAGTAAAAGCAAGTATGTAATTAACCTTCATCCACCAATTATCATCCAATAAAATTTCTTTCACTGATTGTGCCTTAGCCACATCATCTTCTTTGTAAGAGGATCATTCATCACTAATAACCATCTCTTGAAGTCCTTTTTTCAAACTTTTAAACCTTTTTAGCATGACTATAGTTGACGCAAATCTTGTTGGAGCAACAGAAAACAACTTTAACAGTTGAACCTATTGAACATTGATATTCTCATAGAATGCCCAACAATAAAATTTTTAATAAATGTAGCATCATCTGCAATTTGTGAGATCCAAAAACATTGATCATAAGCAACACTGTTCTTTTCCGTATTTTTTGCTGCACAAATATTTTTCAATGCAAGATTCAAGGTGTGCACTACACAAAGAGTCCAATAAATTGAAGGAAATTCTAATTCTGTAAGCATACCTGTAGCCTTGCATACAACTGCATTATCAATTATAATTTGTACCACATTATTTGGCCCAACTTCCATAACTACACCTCTCATGTGTCTAGTAATAAAATCTGTCTTTTATCTCACCAGATGCATTTATTGACTTTAAAAACATTGGTCCACTATCAGTGACAGCCATAAAATTTATAAGTGGTCTTCTTTGGGGATCACTCCACCCATCACTAACAATTTTCACCCTTTTATTTTTTCATGAGTTTCTTATAGGTTCCACAAGGTTTTCTACATGAATTCTCTCTTTTGCAAGTAAATGACCTCTCAATTTATTATATGTTAGTGGCACATACCCACTAAGATTAGAAGTATTAGTTGCATAAGAAAAGGCACTCCTATAATAGGATTTCTTGCTAAATTAAATGATAAACCTAAAGAGTAAAACATCCTCACAATTTCATAATCAAAAGTATATCTGGCTTGAATATTGAAAGAAGACTCCAAAGGACTTTTTAATCTCCTTATATCCTTATTTGTTTGATTTCTTCATCAGATACAGGTGGTAGAGGGACATTTTTTTTCTTTGAAATTTCTATTTTCAATGTTGCTTCATTGTTTAATTTTTTTAACTTAACAAGTTTTGACGAACTTACCTTTAGACAACTTTTAACTCCTTCTTCCTTAAGTTGTAATAAATGAGCTCTTACTCTAGTGTAAGATCCATTGAATGAAAAATCACATAAACTGCATTTGATTATACTATTCTCCCCATCAGAAAGTTTTTTCAGTTTTGAAACATATCTGCACAATGGTTTTGTTTCATCTTCTTTGATAAGTTGATTATTTATCTTAATTTCTTATAAAAAATAAATATAAAAAATTTATAAATTTATAAAAAATAAATATAAAATTTAAAAACATAAATTAAATAACGTATTTAAATATACCACGATTAAAATTTTATTAAATAATTAATAATTATATAACATAAAGAATCACAAATAAATATATATAACACAAAAAATCACAAATAAATATATATAAGAATTAAAAAAGGTAGCTTTACAAATAATTATAGAACACGAAGATATATATTCGAAAAAGGTAGTTTTACCTTTTTTCTTTCAGAAGAACTTTATCCTATAAATTCACAAATTAAAATCAATGAATAATAAATATTAATAAGCTATTTTTTATTTAAAATTAAATAAGTTAATTTAAAAAAAATAACTTTACCTATGCTCGAGAATCTTCTTCCTCACAACACCTTTCTCACAAAACCTTTCCGTCTTTCTCACAACACCTTTTCGTCTTCCTTACGACCATGGTCCCTCTTCTTATCAGAGAGCTATAGCACTTTCTTACGACCACCCTTCTCTCTTTTTACGGTATCAGAGACCACACTTTTTCTTCCTTTGGTATCCAAGAGCCAAAATTAGATAACGTTTTTACGGTATACAACTCGTAGAGATTCTCTTTTCCTGTGAGACAGATTGTGTTCTTCTTTTTTTTATTTGATTCATTTGTCTCAAATAAATTATTTATAATCATTTTTAGAATATTTTTATAATATTATTTGAGTTATTTGAGAAATAAAAATATTTGATTTGAAGATTTACATATATTTGTATTTGATTTGTAATTGAATATTGCTATCTTGATTTTGGTTGAATATTAGTTTGTGATCAAATATTGCGATTTTGATTTTGATTGAATGTTGCCATTTTGGTAGGAGACGCACGTACAACAGAGTGGACCGAGTCTTATTTCTGTGCCAACTACAGTGGACCGTATCCAGCCAAATATTAGGTATCTGACGCGGTGTCGTACATGTCTGTGTCGGAGGTACTTCCGAAGCGGGAAAGCGGGTACCATGCCCCGTGTCCGAGCTTCATAGGCCGTGTGTCATATAAAAACCAAAATATAATAGATTTGGACCTCACAAGGAGAGAAACAACCCAACACGTTAGTTGTGCACGAAACCCAACACGTTAGTTGTGCACGAAAGCATTTAGTTGTGCACGAAAGCATGGTGGAAGGTGCATGTTAGGAGAGGTGCAAGATGGCAGGAGGTTGGCGTTTGGCGGGAGGTATATGCGACAATGGTGGTAGCTGGTTTTGATTTTTGGGTTGGAGGCAATGGTGATGGAGAATTTTGATGGCAGCACTTAAGGGTTGTGCATGGGATGGGTACTTGGTGGGAGGTGGCTGGTTTTGCATGTTTAGGAGAGGCGCAATTTCTTTGGGATGCATTGGGAAGAATAGGCATAAGCGTGGTGTATTTTGGCTTGAAGGTGGGGCTGTTCTGGAGGTGTTTTGGCTTGGGTTTCGTCCGCCGTTATGTGTGTAAGGGAGAAGCTGGTGCTATTATCTATAATATATAGGGGTGGCTAATGAGAGGTGCATGGGAAGTGAAGTGTATATGACACTGTTTACTGTTCTTCGAAACCTCTTATTTTGATTAATCTTATTTTGATAAAAATACGGTTATAGCATGACAAAAATTAGTATACGTCACTGAGAAATTTATGCGTTTTATCAAAATTTTTGTTGCTTAAGTCAAAGTTCTGTTCAAACCATTGACATCAGAAGAGAAAATACGAAAAAAAAAATATTGAAGAAGTTTAGACACTTAACTTTTAAGAAGAAGTTTAAAATTCTCTTATCAAAATACTACGAAAAAGAAATTCTCAAATTTTAATTTCTTTAAACTCTTTAAAAAAAACCATTAAACATTCTATAAACATAAATTACCTTCATAAGATTTTTTATCCAAACACTACAAAGTGGATAATTAATTTGGATCCTAATTAAAATATTATAAAAAGTAAGAAAATTTTCAACTAGTAAAATAAGGTCAAATAGTGTGTAAAACATAACATTAACCTCACAAATAATAATCATAGAAAACATGGTTCCCTTCCATTCAGTCACCTAATTTAAGGCTTCACATCCCCCGTCTTAAAATGGTTAATCAAGTACACCACACAATTATAAACACAAAGTATTGACATTATGGATATGTCCAATCTTCCAGGATGGATCAATGCTCTCTGGCTGCCACTTCTGAGGAACAGTATGTCAACATCGAGATTCCCAAGGACCTGATCAGACACTGGCAGACTGAAGGATACACTCACCTCCAC
>Ga0209700_100765_pt1 | contig 64146 bp, 19 predicted proteins | sample SiratroredBW_FD_187528 | JGI IMG/M metagenome (GOLD analysis project Ga0209700, IMG submission 187528) | Root nodule microbial communities of legume samples collected from California, USA - Siratro red BW (SPAdes) (version 2) | ecosystem: Host-associated > Plants > Roots > Nodule | place: USA...
AAAAAAAAAAAAAAAAAGAATAGAAAGTGCAAGGAGATGAAAATGCTAACAATAATGATTTAATTCAAGCAAAAGTGATTATAAAGCTTAAACCTTTTTCAAATATATTTATAGACTTAAATGTGACCATTTGGGACATTGAAAACATAATTAAATACATCAATCTAACTACATAAAGTGAATCTAGCCATTTTTTTGCAAAGTTTAACAGATTCAAATTGTAACTTTAATTGATTAAATATAAGTGAGAAATGATTAAAATGCTCATATTTTTCAAACACTTACGGACATACCTAAAATAATATATCAACATTCAATATAATCGATTAAAATATTGAGGTAAAAAAATTACACAAAGATAATCGATTAAGTTATGAGGTAATTAATTAAAACAGTAACAACACAATAAATACCATAAACAAATAATTGATTAACCATCCAAATAACATAATATTTGTCAATGGAAACATCTTCAAAGAACATACATTGGCCTATTCATTTGTAAATCAATTTCTTTACATGTCTAAAAAACAATCAACAATTTTAAACAAACAAGAACATGTGCAACTTAATATTTTGAAGGATTTATTTTGATCTTTTATATTCTTTTTCTTCACTCTTGCAAAACAAACTAACTAATGTTTAGACTAGGTCCCCAACACAAATTTGGGTCCTCCTATGTTTGTGGCATATTTCCTATCTTTGGGAATCCTAACACATCTTCCTTTTGGCTTTAACAATTCTAAAAAAAAAAATTATTTATGTCCTCCTATGTTAGTGGCATATTCCCTATCTTTGGGAATCCTAACACATCTTCTTTTGGCTTTAACAATTCTAAAAAAAAAATTATTTATTGTATGTCTCTTTTTCCTACAATAGAAGTAGCTAACATGAGATGTGCATGATTTTTCCAAAATTTTTAAAAGCCTTTGTTCCTTTGATTTGGACAAATCCAAGAATAAATTTATCATTCACATCTCTTTGAAAATTTGCATTGTTCAACCACCTATTTTCTCCTTTCATTTTATTATATAAAAAAAAAAGCCTCTTTGGTTCCTCATGTATTAAGAAGTTAAAATACTATTTACATGTTCAAACAGTTTTGAGCCACTTAAGCTTTTTGTTTTTGAATATTGATTAGCAAGCAAACATAGATTTGCTTTTTCCCCAATGTTGTTAGACAAACTTGTTAAAGAATATGCATTGTCCTTTCAAGTAATATAAGCTTTCTTCTTAAAATATATTTTTCCTATCAACATGTTAGTATTTAATAAAGGACATTCAAGTTTATATGTCAAACTTACCATATTCATAAAGTAAAATGCCAACAGACTAATCATTTTTTTTTGTTCATCATGTTCTACTAGTTTTTATTTTTGTTCTTGTTTCTTGGAAACTTTGAAAACTTTTTAAATAACAAACCCAAATTTTCATTATTTGAATTTGCATTCAACTTTCTTGAATATGCTTTCAAGGTTATGCCTTTCTTGTTGTTGTTTTCTTCTTCTTCCTTAAGTCTTTTTAATCAACTTTATGCTCTTTCAGCCTACCAAACAAAGTTGGGATGTGTGTGGTTGTAAGATCCTTTATTCATATATAGAGATGACCTTTCAAAAGCCAATTATGAGGCCAATTATTAAAAAATAACATCTGGTTTAGCTAAACTGATGTGAACATCCAAGCTCAACTCCACAAGACCCCGTGAGAAAGTCTAATTCCAAGAAATAAAAAATGAAGTCCATGATCCAATTCAAGACTTAGGTGGGTCCATGACTAGAGGAAGACTTAAGAAGATCCAAGAAGCTTTGCAATACAAGGTGACCCATCTGCTGAAGGCCCAACTATTGAAGGACAACCATATTGAGGAGACTAGACTAATTACATATCTAATGGGCTTAGAAAACTAAGAGAAAGGCTAATAAGAATTTTAATTTATTTTATTTTACTTTTATTTATTTACTTTCAAATGAGTCAAACTCGGCCTACAAGTGTATTTAAACATTTTTGGGAATTCAGAAGGACAAATGATCCATTTTACAAATTGGTGAAAGTGAATATTCTAAGTTCTTGCCTAAACCAACTCTTAGACTTAGCAAAGGTTTTTCCATTCTCTTGTGGCGTTTATGCGGCCTATCTATTATCTTCTTCTATAGAAGTGGTGTTGCTTATCCATATCACCTATCTTACTTGAAACTCTATGTTCCAGTAAATTCAAGTTCCTATCCTAGATTGGTCCATTCTTGAATCCTAGCAAACAAGTTCATATCATTTGGTATTAGAGCTCAGTTCTAGGGCAAGGATTGAGATGACTTGGAGAAATTGGTAAAATTTTTTCTTTAATTTTATTGTCAATATCATTGTAAGTTAGTGGTTGAACCATTATAAAAGTAAGCTTAAGCCTGTAAAAAAATGAAAACAAAAATTATTGTGGCTGAATGGTTCATGTAATATATTGACTGCAATTATGAAAGAATATTACTATATTTGTTAGGTCAAAGTGTTCTTATTTATATCATTTGTTTCTATGTCTCTTTCCTCTAATCTAATATCTTTGTACAAACTAACTTCTATTTCTATGTTTTTAGAAGATTTTAATTTTTATTCCTTGAATAGGGATATTTAGATTCTATTATTTCATTATTTATAATGTTTCAAGTATTAGTTATTTTTTCTAATAGATAAATTTCTTTAAAAGAATATTTTAAATTATTAACCTGACTATGATTTTTAAACCAATAAAAAAATATAAATTTATTTCATTTTGAATCGTATAATTATAAATTTATATTTTAAAATTATTCCGTTTGTTTTTTAAAATAGGTTTTAAAATACCAATCCTTTTTTTTTTCTTTATTATGGATAGCCTCAAAATCTTCTCTTATACCAAGAGAGTCGTATAAGTGTATACCTATTTCCCAAAAAAATCAACATTTGTATCAGGATGAAATTCAATTAGGGCCGTGAAAAGTACAAAAAGGCATCTCATTATAATCATGGATGTCTAATTTATCTTATAGCACTCACAGACAACTCAAACATATTATTCAATTTAAGGTCATAAAATGATAAAAAGTACTATCTCTCTTTTCCATGATAAATACGTAATTCATCTTGCTACCACATTCAAACCATAAGAAGTCAAAAGTACCATCTCTTATTTTAATAATAAAAAAAAGAACATCATTTATCTTCTAGCCAATATTGTGAACAACTTTTGCATATAATTTGATTTTGGGTTAGGAAAAATACAAAATACATTTCTTTCTTTTTTAAAATGATGAATATAGAATTCATCTTAAAGCAGTGTTAAGAGAAATTTAAATAATAATATTCAATTAGGTTCATAAAGAATAAATAATTTTAATACACAATTAAACTTTTACCAGCATATTTGCAGTGTTATACAATAATAAATAACTGTGAAAAAAGAGGTATATAAATAGTAACTTGGTGTACTTTTACAGGAAAGCCAAAATATAAAGTACTCGAATTTGTAACAACGAAAATAAGAATGATTAATGGAACAATACTCATGTTCTTGGTTAATGATTTCTAGTATCAATTATTCTAATCCTTAATATGTTTTGGTAAATTATTATTTATACCCTTATAAAAAAAAATTTAATCCGACATCATAGAAGTGTGTTATTTGAATCGACTTACTATTTCTAAAGAACCGAATATAGAATATTAAGACTCTCATCTTGAGAAGATTAAATGATATTTAACAAGCAAGCAAAATAATTAAGAGATAATTATATAATATTGGGTCTAAATGAAGTAATAATTATGGATCAAATGAATAGTGGCACCTCAATAACAATCCCATAAACAGGCCAGGGCCTGTAATAATAAGACTACTGTCACTTTTTATTTTTCACTTAATACACATACTAATTTGATTGTTGGAGTCTTTTTTAGAGGTTCTCCCTAAATGAGTTGAAGAATTGAGTACAAGGAACCAATTCTTGAACCGAGAAGAGACACAGTAATTGAAGTGAGTCTCACATCCTATCTTCACATCATCTTACTAAGTGTTTTTCGGAACATTATCTTTATATTTCTTCATTTATTTCAATTCTCAAATATTCATTTCTTTTTTATCCATGGTTATATCTTATGGTTTTTGTTGTTATTGCTTGAATGTATTTTAAAAAGTAATATAATTTTTCAGTATTTATATTTTTCAGTAACCATTTTCAAATTTCAATATTACTATTTCTCTTGTAAAAACATATCAAAGTTTTCTTTCTATATTTATTTAGATAATGAAACTTATATGAGCATGAATGTAGAATATTTTATCAATTTACTTGCTTCATTCACGTAAGAACTTAGAAAAATTGTTATAAAATTGAAATAGTGAAAAGTAAAATAACACCTTAGTATTATATTATTAGTATTATATTATTAAAGTGAAAGATTTATATAAATAGAAAATTTAAGGATTTAAGTTTCATTTTAGCATAACTATTATTTTTAGAGAAACAAAATTCTTTAGTTTTTTCCATCCTTTATCTAAAATTATATCTCTTTCTGTCATCAGATTGAAGATCAGAAGTCACCATTAAATTCTTGGTGTAGTTTAGAGTAAGTTTAGCCGATCACAAATTTGATTTGAGCAAGTTCAAACTTTTTCTGTTTTTGAGTCAGTTTAGAGTTTCCTTGAAAATCTGTGTTGACCTTCTTGCACGTGGTCTCTAAGATATCAAGAATGATCTTTGTTAGTTCTAGATCCTAGGAAAAGGTTCAAATCATTGATCGAAACTATGTGTTGCAGGTTAAATTATCCTTGTAAGTTGTAGCTTTGGATATCTTTTTTGGTGATTCTATTCTTAGGCACCTAAGGGAAGCTAACTCTTAAATTACTTTATAAAATCCTGTGTTAAGAAGCATATGCTGATAGTGTAATTTCATCTTTGGTTGTGATATTGGTCTGCACTTTGATCTTAAATGAAGTAGTATTTTAAATAATTTGATTGCAAAATTGTTTATAATATATACTTTGATTATTGAAAATATGGAATGTGAATGATATGTGGAGTTATGTTAGATTTAAATTAGTATTGGTATATGTTATTTGAATTTGGTTGTAGACTTAATTTTCAAAATTTGAAAATAGACAGATCATGGAATAATAAACGATTTTGGTATGAGGTGAAAGTGTGCATTAGTAAATTTTACTGCATAAAACAATTGTTGTGAAATTGTGTAGAGGTGTTGGGCGCCATATTAGATATGATGGGCATGAATTAGAAAGATTACTCTCAGATTTAGTCATGTTGGATGTAGTTCTTTGACGTTAAGCACGACAAATCCCTTGAATTTTTCAAATTTTGTTCGTCAAAAAAATAAGTATTATCGTATAATTATATTTTTTTTTGAATAATTAATTTTTTATTAAACTCTTCAGTATTTTCTTTTTTTTAAAAAAAGACTTGCATATGCTTTTGTGATTTGGTGAAATTATTTTATTTAAACCAGTTGATGGAGTGAGAATCAATTAATTAATTTTTGTTTATTTAAAAATATCTATATTTAATTTAAAATATATAAAAAATTTAAAAGTAACACAATAAATATTAAAATTAGTAGCCTGATTAAATTAAATATTAAATATATTAAATGTTAAAATCTAAGACAATGTATTACCCCTACAAACTCTATTGCAAGAGTTATTTATATTGTCTTAATTTTTTGTGGAAGTTTTTACTCCAGTAGAATAATCTTATAAGCTCCATACTCTAAACTCTAATTAATGTTTTATTTAAATGTTGATGTTTTTAAGATGAAAAATATTTTCTAAGACTTAAAATCTCAAATTTTGTGTCATGTTAATATATTTTAAGGAAGGTGTCTTATAATATCTGTGTCTTTAAACTTATTATCTTCGGTATGATTCTCCTATAGAGATGCCATAACATATTAGCATTTCTCCCCTCGTGCACAATTATATTAAAATAATATAAGTTTTGAAAACTATAAAAAAATAAATATAGTTATAAGAAAAAGAGTGAGAATTGAATGATTAATTTTTAGTTAATGGTTATCCACTTATTGGTAGACAAAAATGGTCAAATTATGTTTTTATCACATAATGAAATTATTTTAATTTAATAAAGAATAAAATAGTCTTATTGAAAAATTAGAAAAAACGGTTAAAAAGTTTTTTTTATACAAAGGTATAAATAAATAATAAGTAGTAAAAAAAGTTATATTTCTTTTATACAACAAATTTAGATAACTTATTATTCGGTAATTGAAAGTTGACATTTATAAACTAATTACTTCAGCAAGTAAATAATTATTTAAAAATTATCAGAAAAGTTTTGAGGAGAAGTTTGGGAATTTTTTTTTATAACATCATGTTTGAAAATTAAAGGGGAAGTGGAAAGAAAATGGAAAAATACGAACAAAGGTACCTTATTTTACAAAAAAGAAAAAATAGAAAAACAAACTTTGCTCGTACTCGATTTGAAAATTTTGTGTCCTAAATAAAACACACATACTAGAAAGCAATGGTTAACAAATAACAGTTTGTAATCACATACAAAGGTCTCTGTGTGTGTGTGTATATATATATATATATAAAATTATAATTAAAACAAACTAATATATTTTTTTAATGTACAATTTACCATTTCATTTTTGAATAAACAAATCTGTTTCTTAATAAAAGAAAATATAAAAATAATTTTCTCTCGCTTTATTTGAAAATTTGAAAACCTAAATAAAATAGAATTTTCACATGTTATTTTATTTATTTCAAAAGTACACTAAATCAAAGACATAGGAATATATAATTAATAATCAATATCTAACCATAAACTAAAAAAAAATATTATTTCATTATTTAAATAAAAAATTATAATTTTTTTATATTTTATTGAAAATTTGAAATCCTAAATAAAACATAAATAAAGAGTAAATAATAGTTATAGTAACGATATACATTTTTAATTCAAACTGCAAATAAATTAAACGAATTTAAGGGACACGTGGAAGGAGGAATGAGAGGGACGACATGCTGAAAAAGTGGGAAAGTATGATGAAAGATGGAAGAGTCTGTGGTGGGGGAAATAATATTTGAAAGGGAGAATTAAAAAAAATATACTTATGTAAGTTTAATATACTTATTTTGATTTTTATAATCCCTAAATGTAATTTTATCCTCTATTTTCTATTATAATAATTATATATTTTAAAACAGCGTAATTTTAATAAAGTCTTTAATTCTTGTATTAACTTCTTCTACAATGAGTACCAAACAAACTAAAAAAATAATTTCCACCATAAAATCTATTCATCTAATTTTTTTTCCTTCAATTTCTATCTTATTTTCACAGCATCCTTTTACCATGTAATATTTTATAGATTGTTTCTTGAAATAAGTCATCATTGTTCCCAAAACATTAAATAAAATGATTGAAGATTGCTTCAAGAACGAGACAATATAATGCCAACGTGCAATAATAGTAATGAATAACACTCAATGCACATTCTCTGATAATTACTTTATGCATCAAACCCTTAATACACATAAATATAATTAGTGTTTTGGACATGTTCTTAATCAAAAGATTCCAATAATTCTCCCTTACCTCAAACACAACCTTATGTATTTGAACAATAACTTGTTATTTTCCCAAAAAAAATAAGTGTTGGTTCATTATAAAATTCATAGGGATAACATGACAGCAAATTATGATGAAGAGTCACGCTCCAAAAGAGCGAGTGTGGCACACTCTACACTTCACTTGTGTTCCTTGTACTTTCGGTAGTTATGTTCTAAAGTGTTAAAGAAAGTAAGAAAGTGTTAACTATATATGACAAAATCTTTTATTATTCATGTTGACTTCACTTTAAAACACTACTTACTTAATTAGCATTTGCTTCACAAAAATTTGATTATGGAAAATGATAAACTATTATAAGGAAAATGTTTTAGAGGGAACAAGATTCAAAATTAATCAATATTAAAATTACTTTGTGGCTCTTGGATTGACTTAAAACAAGGTTTAGTGTGCTAATCACTCTTTTCTTGCATTTCTTAAGAATCTCTTCATGCAGAGATGCAACCATGTGTTTGTGGTTGATTGATATGGTACACAATAAATTAGTTCAATTCTATAATTCTCATTATGAATTTTTTTTATAAAGTTTAATTTATATATTATTAATTTAAATTATTTTTATTTAAATATCTAATAAGAAATTCTCAACTCTCTAATGTGTTCCAATTCGTTTGATAGATTAATAATTTTAAGTTGTTCCATACTTCAATTCTTTCCTTGATTGCTTTATTGTTTAAAAAAAATAAGAAAATTCAGTTGATAGATTTATTGATCATTTTTTTATTACTTTTAAAATAAAAAATTGACAAACATTTGTCTATTGATTTTTGTTTTTGTTTTTATTGTTTGTTGTTTATGTAAAATTCACAATATACATTTTAAGTCGTTAATCACAAACAAATCTAGATTATGTTGTGGAAAAAAGAGATCATGACAGTGATATGGTTATAGAAATAAAAACTCAGTGAACTAAAAGATCAACATCACATGTAAAAGTCAAATTTAAAAAAAAAATGTTTTCATTGATTGAACAGCAATAATAATATATAATAGCAGAAACCCCTTTGAGACTGGAAAAGGAAACTTTCCTATTGTAACGGATGAATTGCCAAAAATCTTAGTGAAAATAGAAATGGTCTATATATTTGAATTATATTACTTTATGGGAATAATTTTTATACACACAAATAAAAAGTCACACAACATCTATTAAAAAAATCTCATCAACGAACATGATATTTTTAAAAATCTGAATGATTTGATACAGATTTTTTTTTTTTAATCTTTTAAAATCTCAACTAAGTACAATAAAATTTGTTATCCCCTAAAAGAAATTGGGATACTATAAGATTTGTTTTAATCTTTAATTTTTTATTGTATGTATGACTAGAAAAATGTATTAAAATCTTTTAAAATGATACTTCTCAATTGAATATACTCCCTTAGTAAATGATTATTTAATACAGTAAAATTTTAATTATTTAAATTTTAATAATAGCACTTGAATCTCTAAATTTGTCTTGCTACAAGCATTTTTTTTTTCTTTAATTTTATGGTCGAATTTCCTTTTGTTACAAAAAAATTATATTTAGTGTATAAACTAATGTTAATTTAAAGAGAAATCAATCTCATTTTTTTTAAAAAATATTTATTCATTTAAAAATATACAATAAGAATGTAAATTTAATGGTAGTAATAAATAATCAAGACAATGTACTTTCATTTTGAAAAATCAGCAACTTAAATATTTAATGCAATCATAATACTGCAATAAAAACATGAGAATTCAAAATCGTATAACTGTGATGTGTGTTAAAACTAAAATATAATCAAGAGTAACGTACAACACAAAAGTTTGAAATCTGACTTTAAGTATTTGTTCTATGACATTGTCTGCATGCGTTTCAACGTAAAGATTATAGTGATATTAAGTTATTTTTTATTAATGACACTTATAAGTAATTAATATTTTTTATTATAATAATAAATAACAATAAGAGTTAATTTTCACTGTGAAGGAATTAATGGCTTGAATATTTGATGAGATAATATTGAAGCACTTGATTATAAACGAGATAAAACAACGTTTTACTCAACTAAAATACAGAGGAGTACCCTTAAAATTTTTCTAACATAATTTTTCTAAGCCATATTTTATTATTGATTGAAGTTTATTAGAAATTACATCATTAAAATAGAAACTCATAACATGAGAATATATCCCACCAAAATTTACTATTTTCAACGAATTTCAGTTAATAACCTAAACCCATATTTTCCTCCAATTTAAGATACCAAATTGCATAATGATGGAGTTTGTTTCACATTAAACATATTCTTTTTTTTTATAAATAATTTCACTAAAATAAAACCACATTTTTAATAAATATGTGCATTACTCTCATAGAAATAGAATAATTAATTCAATGATAAATCAAAAAGGGAAAAGCTAATGCTTAATTGAAGAATGAGGACCTAAATTAATTTCATTTTAGAGATGAGGAAATCTACACGGTAAATTTTTATAATAAACTCTCATATAATTTGTTTTATTTTAAATAAATCTTATGTTACACTACTTTTAAACTTTGTTGTTTTAAATTTTGTTTCAATTATAAAATTTTAAAAAATTCATAATGTCATATATTTAAATATTTTAACGATAATTCTTTTTCTAAAATTGGTGTTTAAAAATATAATTTTGATATTGAAAGATAATTTTTTGAACTTGTAACCTTTGTTAAAGCACTTGTAAGAAATATGTTTTAAAAATTAATTTAAAAAATAATATGTTGACAACTTCTTTTATAACATAATTAGGAAACTAGTAGTTTAATATTTTTTATAATAATAACAATAACAACAGAGTCTATTAATTATATTCTGATAAATAATTAAGTGAATAACATTGGTTGTCAATAATGTAAAGTTAACTAATAATTAAGTCTTAATGAATGTTTAAAGATAAAATTAAATGTGAGTTAAGGCAAGAGCGAAGAGACAAATGGTTTGTTAGTAGAGAAGATGAGGGGTTTGGAAGAGACGCGCTTGGGGATTGGAAGGTGGATGAAGAAAAGTGACAAAATGCGAGACATCATTATCAATGGGACCAACTGCCAAGAAAGAGCTATGGCCTATGGGTCGGAGACAAGGTCATTGGTTTTTCCGCAGCTTTTTTATTTATAGCTTCCCATCCTCTTTATGCTGCTTCTGCTGCTACTGCCTCCATCTTTTCTCACCTTTCTTCCTCTCCTCTCCTTTCTCTTCTTTCTCCTACAATGTCTCCTTCCATAACACTGTCTCATGTTCCCAACTCCTACCCATGTAACCACAAACACCCAAAACAAAACTTTCGTTTTTTTTCTTCTACCCTTCCCCACTAGACAACAGAAACACCATCTGGGTGTCTTCTTTCGTTTGGCTTTTGCAGCAAGATGACACCTTGCTCGTTGTTTTCCCGCGTCATCAATAATGCCTCGTTGAGATCTACAACCACGTTGGTCGTTTTCACTTTCCGTGTCGTCCCATGTTGTTCTTCTCGTTGTTGTTACTGTTTACCTTCTGGCTTTAATGTCCCTGCCTGTCACCCTCCACAGTCACTGCCCCTTGTGGGTTGAGCAATGTGGGCTTCCAGGTTTAAGGATATCTTGGAATCTTGTCCGTGAGAGTTTTCAGCTTTTGGGTCGCGATGCAATTAGGTGACTTTCACTTTCGTCTTAGTTTTTTTATGCCTTTTTGTTTAGAATGTTTGTTTTGTTCAATGGGGTTTGTTTACTGGGTATTCTCTTTCTCCTTCTTTGTTAACGATATTAAGTAATTGTGTTTGTGATTTTCGTTGTGCATTATTCTTTCAAGGGTTGACGTGCCTTCCAAATGGTACTTGCATTGTAAAATTGTGTGATGGGTATGATAATCATCACTAGATTGAACCTGGAATGGAAGAATGCCCGTGTTTTTTTTTTTTTTTGTGACTGTGGAATTTCATTCTTGTAATGGCAGTGTGAAAAGTTTACCCTTTTGTTTGTTTTTGTGGGATAGTGTTGTCGCGTGATGAATATTTTGTACATATATGTGAATTATGAACCAATACAAAAAGAAAGATTACATTTGATGATAACGAAATGTAGACTAACTACCGCTAGAGAACATGAGTATTAAAAGGTAAAACCGGTGTTTTACTCTGTAAGATATGGCTTCTAAACAATGAAAAAGTTCTCCTGCCTATAGGTATTTGCCATTAGGGAATAGTGTTTGTGCTTTGTATACTTAAGCCACGGCATCTGTGATTGGGCTTGTGAAAAATAATTTCAGTGAATTCAAGATGAAATTGATTCACATAACATTTCTGCATTCCTACTTTTTCTCTACCATTTTGTTTCTAGGCCGCTTAATATATTGTAGGTTTTACCACTGAATGTATATTGTATCTAAAATTATTTGTGGAGATTGTAGAAAAAATAAGAATTTTCTTCAATCAAGGCTAGTATTCTGGTCGTATCGAGCAATATAATAGTGAGTAAAGTGTTGTTTCCACAAGAATTGAAACGAATACCAACCCTCCTATAAAGGGTATATCATAAAATAGGATCAGAAGCACATTCATGAAAGGAGCAACTGGATCCAGATCTCGCAGCTTTTAGTCCATTACCAAGATCTATTTTTTATCCATTCAAGTAAATTATGGTCAAGAGCTATATCACTAAAAACTATTTCATTTCTATGTAACGAAAGGGACCTAGTTCCTGCTAATCATGTGACTGATCAGAGCTTCTTTTTCTTTCCTTTTATATACCTGGCAATTGAATAATGTGATCGTTTCATTCCACTGGCAAAACACTTCATAAATTCAAGTGAAAAAATGTTTATTGTTCTGAAATTGCTGGTGCAACCTTACTTTCACTTACAGCCTCACCTGGTTGTTTTTGGGTTGTTGAAGATAACTCTCTTTTGTATCAAATTAATGAAGAAAATAAATTAGTTGGGAGAGGAGAGAATTGAAGCCAGCAAGAGAAAATGACAAAGAAAATGTAACTTCATTTATATTTGAAGAGAAAATGTATCTTCTTGAGCCTTGAAGGCTTGTACATTTTGCTTCTTCTACTCTTCAGGAATAAAATTAATCATAATGTTTGTGTGCGTACTTTGTTCCTTTTTAAGTGGTATCAGTGAAAATGATTCATCAATCTAACGCCTCAGGAACTGAGAATCATGTGTTCTCAAGTGCTAAATTATTTATTTGATCAGGACATATATGTATACAAAGATTTATCTAATGCTTAACTGTATTATTTATGCCAATCAGGATTTCTGCAAAATGGATCGGATTTATCTCCTGGAAAAAGTTTGGATGGAAGTTTCAGGAAGTCCAGCTCTGGTATGTATTGATCTCTTCCTTTGTTTCGCATTTCTCTAAAATTACTGGCTTTCCCATGCTTTAACCTCTCACATTTTTGTAATGTGGGGTTGGCTTAGCGACCTATTAATGTTTAAGAACTATACGAGGGACAGTGATGCCCAAGTAATTTGTAAAATTCTATAGAACAATGAAGTGTATGGTTGAACATTCTTAACAAATGTGTATGGAAACTTTTTTTTTTTCTGATATACACAAGCTTTGCAATAGCACATACTCTCAAATATAATATTATCCTAGCGTTTTTACACAGTGCAATGCATCTAATGTTAGTATCATTCAAATGGTTCATGGAGCCATGTTTATGAATATAACATGGTTTCTATATGGCAGTTATTTCTGCTAGTACTGTCTCGGGGACCTCAGGATTGAGCAAAATTCTTCCTATTTCCAGAAGAGTGTTGAAGGGACTCAAGAAATATGGAAGGAAACTGGTTGATCTGGAGTTATTCACTCAATATCTTGAGGAGTGGGTCTTGGAGAATCTAAATGGTGATTCAGCAGATGGGATGCAAAGTTTTCGTTCTCCTTTCACAACTGATGAATTATGCAAACTTGATTTGGCATTAGAGGGGGTTCCATTTCAGCAACTCGTCCGTATGCCAATCTTCTCTGACATTTCGGACGAGCTTATAGAAGATCAGTATTTAGCTGCAGAAGATTTCCTTCATGCCGTTATCATTGGACTTTGGCGTACATTTTGGCATAAAAGTGGACCACTGCCATTATGTGTCTCTTGCCCCTCTCATGTTGGTTCGAAGTTCAGCAGTGTTGAAAAGGCAATATCCAGGGGCAGGCTGAGGGAAATGCGTGGTTTGGCTTTAGTATCAAAAACTGTCACTGATTCAAGATTTAAATGGGATCATATGGTAGAGTTTGCCTTATTCAAGCCAGAAGTATTCTTGGACAATGATTCAAGACTATCAGTCGGCACTATTTGTGAAGCTCTCTTTTATGGTTTCCATATTCTTGTTTCTCGGAGTTTGAGCAAGATTAGTTCTGTCAACAGTGATTCTGTTTTCCTTCTAGTTCTAGATTCCAAATGTGGAGCAGTGATGAAGTTCAGTGGTGATATTGGCAAACTGGATTTGTTGAATTCAAGTGATCCATATTTATCTGTAGCTGAATGGATCAAAACTTATGCTGAAATTGGCATCACCCCAGTGGAACCAATATGGAACCGATTAGGAAATCCAAACTGGGGGGATATAGGAACTCTACAGGTACTACTGGCAACTTTCTACTCCATTGCACAATGGAATGGACCGCCGCGAAAATCAGTAGCCTCACTGATTTCAGATCACAGCCTCCGCCTTCAAAAGCGGAGGACAGAATGCTGCATCATTGACACTGAAAATGCACTGGTTCCTTATCATGCGGCAACTGACTACCAAGCTGGAGAGATTGTTGAGCTTGATCACAATGAACTATATTCCAATGGCCAATCATCACGTCTGAGGCTCAGGTGTGGAGACATATTGGTCTTGGATGATCCACAGCAGGGACAGAAAAGCTTCCAAATTCATGAATCTCTTGTGGGAGGGAACTATTATCTCTACAGTGCAGTTTGTCTTGATCATCCCTCACAGTTATTGACCTTATACGTGGGGGCTCACCCATCTAGACTTGAGCCTTCTTTGGAGGACATGAGCCTCTGGTACCAAGTGCAACGCCAAACAAAAGTTCTAAACATTTTGAGGAATCAGGGAATCCTGAGCAAATACTTACCTGAAATTGTTGCTTCAGGTAGGATTTTACATTCTGGACCATGCAATAAAGAGAGCCCTGGGGGAAGGTGTGATCACCCTTGGTGTGGGACTCCTATTCTGGTGACATCTCCAAGAGGGGAGCCACTATCATCTGTAGCTGCTAATGAGGGGTCATTTTCGGCAGATGAAGCAACACGCTTGTGCCGGGACTGTCTGGCTGCTCTAAGAAGTGCAGCCATGGCTAATGTCCAGCATGGTGATATTTGTCCCGAGAACATAATACGCGTTGTTGAAAAGCAAGGTGTTAGAAGCAAAGCTAGCATGTATGTTCCCATATCTTGGGGGCGTGCTGTGCTGGAAGATAGGGACAGCCCTGCAATAAATTTGCAATTCTCATCATCTCATGCACTTCAGCATGGGAAGCTGTGTCCTTCTTCTGATGCTGAAAGCATTGTCTACATCCTCTATTTTATTTGTGGAGGGACCATGTCTCTACAAGATTCTATTGAATCTGCTTTACAATGGAGAGAGAGAAGCTGGGCAAAGCGTTTGATCCAGCAGCATATTGGGCAGGTTTCTGCTCTCTTGAAAGCATTTGCTGATTATGTGGATAGCCTTTGTGGAACTCCCTACCCTGTTGACTATGATATATGGTTGAAAAGGTTGAACAAGGCTGTGGAAGGCTCAGCAGATAAAGGTAAAGGGATTGAAGAAGTACCAATAACATTAAGATTAGAGGATGCTGCTGGGTCTTCAGGAGCTTCTGGCCCTTGATTTGATGCTTTATTTTTGTAAATCGCTTTGAGGAATTCAAATGCATTTTACTTTTAGGAGTTTAGGTTCTTAGTGTTATTATTTTGGTTGGTTGGCATCTTCTTCGGCAACGTATATTCTGGAGTGTTTACTGGTTTTTTGTCTGATTGAAATCCCATAACAAAATTCATGCCTGATACAAGAATATTATTGCTTTGGAACCTGGAAGCATCCATTGGATTTGACAAACTAAGAGGTTAAAGCTACTGCATGTGTACACTTAAAGCTTTTAGCTTTTTCCTTTCGGTCTTTGTTGTGATGAAATGCTCAGGTTTCTTCTTTAAAGTCCATTATATTCCAAAAAGCATTGTGTAAGGACAGTTATGATGTACTATTTTGGTACATTCAGAATTACAAAGGAATTTGCACTTAAAATGTAAAATATGCAGCATTCTCTTATTGCTAATATCTTTTTTCCTAACATGTCATGATCCAGGAAAATAAAATTGTATATGACAATATACCATTTGTCTTAGATGATCTCTTTTCTCTATAAAAACTAGCTTTCATTTGCCAACCATACACATTTTTTATGAACAGACATTTAACAAGCAAAGGGCTTTATTATTGAACTTGATTGTTTTGATCTAGCTACATAACTTGGGGTGAAAAACAATATTGAATGAACTGAATTTAGGTTATAATGGGAAGAATAGCTCTTGAAATGAAATCAGAATACTTCCACCAAATACTGTCACACTGTGCTGATTCACGACCCACAAGCTTTGATTTAGTGGCCATTTTGGCCACAAGACCTTTTCTTGCTCTTGACTTGGGTGGGGTGTTCTGAGAGTTTTTGCACGTTAAACACAAATATGTATTTTACATTGATATTTTTTCAACAGTTTACCATAAATAGGTATCTACGAATAAATAAAAAAAAACATTTAAACGTTTAAAAAAGTTGTGAAATTCTAGAACAGTTAAATATTAAATTAGAAGCATGTCAAAGAAAGAGAAATTGACGATCTTGTGTAGTGTTGGGTCAGCAAATTACTCTGGGCCTCATCTTCTTCACAGAGGTTTGGGCCTTTTTGTACAACGACTTTGCAATGACGAGTTCTTCCTGCACCCTAATACTTTCTTCCTGCACCCTCATACAAAATATGAAATGACAGTTATGTCTTCAACTTTAAAAGTGTAAAGACCAAATTAGCCTCCATCCCTTCACTCCTATTCGGTTCACACTAGAAAAAAATGAGAACCGGATGGCACCTCCATCCGGTTCACATTGCGAAAAAATTGACAACTGGATGAGTATGTCATTCGGTTGTCATTTCAGCATCCGTTCACAAATTCAGCATCCGTTTGTTTTCAAATCTTCGATTAATCCTTCAAACAAGCAATAGGTAAGCAATTTTTGGTGTTTATTAGAAATTAGTAAGTGATATTGCTGATTAAAATAGTTGATTTAGGGTTCGGGACACTATCGACGACGAACGGAGGAATTTTCCAATTTGGGGTATGAGAACCGGATCCAATTCTCGTTTTGATTTGGAAATGAGAATTGGATGACATCCCATCTGGTTCACATTGCGAAAAAATTGACAACCGGATGAGCATGCCATCCGGTTGTCATTTCAAAATAAAATGACAACTGGATGACATACTCATCCGGTTGTCAATTTTTCACAATGTGAACCGGATGAGGGTGCCATCAAATTCTTATTTTTTTGTCAGTGTAAACCGGATGAGTGTGCCATAGGAACAATTGTGAAATTAAAATTTATATTGGGGTGCAAGAAGAGGGTATTAGGGTGAAGGAAGAATTTGTCCTTTGCTATACATTTTTCCTGCACCTTCATAGATTCAGAAAAATAACTATTATACATTTAATGAAAATAAATAAATAAATCCTACAATCTCTAACCTCTTGTATCTTAGTATAATTTGAAATTAAAAAAATATATTTCAGATTATATAATTTAAAATATAAAAAAAATTGTATTTTTAATTGTATAATCTAAAATATAATTTGGAATACAAAATTCTATTTCAGACTATATAATTTGAAATTCGGAAAAGTAATTACTTTCTGAATTATATAATTTGAAATACAATAAAACATTTGTATTCAGGATTATATTAATCTAAAATATAAAAAATATATTTCAAATGGTATAATTTAAAACAATATTTTCCATATTTTAAAAATATGGGGTGCAGGAAGAACTCGTGGAGGTGCAGGAAGAATGCCTCCAACTTCTCATAAAGCCTCTATTCCTTCTAGAGAAAGAAAATAATCCGAAAACATAAATTCAATCAGTATATTAATAGAGGTTTATTTTATGTTACTCTTTCCCTCAAATTTTTAATTCAATTTGATTAAATACCTCAAGAGACAAGGCGATATTATCAAATTTGTAGGTTTAGTATATTAATTTTAATGTATTGTTAAATTATAAAATAGAGAAGTATAACAAAGGATTTGTGTTTATTATGAACAATAAAAATAATTAAATTATATGCAAACATAAAAAATAAAAGGTTAAGTACAAAAAGACTTTTTAAGTAATCGTGTAACTACTAACTTTTAACTTTTACCATTTATATAGTTGTATGACCTAGATTTATAATTTTCAAATTCTTAAAATAAGATTGTCTGCGTATGTTTTTAACTTTTGTTTTAAGTCAACGAGTTAGTCTAGATAAAAGAGAAAAAAAAATTGAGGTAAGATGATTCATAGAATAGATAGAAAAATAAATATAGAAAAAGAAAATGATATACAAAGTTTTATAGAAAAGTATTGTACTATAATGACTAGAATAGGTATCATGAAACAACAAAATGTTATGTGATCAAATTTCCTGATGACTAGGAAGAATGAGATGTGACATAATAATATACTTTCTTCATAATCAATATAGATTAAATAAATGAAGTGTAGTTGTTTATGAATAAATATGATTAACGAAATCATTTTAATATTTATAATCAAATATATTTTGCTATACTTGTATAAATATGATTAATTTTAAGTTAACTTATTCAATTTGTTTATGTCACTATTCACATTTTGTGAAATTTTTAACATAGCTTTAAAATTACATTAATTGAAATATGGATCTTAGTTTTATTCATGGATGTAATTTTAGGTTTGAGGAATACGATACAAATTCATTTTACTTGACTTTCAAGTTAACATTTTTTTTTTTTCATGATTTGATATATGGAATTCATGCGTTACTTTATTCCTACGTTTTTTCATATCTTTCAGTGTTGATGGTTTGAGCATAATTTCCATTATGGCTCGTGAGCAGTGTAGTTTCGATGTCCTTTTAAGAGAAACTATAAACTATGAGCTACATAACAAAGTTGCATATTCTTTGGGAATAAAATAAGACACAATTTAGCAATAAAAAATTCAAAAGGGTTGGTCTTCAATTCAATTTTCGCAACTTGCAAGTATCTGATTCTCTCGTTCCTTTCAAAAGCTTATTATGGTGTGTAACACATATTATATTCATTGTGTTTATTTAAAAAATATTTACAAATTTTCGCTAAGCCAAGTGTCACAACACATGTTCATGGGTCAACAATGAGTAGTGTAAACACATATCATAGTGTGTTCATTTACGCAAAAATAATAGAATTAGGGTTGTGTGTGTATCTGCAACCAAAGAAAATCCACTTTTGTGAAGCATTGCTTGGAATGTGGAATATGTGAGAGAATATTTACGTTCTGTCCAACAACTACAACATGTTAAAAATTGATTAGGTACAGATAGTTCAAATCACTTAAATCCTTCAACTGATGTAAGTCATCATCTATCACAAAAAATCTAACTCAAATTTATCAAATTTATAGACAATACAAAATTCGTTTTCTAAATATTTATCATTACTACATATTCAAAATTTAAATTTGAGATAGCCAATTAAATTAAAATGAACATGTCCCTTAGGAACTTGGAGGACCAGATTTAGTGGTTCTTCCTTTCAATTGCACAATACTCAAATGATAAGATTATTTTTTTTTATGGGCAAAGATAAGGATATAATTTGTAGAAAAATAAATATTTTATTATTTAAAAGTTATAAATTTTATAGATAATATAAAAATTATTCTACATTTATTTAAAACATTTACTCTATGTACAATATAAAACTTCTGATTTTTCTTTATATTATGACCCCATTTATATCATCTTTCTTCAATAAGAGAGCGTTAAGGATTAGAAGGTAAAGAAAAAAAGTATAAGACAATCTTGCTCGATTATATTATAATTTTGAATTAAACTTTTATTTTATTTCAAATCTTATGATCATGTTACAACATGGAAACAAATGATGTTTTAGGATCAGTTTAAAAGAGTTGTAAATATTATAAATAGTAAATTTGTATGTTTGTATATTTTTAATGCTTATTTTGTAGATGTTATATGAGAACTTGTTAAAAAAAATAAAAGACTTAGTCTAATTCAACACTTTATTGATAATTTCATTAATTCCATTAAAATGTAAGGAAAAAAATTGAGATATTTTCATTTCAGTTTGGTATAACTTTTTGTTTTGAGAAGAAAATATTTACACAAAAGATGTAAACTTTTTTAGGTCCCAAAAATGAAGAGGAAAACTAAATTTTCTTAATCGTAGGCCATAAATAAAGAACTCACTCTAATTGGTTTGAACATATAAGGTCAAAATACACAATCCACACTAAAAATATTTATTCTAAAATTAACTCGATTCATTCTCTCTATTATATATATATATATATATACACACACACATAGCTGGAATCATGGGTGGAGAGTTAAATAGACACTTGAAATTAATGTGTTGCATCTAAATGAGTAATAAAGAATGGTGGATAAATGAAAAAATTTGTTGGTTGTATATATATATATATATGAATAAAAAGCATATGATAAAAATAAACGTGAGAAAGCATATGATAAAAATAATAGAAAATAGGGAGAAGCAATAATCGTAGAGAGAGATTGGTAGCGTGGAAGTGTTGGAGAGTCACGTGGAGACGAAAACGAAAGAATTAGGTGCCGCTAACGTCGCACTTTTCTTTCTTTACCCAAACCTTCCACTAACTAAACTATTACTTACTCATATTTCTTTTTTTATTTCACAAAAACATATTTCCCACCAAATTTACCTTTTAAAATAAATGCCACTTCAAATTATTCCAAATCCAATTGGTTTTCGAAAAGAGTGAAAGAATTTAAAATATATTAATTTTTATATTTTAAAAGAATTTATGAGAAAGACAAAAGGTGGGTGTCGTAGCTGACGTCGCCAACATCTACCTACCCAAACCGCTCAATGTTCGCTTCCTCTTCTGTTCCTGGGTTTGTGCTGTGGGTCCCACTCCCCACCAAACACCTTTCCCCACCTAGCTATTTCTACGCTTCTTTTTATAATTATTTTACTTAAACTAAATATTCATTAATTCCCTTCTAAATAACAAAATTATCTTCTGAGAATAAATTCCACAATATTGATTTCGAGTCTTCTCTTTACTTGCGTTATGAGTGATCCAATTCGGATTAATAATTTCGTTTCTAGAAGAAGGGAAAGCTTCAAACAAAACCTAATTTTCTTAATTTTTCTCATTTAATTAACTAAGTACGACTTCAACTTCGATTTCGTTTCCCTTCTCAATTCAAACGTTGACCAGAGTTATATTTCGAGCATCCTTCCACTTCTGTCCAACAAAATTGCAACATCAGACTTGCCATTTTCTTTTTCCCACTTCACAAAAATAATTTTTTATTATTTATCAACAATGTCCGAGTGATCATCAACGCAGGGAATTGTAATATACGCTTCCAAAATGAGTAATATTGGGAACAAAGACCAAATATTAATGATTAAAATTTACTAATCTTATATCCATTCCCTGCATAAATGTGTACACATGCATGTGGTTTTTTTACCCACAGAGACTTTTCGTACATGAAATATGATGATACAGATATTTTGTTTTCCTGAAAATGGAGATTATGACAATAGCCATATAATTCTTTTTCTATTTTTAGAAAAGGCACATTCTAATCAAAACCCTTTTCAAAAGTAGTTATTCAGATTGATGTTTATATGCTACTGTAACTCTTACTTTTAAACTTGGTTTAAGAAGCTAATTCATGTTGATCAAAAATCAACATGCTTCGAATTTTAGAGAAGAACATCAATTCTTGACTTTCAAAAAGATAACTCTATAGTATGTCGTATTAGTTTGAAGTACATAAATACAAAAAATATATGTAGCTTGCGTAGACCTAGAAAGAGGATAGAGGGATGAATTGAATTGTAGCATATATAAATGAATGTGAAAAAAAGTTTTCTCATAATTGTCTTGTTCCGGTGACAGTAAATGGTAGGTATGCATTCAAAAGCTGTCTCCTACCTAAACACTAGCTATAAGATATTAGTAAGATCAATGAATTGAATTGGGTTTGTGTAGCTTCCTTCTCTCCTAGCCTCAGCTAGCTAACTTCATCACTCTCCCTGCTGCCACTGCTCACTTTAGATCATATGTATCAAACTTACTGTAACTTACCAAACATATTTAATGTCTAACAACTCATTACTGACCCACCACTGCTACGCCAAGAATATTCAAATTTTACCCAATAATAACTACTTACCTCTCTCTTAAGTACCTCTTTCATGTCAAAATTACTCCACCCAGATCCATCAAGTGCAAATGGTTTAGTTTTCAGAAAATTTAAATCATATTTTCATTATTATAAACATCCTACATAATTATTTTTATTTGTATTAAATTGAATACTACTTCCTACTTAAAATTAAACAACTTATGTTCAAAATAGTGGAACCACTATTATGCCAGTGGTGAAGAGTTGGAACAGTGTGTATGTATGAGACTGTAAGTTTTGATCTCTGAGCCCCAATAAACATTTATTAGAGTGTGTGCAAAGTAAAGCACAAAACCCAGTTTTCATGAGGCTTTAACTTAACATTCAACCAAATCTCGATCAAACAGGAAAGTTAAGCAAAGAATTGATATTAAAAGATGAAAAGCAAAATGAAAAATCAGAGGCAAAAATTTATCTAGGATTTTCTCAAAATTTGGGATTCTACAACTACTATTTCCATGGTGTTAACAAAGAGAAGTCACAACAAATAACATGACATTCAGGGTCTAAATGTTCATGGGTCTGTAAAATCTATATAGATTACTATCTGTGGCAGTTGTAGTAACCGTGGTAGAAGTAGCAGTAGCTCCCATGGCTTTGCAATAACAAGCTTGGTCGCTTTGAAGCCCTAGACTGTAACAAAGACAAACAGCTTGGCCAGTAATGTTACCATACCACTTGTACAACACATGCGGTTTTTGATCATGCTCTTGCGCTTTCATTTTTTCTGGGTTCACCGAAGAAGAAACTTGCTGAGAAGAGGGAAGGCCAATGGAAAGGTCCAAGTTGAGTTGATGGTGAGGGAAGGATTCTTCCACGGTGACGCCGCTGCTGCTGTTAGAATCTTCATCGGTTCCAACCTTCGTTGCGGCGTTCGCATAACCACTATTGCTCACCAACTGAAAACCGTTGCTGTTGTTACTGTTGTTGGAGTTGGGAATAACAACATCATGGGTGAGGGTGTTGGAGCTGCTAATGCTGTCGCTGTTTATTTTTTTGTTGGATGATGACGTGGCCACAGGGACAGCGGCGGCGGAGGGAGGCGGAACCGCGGCGGTTGCCGGAGTGGCGGAGGCGGCGTTGAGTGGCCGATGGGTTTGCGGGTCGATTCCGCGGCTGTATAGTTTCCGCTTGATGTGAGTGTTCCAGTAGTTTTTGATTTCGTTATCGGTTCTTCCCGGTAACCTTGCGGCAATCAAAGACCATCTGAGAAAACAAAAACAAAAAGAAAAACAAAAATCAGAAATTTTCATTGGGGTTATTGAAACGATGGGTTTGAAAAGATAGAATAAATAAAAATTGTATTTTTATTTTTTTGGTGAATGATGTGACAGTGGGAGATTGGAAAGAAAAAAGATGGGGTTTTTGGGTTATGTTCATACTTGTTTCCAAGTAAGCTGTGGAGGTTAATGATGAGCTCGTCTTCATCTTCAGTGAAGTTGCCTCTCTTTAGATCGGGTCTGAGGTAATTTATCCATCTGAGTCTGCAACTCTTGCCACATCTGAGCAAGCCTGTTATGAGAAATGGGGTTAGTGTAAAAGAAGCAAAGTACATTTTTTTTTTTGGGGTAGAAGAATAATGAATATTGAAGAATGATGATGAAGAGTTTACCAGCAGCTTTGGGGAGGGATCTCCAACAACCTTCACCATGGAGTTTGATGTAGTTGATGAGGCGTTCGTCTTCCTCTTTGGTCCATGCTCCTTTGTTTGTGTGTTCCTTCTCACAACAAGGAGATCTACCCATGGTTGTGGTTGGTTGGTGATGAGAGAGAGAAGAGAGAGAGAGAGAGAGAATAAGATGTGTGTGTGTGGGGAATGGAAGCTGGAAAGTAATTGGTGAGAAAAGGGGGTGGAAGGAATATAAATGGGAGGTGGTGGAGAACAAGAGGAGGTGCAATTGACTCGGGGACCTTCTTTTTCTGAGAAGTAATGTAATGCAAGAGAAAGAGAAAGAGAAAGAGAAAGAGAGAGTATTTGACCGAGTTGGTGAGAAAGACGAGTGGTTACAATTAAGTTAGTGCTGGATTTGGTAGGTAGCTCTGCTTTTCATGTTCCTCAACTTCTTCTTTTCCCTCTCTTTCTTCTTATTTGCATCTCTCCCCCTCTTCTTTCCTTCTATTCACACTTTCACCACTCCCACCAATTAACCAACTCTAACTAACCAACAACTATAATAACTCACTATCTTCTCTTTCAATACAACTTTTTTAGGGCAAATATAATCTTCATGCAAAACCATTTTTTTTTATCGATTATTACTCACAAAAGACTTTCTTCTATGCTTTTATATTTTTATATTTTTAAGAAAATATAATAATACTGATTTCATAATGTCAAGTGTATTAATATTATTTAGATAAATTAGATTGAATAGTTTTCATTTAGCTAATTCGCTTTCGTAATATCGAAAGGATTCTTTCGATTTTAATATTCTATATTCTAATAAAATGAAAAAGTTTTGATTCTAAAATCGAATAAAAAAGAGAAACAGTTTTTTTAGTTATTTTAGAAAACGAATCGGGAGACATTTAAGGGATTCTTTCAAATAGAAAGAAGAGTATAAGTATGCAAATTCATTTGTCTTGATTCTTTTTTATGAAATTCTTAAGAAAATGAGGGGATAAAAGAGAAATCTTATTATTCCCACCTGTTATGTTGAGAAGTTTATAGACTTTTTATAAATTTAAAATATAATTAAAGATACATTATATATGTATATCAAAATAGAAAAATCTAAATGTAGATTGTTATAGATATTTTGTATAATTTTAAAATATAATCAAGAATAAAATATAAATAAGAAGTTTGTATATAAAACTTATGGATTAAAATTTATTAGACATATAAATTTATACAGGTAAGTTATTTGATAAAAAAAAATGAAATTTACATTGCATTCCCGTAAAGAGAATCAAATTATAATATTTACTGTATTGATTTTTTTACGAAATATCCTTCAGTTTAATAAATAGTAGATAAAATATACTAACATCTTAATTTTATAAAGTTTAACTTCATTGCTCATATACATTTAAGAAATCATACCTCACTTCCTCCCATGCATAAAACAATAAAAAATATAATTTGATAACTTACACAATGATTAAACACGTCACACTTACATAATGCAAAAGCCATCATTTAATAAAACAAAATTGCATTCAAAATTTGTCTTGCACATTCATTCTTTGTTTCAATGGATTAAGATTCAGTAACAGATAAAAGAATAGGCAATCAAAATAAAAAAAAAATATTTTTGAAAATATTAAATTAATTGAAGGGAAAATATTAAAAAATTTATCCCATTAATATTAGGAACAGCTTTGGAGAAGTACAAAATAAGTCAACATATACTTTTAACCACTTAAATTAACGAATTTTAGTAGTTCTTTTTTCACTTTCTTAAAAATACGAAATTATTATTTTTATTCTCTATTATTATATATTACTCTTTAATTGTTTATGTATCTAATAAAAAAAATTAAAAAAGAGCATATAGCGTTAACATGTCATACTTTAAAAACTTTATTTAGATTTGTAAAATGTTCGTTATCCAATTAAAATAAATGTCAATGAGAAAAATTATGATTTTGAATTTTTAGATAAAAGTAAAGAAAATATTTTATAAAACTATAAGATTCACTTTCTTTGTAAAGACAAGAACAATAGCGATTTTAAATTTTAGAAAAAAGAAAAAAAAATTATTTAATTACAATTTTTATTTATTATTTTATCATTTTGACTAAATATAATCATTTTGACTACTATATACCCTTGGACAAAATGTTGTTTGACTAAAATTGTTAAAGTAAAGTCTTCAATTTAAGTTTCATGAATAAAAAAGTACAATTAGGAAGAGAAATTTTATTAAAAATTAAAGTCAAATTCTTCACTTTAATACCGTCTTTCTCAAAAGTAATAAATATTTTACACTTATAATTAATATAATAAAAAATTAAACAATTTCCTTAATCATTAAAATCTAGTCAATTAAATTTTGTTTAAAAGGTCAGAAGGAGTAATGATGGAAAATAGTGATCGATAATGACCTGAATAAAACTTTAACATTAATTTTTTAGAATATAATTAGTCCAATAATAAGAAGCATATATTTTAACAAGAAGTACTCTGAACTGGTACCCGAAAACCTATATATAGTGTTCGTGTTATTTATTTAATTTTTCCTTTCGTCACAAATCATTACAAACGATTTCTGAGATAAAAGTTTATTACTGTAATTATATGGTAAAGATAAGACTGCTACATCATTAGCAGTTGTAATTAAAATAGTATATTATTTAAGTAAGAAAAAACAAAACAATTTGAAGGTTAAAACCAAATACTTATCAATGTTGTCATATAATTCTACGATTTTACATTCATCTTTAAACAAGTAAAAAATGAAAACGATACATTTTGAACATCACTTTTTAGTCAAAATAGTTATAAATTATCACAAGTTGTGCACATAGAAATTCGAAGCTTTCTTATTCCAATATTTCGTAACTAAGTTTCTTGCAAGTTACAATTAGCATGATTTATGGAAAAATGTCTCAAAGATACAACCATCTTAATCAACCGTCACAACCTTAATTTGAGGTTTTGATATCTCCATTAGATTAGATTGAGGAAGACACGGAGAAGCATTAAATGTTTATCAAGTTGTTTTATTGATCACCAATCAAGGGAAAATAATTTTGGATTTGGACGCAGATGATGTTGGGTGTAAGGTCAACGGAAAAGTTTTTGGATTTTGATTTAGGTAAAGTTGGTGCAACCAATATTTTATGTTTCTAACTCGATTACAGTTATTATTTACAGAAAGAAAAAAGTGATGATGATAAGAAAGTTGATTAATGTGTGTGTGCTTTTTAGAAAATGACATCGTTTTATTGTTAATTTTATATTTGTTATTACAAGTTTTATTCACACATTTAATTAATTCGAGCATAATATATTTAAGAAAAAGTTAAAAGTTTAATATAAATTAGAAGTTCAAATTAATGATTAACTATTAATATTTTAAAACTTATGTAGACATTATAAACACGACAAAATTGGCTTACTAAAATTATTCATGATGGATATTGTAACATTAATTAAATACCATCATTTCCCATTCTAGAACTACTGAAAGGAATAAACAATAATCACCATCATTTCCCAATTGTAGGAGTACCAACAAAGAACAAACAAGTTATTAATCTAAGACTTATATTTTTTAGCATGCAATGCTTAATTTGGTTTTTTATAATCAAAATTACTTTTTGAACTTAAATTCTACAAATTTAGAGAAAAAGTAGACTAAGAGTAATCATTCGAAAAGAGGTTCTAACAAAAATAAAGAAGATTAAAATAAGAAGACCCAACCTCAAGTACTTATACCACACATAATACAATGAGGGAGGCTCAATGACCGGATATAATTATGAGTAGATACAACATGAAAGGATGTAAGGAAAGTCAAAAATATAGTATATACATATTAAGTAGAGTGCTAGTAAAAGTGATAGTTTTCTCATGTTTTGTAAATGTGGTTTAGTTTTCTCTTTGCAAGGATTTATATTTTACACTTTTCTTTATAAGGATTAAAACATTCTAAGTATTCTCTATTATATATATTCTTTATTGTTGAAAAAAAAACCTTATTTTTTAATAGGAAATTTTATAACTTCTAAAAAATATAAATCTATTTTAATTGTTTTCATTTCAAATTATTCTTCTTTTTGTATTATTTTTTTTGGATATTTTGCTTTTAACACTAATATTATCAATATTTTATTTTAATAATTATCTTATTTTTATTATTATTTTATAATTTCTTTTTATTAATATTTTATTATTTTGTTAAATTTATTATTATGTTTATGCTTCAATCCGCACATAACTTTACATACATGTAAAGAAAGAATTTATCATTTTTCTTTCATTTTGTGATTAATTTATTTTTTATTTCTTAATATTCAAACTATTAACATTTTTTTTCTATCTTTCCTTCTTGTGATTCAAATACATTGTTAGAGTAATCATACACCTACTTTCAACCTAATGCATAAATCTTCATTAACTTTTCATCTTGAAATTTTACTTTACGCGATTAGATCATTAGTAAAACATAAAATATTTAATTTCTTTAATAAGTTTCATGCTTAATATGATGAACTTTGGAGTCATAATACCATTTCAAAAGATATTGTCCACCATACACCATAAAGGCCACAACACAACATAAAGGGTCACATACTCATAAAAGACCATTACATCATATATAATATGCAACACAATACCAATATATTATACAAATGCATGCATCTCATCATCAACGTCATCAATAATATAAATATATATTTTTCATCACATGCATGTCATCATTAGTAAAACATCGCTTGGGCGACCTCAATTCCTCTATAAAGGAAGACTTCCTCATTTGAGCATCTCATATCACTTATGTGATATCAGTTCCAGATAGAGTTGGATTGTCTTTCTCACTCAAATATTCACTTATGGATTAAGCGTAATCTTAATGTTTGGACAATTTTACTTGTTGTATAATCCAACAAGTTATAAAACATCAAACATATTGCCTCATCAACGCTTGAGCACCATATTAACGCTTAGTTGCATTAACTAACAAATTCCAGAACCCTATGTTTTCTGAACAACTTCTCATTACTTGAGCATCACTTGCTTCAGCGAAGAGAGATAGTCTCGATCTCTCTTTTTTCTTAAATTACAAGGCATAACTTAAGCAATATGTCGTATCACTTAAACATTTACTGTCATTTGAATGATGAATATAATGGTAGTCCACCATTTGAGCAATATCAATCCAAAAATACATTAATTTTAACACATATACCACCTTCCAAACCATTGATTCCAAAGCATGGATCCATACACCCAATATGACTATCCTAACTCCCTACCTTCAAAATTACATTTTGAACTTTTAACAATTATACATATATTTGTATAATCATACTTCTACAAGCAGATTCATACAACATATTTTCACATTTCTATTTGAATATTTAAATTGAATTAGATACTATAATTAACTTCTTACTTGAACGTAGCATGTATACTAGTAAACTTCCATTGTATACTTTTAAAACCTCACTGTGCTTCCCAAACTTAAATTCTTACATATATAATATCTCCCATTTGTTAGAATCTCAAAGAGAAGAAAAAAAAAAACTTAATCCACAATAAGAAATAAAAAAATTTACCTTGATGACGAGATGTTATCTCTTTAGTAATATACTTTGCTTATGAAATAGATGACTTTAACTTTAGAATTCTAAAGAGAATTTAGTTTTAGATAGATAAAATTGCTAATCAAATAAAGGATGAATGCTTGTAACTTACTTATAAACTTTTCATCCTTTATTCATTTAAAAGTTATCTCTAATAAAACTCCATACTTTACAAACATCAACAAAGAAATAACTCTGACCAACATGGATGACTAAATAATCTCAACTAAAATATACAACATCAATAAAAAAACTCAAATTTATAAAATCAATCATTGTAATTTTTTTAAAGAGATAGACCGAAAAGATTCACCACCAATGAGGTATGAGTTGCTCATATAAGAGATCATGATACCACTTCTAACCTAAAATCTTAAGGTTTAGTGTTTGTGTTTTTTTTTTCCCTTATATGCCACTAAATTTTTTTATTTTTGCTCAATGTGAGACTTTGAACTCTTGCTTGTATTTGTCAAGTGTTTCTAGGGAGATAGACTGAGGAGATTTACCACCAATGAAGTATGAGTTACCCATAGAAGAAACATTACACCATCTTCAACTTAAATCCTTAAGGTTATATGTTTGTAGGTTTTTTTTCCCTTAAGTCACTCAAGTTTTTCATTTCTATTCAATATGAGACTTTCAACTTATACTTGTACTCTTAACGATTTTCTTTTAAAATGCTGAGTTAGATTATAAAGGTGTGCATTAGGTTAGGTTATCTGATGATTCAATCAGATCCAATCCAACATATAATTAGATTTATGATTGTGTCAAAGTCAATTTAACTCAAACTAATATACTTTTGTATAGGTTGAATGATAAATTTATCGATTAAAATTCTTATTTTTATTTAAAATTTGAATTTCTTTAGTTCTAACTAATCAAAATAAAAAAATTTATAAAATTCTTTACTCATAAAATATATATTATTTCATAAAATTTTCAACTTTTTTTATAAAAATAAATGAATATCTAAATATTCTACCTTTAAACGAAACAAAAAGCTTAAATAAGAATAACTCGAGGTGTATAGAATTTACAAAACTAGTTTTCTTTACATGTTTTGAATTTCGAACATATATGGTAAAATTAACAAAAAAACTTAATACACTATCCGTCCGACAAATATGATAATAGTTTATTAATTTAATTTTTAAATAGATCAACATTCGAATGACGTGTTAATTTTTTTCCCTAGCGTGTTCTCTAATCAAATGCATTTTCTGTACCAACCACAATAATGCATGTATAAAAAAAAGTAAGACAGTATACTAATTATTTAAAAAATTCTTATATTTATAATCTTCTGATGGCTGAAAGTTACCAAACCAGCTTATTTTAGGGTATTTACGATTCACTTTTTTAATCACTTTTAAACCCATGCAGTTCTTAGTGATAAATAAATTATTTTAATTATATTATTTAATTTTAATTATTATACTTTTATATTGAATTAATAAATTGTATAATACCTTAAAATATCAATAAATAAAATAAAAATAACATAATTAAAAATCTCAAACTTCCATTGTGTTTTTAAATTATACTAAAATCAATCTTAGAAGGAATAAAAACTGATTTAAAAATAAGCATTATAAAGACAAGAGAAGACTAAACATAAAAGCTAGAAAAATAAAAAGCTAACCTCTTAAAAAACACTACATGAAATAGGTCAATAAAGTAAGGTTTGTTTAGTAAATAGTGATGATAAAGTTGAAGAAGTTAGTCAATTAGAAAAAGTGATGTTTTGCTAAACTGAATTTTAGAGTTTGATCCTGGTTAATTACTCTGTTAATGATGATGTGGGGATGAAATATATATGGAGAGTAGAAGGAGCAAATGGTAATAAAGGTAAAAAATAACAAAATATTAAAACCATACCTAACAACAAAAAATAAAAGGTAGCATAAGAGTTTTGCCCCCACATGAGTGAGTCAGCAATTAAGAAGTTTAAAATGTGGCAATGTACACCAAACTTTTTGTTCAGTACAAAACCAAAACCCACTCTTATCTTCCCTTATTTGTTTGCCCCAAGTTTTTATAGTCTCTGTCCTTCCACCTTTCCACTGTTTTCTAACTACTTGTTTTTGTTATTATTATTTCTCTTATTTTGTTCTGTGATAAGGGATTCTAGAAGCCTGTCTCAACTCTCAACTCACTCCACTTACTCTTGTCAATTCAGGTTAGATGCCAGTTACTAACGTCCCCAACCATCCATGGTTGAGATTGCTACCTAGTGCTCATCAATAGTATCCTTTTCTTTCACCCACTACCCACATTATTAAAATCGTCAAATCAACATAAAACATTCAGGCCAGGTTTGGTTTGGCAGATATCAATCTATGTTTATTCAGAACTCCAGTTATTTAAAACGTGAATTTAAGATTCTAAATGTCAAATCAAGTACAGAATATTAAGAAAACATATTTGAATATTTTCGCTGGTGCACATTGTATTATTGATGATCGAAAATATGATATTTCTTTTGAGATTATTTTGTAAATATATTATATTTATATTTAAGGGGTGACTCTTTTGTAAATATATTGACATATACAATAACAGATGGAAATCACCGTTGAAAAGTAAAATAACAATGCTTAGTACTAAAATTGTTGTCATTCTTTTATAAAATAATGGTATTTTCATTTAACAGATGTTATACAAGTCATTTTAAACCTTTTTTTTTTTTATTTCATATGCGGCATGGGAGAAAGTTCCTTCTTTTTTTTCAGTGCTCCTTCTCTTATGGTCCAGTTATGTTGTTATTGTGGTTATTTTTTTTTTCTCTCCTACTTCCTTGTTGTCGACATTCACCTTTCGTGAGTTATCTTGAAACGTCACAAAGGTGTTGTGCTGTTACCATTCTGCTATCCTACCGTGTGGATCCTGTTGTCTTTGTTAGTCTTCGATTTTCATTTTTTATTGGCGTTCGCCACTAGTCGTTATCCACTGTCGCTACTCACTACTCCCTAGTTCATCTTCTCCTTACTCTATTTGCTTTTATTTTTAAACACTACAAGAAAAAGTTAAAATACCGACAGAACATTATTGACAAATTTTATTTATCGCTAAAATATCATTATTGACAGATTTTACCGACGAATATCATCTCTCGTTAATTATCGACAAATTTACCGACAGATTTAACTTCATCTGTAATTAATATTTACAAATTTCTATAATATAATTAATGTTTTTTGATTTGTCGACGGATTTACCGACAGACTCAAAAAATATGTCGGTAAATTTACATACAACCGATTCACCGACTAATTTTGAATATTTTGGAAGGATTTGTCCTGTTGATAATTTTGATTTTTTTATAGTGTAAAAAATTATATTAATGGGTGTATTTTTTTTGAATTATTTTTATTTATATATGGATTGTTATAATGTTAAATTATTGGTATTGAGTCTCGGAGTATTCGACCTCCCACAAAAGTAAATATTTTTAGTTTTGAGATAGTTTATGTTTTAAGCATTATGTTTTGGTTGAAATAATAATTGTTTAGTATAATTTATTTTGAATTGGTTTGTTGAATGCACAAATTTAGTTTGTTTAATTTGATATTGAAATTTCATTGTTGTTGTATCGATTGAATCTTAGTTTTTTGTTTGAGACTTAATACAAAAAATTATATACTACCTCTAATTTGAAAATTTTCTTTGATTTCTCTTATATAAAAAATAAGAGGAGGCAGTGTTAATAATGAATATATTAAATCTTGAATTGTTTGGTTGGACAATTTAAGAAGATTGAGACACACACATACAAATTAAAATATGTATGTACCAATGAAGTAGAAAAAGTGAATCTTCTTGAATGAGATAGGGTCACACCTTTGATGTAAAAATGAGTTTTCATACATTAAAACAATGCTTAAATTATTATATGATTACAAAATGTATATATGTATTGAGATTGGATTAATTCAACACATATTAGTGTTGAGTATGAGAGATGAATACAAGAAATTATGCAATTTGCGCAACATAATATTGGTAGTAGTGTTGATGGTGTAAAGTTTAAATGTCCTTGTGTTAGTTGTCTGAATGGAAGAAGGTTAAATGCTACTGAAATTAGGGAACACCTTATATGTGATGGTTTTCTTCAAAATTTTACGATTTGGACATGACATGGTGAATTATTTGACATAGTAAGTATGTCATAAACTAAAGACTTTGTTGATTCCATCGTAGATGATCGATTGAAGGAAGACCAATTAGAGGATTGACATAGTAAGTGATGTTGGTGCATAATCTTTTACTCAAGCACTTTGAGTGAAACCATGTCTAGTGATGTTGAGACTTCATTGTATCTTGGATCAACTAAGTTAACACGGTTGTCAACGGTGTTAAGGTTGATGAATTTGAAGGTGACCGATGAGTGGACTAATAAAAGTTTCACATAATTGCTTATTTTATTGAAGGACATGCTTTTGGAAGGAAATAACTACCCAATCGTAAATATGAGGCAAAGGAAATACTTTGTTCGACTGAAATGGAGTATAAAAAAATACATGCATGTCCTAATGATTGCATATTATATAGGAAAGAATTTGAATGGTTGAAAAATTGTCCAAAGTGCGAGTTATCACGTTACAAGATGAAATACACCAATGAAGATAATAGTCATGAGATGACAAAGGATAGCCCCCTAGAAAGGTTGTTTGATTATTCCAATGCTCAAGCATTTGTTTACAAACTCAAATAATGCTAAAATCCTTAGATGACATGCAGATGAGAGGAAATGTCATGAACTATTTCATCATCCAATTGATTCTATGCAATGGAAAAACATTGATGATGAGTTTTCCCTATTCAATAAAGAACCAAGAAATCTTAGGCTTGCGTTACCTACAAATGGAATGATCCCGTAGTTTAAGTTTTAACCACAATTCATGGCTTGTTTCATTAGTCATTTACAACTTACCTCTTGGATTGTAAATGAAGAGAAAATACATGATGTTATTTACAATGATCTCTGGTCCAAGATAGTGAGAAAATAACATAGATGTTTATCTATGTTCCTTAATTAAAGATTGTTGTAGGATGAGGGAGTTGAAGTCTTTGATGGTTTTGTTAATAAATATTTCTAAATGCATGCAATGCCATTTTGTACCATCAATGACTTTCCTGCCAAGGTATAGTGTTAAGGGTCATAAAGCCTGTCCTATATGTGAAGAATACATTTCATCTGAACAATTGAAACATTGAAGGTTGTAATAGATCTTCAACATCAGAGATTTCTAAAATCTCATCACCCTTACTACATGTTGAAAAAGGCCTTTAATGGGCATCAAGAGAATGACATTCCACCCATTTTATTGACTGGTCTTCAAATTTATGAAAAGTATATAACATACATCACGTATTTAAAAAGTCGACAAAGAAGTCATGTATGACAAACATATGGAAGAAAAATTAATCTTTTTTGATCTTTTGTATTGGTCCAAGTTAGAAGTTAGATACTGTATAAATGTAATATATGCTGAAAATATGTGTGTGATAGTTTAATTGGTATACTTCTTAACATTCACAAAAAAGATGAAGGATGAGGTCAATGATCATTTGGATTTGATTGAAATGAAGACATGGGGGATTTGTCACCAAGGGATGTGAGTAAACGTACATATTTTTTCATCAACATGTTACATTATGTCCAAGAAAGAAAAAAATTAGTTTTTGCCAATGCCTAAAGGGTGTCAAGGTACCACAAGATTACTTTTCAAATATTAAGAGTTTAGTATCTATGCACGATTTGAAGTTAGTTAGCTCGAAGTCTCATGATTGTCACATTTTAATGCAACAATTTCTACCCGTAGCTATTTGTGAAATTTTACCGAAAAGTGTTAGGCATACTACAACTCATTTGTGTTTATTCTTCTTCTCAATTTGTAGTAAATCATTGACCCTCTAAAGTTAGATGAATTGAAAGATGAAATTGTTATTATCTTGTGTCAATTGGGAATGTTTCTTCCTCTATCCTTTTTTGACATCATGGTACATTTACTTGTTCATATGGTTAGAGAAATTAAGTTTTACAGACAAGTATACTTAAGATGGACGTATCTTGTTGACCGTTATATGAAAATTTTGAAAAAGTATATGGATGATGTAAGTGTTAGAAACATTATTTAAGTTTACTTTATTATTAATTAATTAATTATGCTTTAAATGATTTACTAGGTACATGTTTGGATTATGTGTTAACGAGGGTAAACATCATGTCTATGAATTCATGCACCCTTAGTTCATTAATCGACTGGGAAAAAAGGCTAAAACCCAAATGTACTTCACCAATTGCTTAGTTTCAAAGAGCAAGAAGATATATTTTGCGTTATTTGTTCATGAGAAACTACAATTTTCTGTCATCAAATTATAGCCCATCATTTATAATAGTAATGATATTTATTTTTAATGTAGGCGTCATTGGCAGCTACTTGTCATATCGCTGATCACATTGCTGCATGGTTCTACTCATTGCATAGAAAACCTCCCATATATCTTAAAAGATAGTGGATTGGTAATTAACACTAATTTATGTACTTCCATTATATTAGTCTCCCCTAACTATTGTTTTTTCTTATTAGTGCATACTTTAGATATAATATTTTGAAGGGAAGACTAAGTGTAAGATTACAAAATTCGATATGATTGCAACTTAATCTTATTAATTTTTGTCAAAATATAGTTGTTTGCTTGTTTTTGTATGTTAATTAAATATGGTTATTTTATTCATTCAATGTTTCGTTTCAATTTATATTGTTTGAGGTTGGCTAGAGATATAACGATTAGACCATTAGTCTTCTACTAAATAAATCCTTTATTTGTTGTGTCTAAAGTCTTTTTGTTCTAACCTCCTGCTTTAGTATCGTCCATTGATTTCGAATTATCTGTCAAGTAGAAGTCATTATCTCCTCTCTCGTTAACTTTGTCCAACAATGTATAATTCATCGGAGACACATCTTTATCATCTAATCTTCTGTTATACAGTTCTCGTTATAAGATTTGACTTTCTAGTTCTTTGAACTTTATTAGACAATAAATTTTGGCAAGATTAAACTATTTAAATACTTTTATAAAATTTGAGATTATACAAGAAGGCCATTTTTTACTAATGTAAATCATCAATGATAACAATTATCTAAACTAACTGTCATTGTTATAGAATTATATGACGATAGTTCAAATCGTTATTGAACCATATGACAATAGTTTGAACCATTATTATAGAATTATATAACGACAGTCTAAACTGTTGTCTAATATGATTTTTTTAATGATATCTCTAAAAACTATGGTTTAAAATTGTCGATGAAATCTACTTTTAAACACTTTAAAAGAGGTTATTGTATAAGTGTTTACACAACTCTATATTTGATGTCTAAACTCAATATTTCTTAAATAATGTCAGAAATAAACTAAAAAAACAAAATAAATTATACCTATCATTAATTACTATAATATAAACTATAAGAAAAAGTTAAATTACTGACGAAATTTTATTGACGAAACTTATCTATTTGTAAAATATCATTATCGATATTTTTATCGACAGATATCATCCGTCGCTAAATTTATCGATTGATTTACCGACAGACTCAAAAATCCGTTGGTAATTATCGAAGGATTCAAAAATTCATTGATAAATTTATATACAATCAATTTATCGATAAATTTTGATTATTTCCAATAGATTTGTTTCGTCAGTAATTTTTATTTTTTCTAGTGATGTATAATCGAGTTCTATTTAGAAATGTTTTGAAAAGAAAAGAAAAAACTGAAAAATAATATTAAGTTATAAACTTCCATATGAAAAAAGAATATTTTAAAAATATTTCTTTTACAAATTTCAAATATTCTTGCGAGGAAATAGCTAAAATTACAATCACATTTCAATTAAATTAAAATAATTTCACATAGGTTTATTAAAAAATTATGCGACATGGTTTCAGTTTCTTTACTAGAAATATGGTTAAAACATGGTTTACGAATAGATTTAATGAATATTTAGGTCATTCCTTTTCTATTATTACTTGAACAGATCTCTATTAATAAAATAAAAATCTTTAGACATTTTACACAACTCTATACTTAATGCTTTCTTTCAGGCAATGAACTGTAGACGAGAAATTAGAGGCATGGCAGTTGGTTATTTGGTAAATTGCGTGAATTAAAAGGAGAGGATGAGAATATTGCCCGTTGCACCCATGAGCAAAAATGAGGTGGAAGGAGTGGAGATTTATAAAGATGCATGTGATAAGATATTTGTGCTTAATATGGTTGGTGTATCTAAGAATGTGATAGATTTTTTTTTTTCATAGAAGTGAAGAAGTTATATTTGTTAAATTAATGTTACAATTATTATAATATAAATTTGAAAATTATAATATTTTTTATATATGAAACTAAAGAAATAAATTAAAGATATCATTAATGTCAAGGCTTGATTAAGTTTCAACTACCTGATATCAATTGATAAACATCATACAATTTAAAATGTACTAAAAAAATAAAACATAGTATAAATATTGTGTCAAATTTATGTACATTAATATTATACTTAATTAAGTTTTAATTACACAATAAATTTTAATATTTTAATTAAATTTCTATTAAATATTTTTGTTACATTTTTAATTAAAGAGAAACTATGACATACTCAATTATGTTTAAAGGTATAATATATTATGCACCTCTTAAATGTCTCTTAAATGTCATTGTTATTGATTTCTTAGAAAACTCTAGAAGTTTAACAACAAAAAATACCATAAAATTAATATGAAAATTAAATTAAAAAATAACACAAAAATATTTTAGTGTAAATAATTCTATTAATATATATATATATTGGGAGAATTCAAGGGGGGAAACACCGGAGAGATTTCACAGGAATGAGAATTGACTGAGCCAACATATAAGGGAATGATACCACCTTCAACCCAAAACCTTAAGGCGTTAGGTTTGCAGGTCTTCATTTTTATATGTTGCTCAACTTTCTCATTTCTACCCAATGTGGGACTTAGACTCACACTTGAATACCTAACAATCTCCCTCTCAAGTGAGAGTCACTCCTCTACCACATTGATACACTCCCCCTCGAGCGGAAGCAATTCTCAAACCCGAGTACATTACTCGTGACCCCTCACTTGTATCGCCGTTCACACACTTATACGGGACACGCTTGCCTGAAATCACCATCAGAAAGACTTTCGATACAGAGGTCAAACTGTACTCGCCTATGCCGCAAACCATCGGCTCTGATACCACTTGTTGGGAGAATCCGAGGAGGAAACCGGGGAGATCTCACAAGAATGAGAACTCAGCCAACATATAAGGGAATGACACCACCTTCAACCCAAAATCTTAATGTGTTAGTTTTGCGGGTCTTCTTTTTTATATGTTGCTCAAGTTTCTCATTTATACCCAATGTGGGACTTAGACTCACACTCCCTCACTTGTATCGCCATTCATACACTTATACGGGACACGCTTGCTTGAAATCACCATAAGGAAGACTTTCGATACAAGGTCAAACTGTACTCGGCCAAGCCGCAAACCAACGGCTCTGATACCACTTGTTGGGAGAATCCAAGGAGGACGGGAGATCTCTAACAATGAGAATTGAGCCAAACCACATAAGGGAATGACACCACCTTCAACCCAAAACCTTAAGGCATTAGGTTTGCGGGTCTTATTTCTTATATGTTGCTAAACTTTTTCATTCCTACCCAATGCGGGACTTAGACTCACACTTGAATACCTAACAATCTCCTCCTCAAGTAAGAGTCTCTCCTCCACATTGATACACTCCCCCTCGAGCGGAAGCAAACTCAAACATGAGTACATTAGTCATGACCCCTCACTTGTATCGCCGTTCATACACTTATACGGAACAGCCCAAGCCGCAAACCAACGGCTCTGATACCACTTGTTGGATAATCCGAGGGGGCAAAACTGGAGAGATCTCACAAGAATGAGAATTGAGCCAAACTACATAAGAGAATAATACCACCTTCAACCCAAAACCTTAAGACATGTTTACGAGTCTTCTTTCTTATATGTTGCTCAACTTTCTCATTCCTACCTAATGCGGGACTTAGACTCACACTTGAATACCTAACAAAAAATATATATATATATATATATATATATATATATATATATATATATATATATATATAATATTTTTATTCATTGATGATTTAAACTGATGTTAAAATTTTTAATCACTCTGGATTATTTTTTGTTTTAATTGAAATAAAGTTAATTTTCATTGAATACTAATTTAATAATAGTGATTTTGATTTTTTCTTGTAAAATAAATATTAGCAAAATAAATTAAAATACATCACATTTTACTTCCTATTCAACCCTATAAGTTCAAGCAACTATGGAAAGTACTTCACATATGGAGTTTATACGGGATGCAAACAAAGTGCACTAGACTTCACCTAGATGCAACACAATATATCTAAGTCAAAGAGTACATTTGAATCCTTAATGTTAGTTTTATTTTATTGTTCTTTTATGAGCATTACTTATAAAACTAATATTTTTAAGAACTGTTTTAAGTATCTCTTTGTTTTAGGGTTTTGATGACCAATACAAGTGTAACTCCTTTCTTATCTCTTAATGATTTAATTATGTGCTTACCTTTATCTAAGTACTTCAATTATGTGCTTACCCTTGTCTATGTATTTCATTAGTAGGATTTATTTATGATGATATCAATTGCTACTATATTCATTTTAGTAACTCTTTCATTTTCACTCATTTTTCTTATTTCCTACTTAATTTTAGAAAAGATTTTATGCAGTCATGTCACCAGTTTGAGTGTGAGAATTTTGTTTTTTTGTTTTTATATTTATTTATTAATCATGTCTACAATTTGCTCGAACTATCATGAATATCTTTTTGGCTTTTGCCTTATCAGTTCTATAAATAATTATATTTTGTTAGTTTCATATATTCAATGTGATGCATTTTATATCTTGCATCAATATTGAAACTTGATTCTTCTTCCATTTAAATTTTTTCTCCTCTACTCTAATTTTCAAAAATACGTTGGTTCACACCAAGTGCCGAGTTCCTCTAATATCTCCCCTTAATTACATGTTGAATATAACATTGAGTATCTAACCATCGAAGTTGAGTCCCTTAACCAAATATGTTTCCAAAACTTAATTTTTATTCTGAGTACCTATTTGTAAAATATATTATGTTAAAACTAATTTTTCCTTTCATCGTCGTCGTTGTTTATTTTTCTTATGTCTGTTCATCACCACAAATCATTTCTACCATTTTTCTTATTAATCAAACTTCTCTAGGTTTGATATTTAGATTTTGTTATGTCTATCCAGATTTCTTGCTTTTCCATTCCTAATATCCACAATATTTTTTCTAAACATCGTTGAAAAGTTTAATGTCTTTCACTCAGAAATCTCCTTCTTTTTTGAGTTACACACGTTTTTCTATTTAATTCATACCATTTTCCTAAGTTCATTTCTCAATTCCATAAAAAACTTGTATGAATTTTCCTAATCTTTTTTCATGTTTGATGGTACTTTTAAATAGGGACAAGTAAAATAAAGATAAGGAATTATAACAAATTTTATTAAACATTCTTTCTAACAAATACTTTTCTTTTCATTGATTTAACTAATATTTCTTTCATTTTCTATCATCCCTTACTAGAATGATTTTTTCCTTGTCTACGCCCTTTCTCCCCCAAAAATCTTACTCTTTAAAAAAGTTCACAATTTGAGTCTAGATGCAAATTCTTAGTATTGTAGAATGTTTTCCATACCAAAATATTTTGTAACATGTTAACATGGGGTTTTACGATCCTTGCTAACGTTTGTCATTATCAAGAATAATTATTGAATATTTAGATCATTCCTTTCTGATTATTAGGAGATTTTGATGAGTAGGTTAGGTCTTGTAAGACTTTTGGGTGGTCCCATTGCTTAGTAGCATGTATATCTGGGTGTGTGGAGTGTGTTGTGAGTTAAAGTCCCGTGAAAAGAAGAATGTAAGATGATATATGTTGGTGTGGTAGTATGAGGTCAGAACAATACTTGTTGAATTTTATCTGAAGTTATAATATTGGTAATAATGGGTTTTTTGAGCAATATTTGTCATTTTCAAAGTTCAACCAACCTCCTTTCCCATCCAACACAGTTATGCCATTCTGAGCCGGCCATGTCAATTTTTAATTTTTTTATGGACATGGTTGGTAAGCCTCACCTTCCTACCTTCGTTTTTTGTTGCTTCTAGAAGCACTACAACAAAATTAGCCTTTAAATTAAGGGGAAGAATCTGCAAGGTTGGTGACCCACTTCCTTCCCCACATGCTTCTCCCACCTCATCATCCATTGGAATGACCTGGGCCATTCATTTTTCTCATGCCACACTCCAACACTCTCATCATGCTTTTCAACTTATTTCCCTTCATTATATATAATATAATATTTTTTTTTTTTAACAATGGAATTCCTGTTATTCTTATCTTGCAGTATTTTGACTGTGACCAAGAGTCTATTAATTTGTCACCACTGGCCGTGAGAGATCTTCCGATGTGGGCCCTCTTGATGAAGATTAGATTAGGAACACCCCAAAAAGTGAAGAACCAATGTAATTTGCAATTATTCAACGCCATGTTGCGCATATATTCCATAATTCTAAAATGATTAAAAGGGCATCATAGCTTGTTGACGCTTTCCTCCACGTTGACAAAAGCAATCCATGTCTTAATTCATTTCAAGTGCCTAATTCCAACACACCCTCTTCTCTTTTATATTGCTCTATATATCTCTGTAAAATCCTTTTAACCAGATATGCAGAATCCGATTCCATCTCCATCCTCAATATTAAACATCTTAGTTAACATGCATGGTGTGATGCATTAGGTTTGTGTCAACCAAAAAAATCATATTTTGATGATGTGGGAAAAATATTAACACAAAGAACAGTTGATGTTGAACAGCCACCCCTAGTAAAAGGATGAGTATGTAGTTTGAGGTTAGGATCTAGACATGTCACATACAATGATTTTTGTCTGATCTGATCTAGGCCTGTGTTTGGGAACATGGTAATCAAGTGGCCCCAGAGTCAAAGTTCAAACCCTTAACGGCAAGCAAGACACTATTGACTATTGAGGATATGAGGACAAAGAAGACTAACTAAAACTTTTGCTGCCCATGATTTATGTTACGTACCTAACAAAGTTGGGTCCTGCTTTTTTAATTACATTTCAAACCAAAATTTCCACTTCTCTTATCTCGGCTATAGGTTTTGCTTTTGTGGTCAACTCGTGGGTAGCTTTGATCAACTCTGGGAGTGGTTTCCATCGAGGCATTAATTACATAGGGCCTCCAATGAAAAATCCAACAAACTCCAACTTGGGCAAACTCCAACTTGGGCTCCAACTTGGGCTTCACAAGATTGGAAGGACTGCTTCTTCCTCCACCTCCATACCTTCTTCCTGCACCTTCCTATCTCCATAAAATTATATTTCTATTTCTGTAATATGAAAAGTTACCCAATCATAATTCTGGATTAGTCTATTCCACAGTGACTTCCAGGTTAAAATCACCCAATTAGTCTATTCCTTAGTGACTTCTAATTTTAATTCGTAAGCTATTTTTAATTTTAAAATAAGCTAATCCAAAAAATAATTTTATGTTCTGAAATAAGCTAATTTAAAAGATTATTTTGTATTTTAAAATATACTAAAGCTTGTATTTTAAAGTAAACTAATTCATAAAGCTGAAATAAAATATATATTGAGAAAGTATTTCCAAATTGTACCATCTATAAGATATATCCATAAGATATTTCTCGATTTTAAAAATCTCTGAAAATCATTAATAACTTCCAAAATTTGAAAATAAGCTCTGGACTTTAGAAATCATTCAGGAAACCATTTCGATAAATTATTTCCAGAAATTATTTAAAATTTCCAAAATTTATTTTATAATCTGGAAATATTTTATGGATTATATTTTTTTAGGAAAATTCATTTTTAGAAAAATTCCAAATTACTGGAGGTATTAAATCATTTACTAGATTTGTTCATGTTCTGTTCTCTGTGGAGGTGCTGCGACGAGAAACATGGAAGTGCAGGAAGAAGCATTGGTAGGCCTATTTACTAATACTTAATGTTTACACACCTTCCTTCAAAATTACACTCAATCATTTTCATATACTAATATTTGAACATGTCACATCTTTAAGAACAAAATAGTCAGTAGATTATTTGCACTGAAAATTGTCGTACAAGAACATCTTTGTAGCCCTAGAAGCAGCAACAATATTACAAGACAGAAATGAAAAAAAGATAGTGTAGTTTCACTTCTTTCGGTGCCACGAAGCGAAACACACAACGCTAGAAAACTGCAACATGAAGTGACAAACCAACACATAACACATGAAACCAACCCAAACAGAACTGGTTAATTTCTGAATCCCAGAAACATGAAAATGGGAGCAACTAGCAGTGCCTGGAGCAGAAACAGCGTCTACGGAATCCCCGACAGTTGCCACCAGTGAAGCCTTCAACATGGCAAACTGAAGCACAGTTATGGTCGCTCAGGCACATCCCCTTAAATCGATGGCTCTTTGACTCGCAGTGTCTTCCCTCCGTTTGAACAATCATCTCTGCATTATCACAAACAAACACAGTTATAATTACGTACTTACTTTATATTCCTATGGAGTGGTATATACTTGCATGCATAGAGGCTTACGAGAAGCAAGGAGAATGAGCAACATGAAGAAAAACCCAAATCGTGCCTTGTCCATTGCTATAGTTTCGTACCACTCTCACCTAGATCAATACATAAACAAAGGGGTGTTACTCCTATCTATTTATAGCAAGTTGAGAAAGTAACAAACGGTAAGTAGCATAGCAGAAAGTTCTAAAACTAGACGTAAACCTAAGTTTGTTAACACTACACGATAGTTAGATCACGCGTTAGTGATGTGGTTTATCTATATTAGCTGGAAGTTACTAGAGATATTGGTTATTATTATCCACAAAATATATTTTACTCGTTTAAAGTAGGGTTTACTTTAGAAAAAGGTGACATAAAGTATTATATTTACGTACTATGTTGAGTCCGAGGAGTGAGATGTTGGTTAAGGAATCTGTTCACGTGGAAGGAGCGACCGACATGAGTGTCCAGGTGTAGCAGAAAGCGGTGGGTGAAGGACATGTAATGCATCGAAAAGGGCACGTATTGTCGTAACCGCTAGAGAGTGTTGATTCTGGACAAAAAGATTCAGAACACAAGAATCGTAAAGCTGGAAAGAGGAAATGGGACGGTGGTGAAGATCAGAATTATGAGCTTGTAATCTGTGTCAAAAGTGTGGTTTTGTATGAGAGCTTTTGGAGCTAAACATTACACCAGTAAGGTAACAGTTTAGTACGAGAAATTTAGTTTGGACAAACCATTAGATGGTTTTAAGCTATAATATATCATTGAAGGTATTATCAACAAGAGCATTGTAAAAGCTTTTACAATCTACCGTTAAAATTCTATTTCTAATTAGTTTGTTTTCATTCTTGATATCATTTCAATGAATGAAGATTTTGGAAAAAGTTTCAATTTTCAAATGAGAAGTGTACAACTAAATAATGATGGTAACTGATTTTCTTAAGATTATTCTTTTTAACAACATCAAATGAAGTATGTATAATTGAAAACTAAAAAAAAAAAATCAATCAATATAAACAAGGAAGTATTAAATTGATGTTAGAGAGCTGTGGATAAAGGTAGAATTAGGTTTATTTTATTGCCTAAGTAATTGATTTTAGTCCTTATAAAATGAGTGGATACTAATTTTGATTTTTATATTTTTTAGTTATTTTAAAATTAAACATTACTATATTTAATTATTAATTTTATATAACATTAGTTAATTATTTATTTGTAGAATTAAATAAATGACCATTTTCATACTAATGTTATAATATAATGTTAGCATGTCACCTTTTGAAAAAATACAAATTAAAAAAATAAATGTTATTTGTATATCTTAAATGAATATTAATAACTAAAAATAGTGATTGATATTTTAGAGTAGTAAAAAAATTATAATAAGAACTAAAACTAAACCTCTATAAAAACTAAAATGAATCGTTTTATACTTATAAGAAATTATTTTTATAAAAATCGAAATCAAAGACCCAAAAATATATTTTAAGTGTTTACCATTGAAATAGTTGCTGAGTTTCTGTTACATAAAGAAATAACTATAAACTATTAATATTATATTGTAAATGATGTCTAATTTGTTTGAGTGTGGATTAAAGACTATGCATAACACAATGTTGCTTTTAGGATATGGTAAATGTTATATCAATTATATATAATATTCTCGCAATGTTCAAAATTAAACCTAACTAAAATATTAACTGATTTTCACTTTTTTATTTATTAAAATATTTTAATAAAATAAAATATACCTAATTTGAAAAATAATTAGCTTAATAAATATAATATCTCAATAAAACATATCTACTTAATCCATTTAAACATTTAATGTAAGTACAAAATTTACTTAAACAACTAAATATAAAATAAATAAATATAGAATATTTCAACTACACGAGTTTCACTTGTACAATAAAGTAGATATCCCAAGAGTCTTTAAAACATTGTTGATTAACTAAAACATTTTTTTGTTACTAAAGATACTGGTAAAAAGATGATCATTTATGTTAAATTTTTTACGCCGGACCTTCATAGTAAAAAAGAAACACGGTAATAATTTAAAATATAAAATAATGTCGGACTCTATATATTCTAACGTAAAAGTGATTATATAGTTTACATCTACTTCTTCTTTTCCACTTCTTTTGTGAAACGTTACATCAAGATTCTAAAAATAAAATTCTCATTATATTATCTATTATTGTCTATAATTACTTCGTGGTCATATTATTATGTAACATTTAGAATGGTGGTCTTTAAAATATATATATATATATATATATATATATATATATATATATAAGTATCAGTGGAAAAATATATAAAAGATATATATTATATCGATTTTGAAACTGATGTTGATGTACATAATGGAAAAAGTCTTAAATTTTTTACAACCGATCCAAAACTATTATAATATATTATAAAATATCAATTCTAAGAGTGTTTACAAAGATATATTATATCGGTTTGAAGTCATTATCGATGTAATATCTCATTTAATAAGATAGAAGCGAGGTACTGGAGGAGATACTACATCGGTTGTGTAGTTTCTAATCGATGTATCTCCCATATTACCGATTGTTACTCACAACTAATGCAACACTATAAGAAAAAAAAACTATTTAGAGACTAATTTTTAGTTATAAAATAAAATGGTTGCTAGTTGTGACTAAAATAATCACAAAATTAGGTTTAGTTGCTAAATAACTACAAAATAAAAGTAATGATTTGAATTTAGCGACCAATTAAGTCAAGATAATTAGTGTTTAACATTAGCTACCAAAGTTATAGTCACTTATACCATTAGATTCTAAATTGGTATCTAATTAAGTCAGAGACTAATTTACAAAAGTAAATTTCTAACTATTTTTAAATAAATTTACCAAAATATTAACCTCTTGCAAAGAGAAGCGACAAGAGGTGTCAAACCAAACATTCACGATGGAGAAAGACTCACACATAAAATGCATAATATCCTTAAAAATCTAGAACGCAAAAATAAGTTAACAAACCACCTATGTTAAAAATGCTAAAGAAAGTGGATGAAGGCAATAAAGGAACTAGATGAGCGTGAGTGTGAGAGTGAAAACAACAACAATACAAGCAACAAAAATACAAGCACCATCAGAGAGACTTAACGACGCGAGAGAAAGACAAATAATGAAAATAGTGAAAATATTAGGTTAATAATTTTGTGCGCTTACTAAAAAATTGAATTTTTTTCACACGTTGGACCATTACATTGGTTGTAGAGAGAACCGATGTAATAGATGTGTATATACTACATCGGTTGCCTCTACAAACGATATGAAATGGTCATCGCTTACTTATTTTTTATTTTTTTTCATTGAGTTATTTTCTACATTGATTTTTGTTAATAACTTTTTACATCTGTTCTCTATTAACCAATATAATATGTATTCAAATAATTTTACTAAGTTGTATCCTATTTTAGAATGTATTTTTTCTAGTAGTGTTATACGGGTATGAGGATGGATAACAACGAGTTTACATTGATGGATCTAAAAATAATTTATTTTGAGACATCAAAGAAGATAAATATTTAATGTTAATGATCCATGCATCTAATGACAAGTGTCACTGATCCTAAAGGGAAGAAACATGCATGAAACTCACAATGACGACTACATATGCATGAGACATTGTCTTTCTTATCAAAAACACTTCTTGCCAGTTTGGACAACAAAGTGGACATGCATGCTATTAGGAGTGACCATGATGAAGGGATATAGAAAAACATAGCTTCCTAATAGGTGTGCGTATATTACTAATTTTCATACTTTTATTATTGTGAAATAACTTAGTAAGATTATTACCTTTTAGGATTATGGTGGATTCTAGATTTAGAAGAGGAAAAAGCGAACCAAGTATAGTTGTTCTAATCAGAAGTAACATATTTAGACATAAGATTATTTCTATTCTATCTTTATGATCACGACATAAATAAAATGTTTCAGATCTTTAATGATCAATCTTGGTAGGATAATATCCAAAAGTTAAGAAAATAATAATCACTATCCTTTTCCAACATAGATACTTTAATTTTATTTTGTTGTTGATAAAACTTTTATATTAGAAAACATGATTTTATATACAATTTTTAATTAAATATTTAAGTATTGTTATTGAAAATTTTCGATACTTTAGATATTAGTTTGAAGCCAAAATCAATATATTTGAACGAAAACGTCCAAAATTTACTTTGAATCATTCTGACATAAGTTTTAATACATATTTCCATCATATTGTATCTTGGTCCATTGTAAACGTCTTATATTTGATTCGACATAAATTTACGACACCAGCATTAGACTACTGTAAAAAAATTTCTTTTTCATTAACATTATTACATCGTGTCATATATAAAGATAAGCTGCTATCATTTAAATTTAATATAAAATTTTAAATTATAAATCTTTAAAAATATAATAATAATTTGTCATTACATGTAATTATATAGATGAGAGAGACACGGGACACACAACTATTAATCACATTCTTAAGTAGACTGAAGACACATAGGAATTGAAAGAATTCTAACTTAGACGCATAATTCAACAACCTTGGTAAAACACAAAATGAATCACACCTATAAAAAATTATCACTGTATTCAAAATTTTAACTTACATTAGAGATAATTCATAAGTCATCTTAGTAATTCCTTTCTATTATTGATAACCTCATTATCTCTCATTTATGTGAATTACCACCTAGATAATAGTCACTTTGATCGGTCTCTAACATATTCATATTCTATTTTAAACTTAATTCTCACTAAATAAACTAATTATAAATATTATACATAACATTCAAAGACATACTCATATACTTATTTAAAATAAATTAGACTTATACGTAACTTATTTACTGATTTCTCACTGAAAGAATTTCATTGAGCAAAATTATTTAATATTTTATTTTTTTAACACTCTCTCAAATCTATTAGACGATTGAGATCTACGAAGCAGATTAGAAAAAAAAAAAATTGCAATTCAATTTCAATTTCTGCATGAACCTGAATAACAAAACCACCATTCGTAACTCTCTCCATTCATTCTTCCTAAACAACTTTATATTTAAGCATGTATCTTCAAAATGCGCTTTGTCCTAAAACCAAGTTCATTTTAGGGTTTCTATTTATCATCTCATCAACTAAAATTTAAGCATAATGTGACAATTCAATAGAAACATAATTTTTAAATGATGATTCAATAACACACAAATCAAAGTTTAAGTACAATCCAGACCAAACTCTTAAACACTCTTGAAATCATTTTCCATCAAGAATCAAGAGTTTAGTCTTGCTCATCAATTTCAGTTTTTCCACCTATTAAATCCATATTCATCCATTTCTCCAATATAAACACAAACAGAATCATTTAGTACTTCATCTCTAAAATTTCAAGTTGTAACTCTTCACTATAACAAAAAAGTTAAAAGATTCTCATGATTCTCAAATTTACCTAAGTTTGTGTTCTAAATCACGCACAAAAAATCCAATCCACCCACAAAACTGCAATTTTACATACCTGCTAATCAATACCCAACCAACCGATCCATATCCACTTCAGATTCAAAGCAAGAAATTTAATGAAAAACAACCTAGCTTTCCTTACCTCTAATCACTTGTAATATAGAAAGCTTGGGTTTTGTATGAAGGAATGGTGGATTAAGGTGTCAAAGAGTTTAAGCTTTTAACTCTCAAATCAAAACCTAATCATGCCAAAACACCGTAATATCAAGTTAAAGCTTAAAACATCTAGAATGGAATTTTCTCAAAACCACACCACATGCATGTGGTCTTAGAAGATGAAGATAATAAAGCTTACCTATGAAAGTTCATTGCAGTATCATGTTAGGATCAACCTCCTCATATATTTGAGAAGATTAAAGTTTTGGTGAAAAGGAGGAAAAGTGGAGAAGGAATAAGAGAAAAATGGGATTTCAATGGTTCTCTCTTTCCTTTTGTCTAACTCTACTAATGCTTATCACTTTTTTGTCACTATTCTCACCCCTCTCTTACCAATGTCTTCAACTATAAAATCCATTATAGTCCATATCTGTAACACCCTATAGAGCCTGACTATAAACATAATAAAAGAAATTTTACTATTCAAATATATACATCAAGATCAGTTACAACTTACCCAACACACGATTTGTAGTTACGAAGAAAATTTTGGTGAAGCTCTTGATAATTTAAAGTTACAATTTGATGAATTTATTGGCATACAAACAGACTTCAATGAATTTTAACGTGTAGCATAAGTATGATATTGCTTTTTTTTTTTTTTTTTTTTTTTCTTTTCTTTTTTATTTTAATCAATAGTGGAAACAGGTCATTCATTACCTTTAAAAAATATTTTTTCTTGGGTTCGTTGTGTTGACTTCCTGAATCAATGCCAAACGGTTGTTTGCATGTTAATCCTGTCATTGCATTACAATTTCTGAAGCGTAGAACCTTTTGCATTTTCATTTTTTGAGTTAAGAATGGCCGAAGCTGTTCTTGAATTAGTGCTTGGAAATTTGAGTTCTCTTGTTGGAAAAGAGCTGACACTTTTTACGGGTTTTCATGATGACTAGTAAAAGACTTGCAAGTTTACTCACTACCATCAAGGCAACTCTTGAAGATGCTGAGCAGAAACAATTATCAGATTTGGCTTCAAATGCTGAAAGATGCAGCTCTCATGTTGGATGACATCATGGACGAGTGTGGCTGTGAAGTACTGGGGATGGAGTACCAAAGTCTCATGGGTGTATCAAATAAGGTACAAAAATCTTTGGTTTATCCTCTTTTCATCCCAAACATGTTGTTTTTCGTTACAAAATTGTCAAGAAAATGAAAAGGATAAGTGAGAGATCAGAAGAAATTGCTGAAGAAAGGGCTAAGTTTCAATTGACTGAGATGGTTTCTGAGAGAAGAAGTGGAGTCAGTGAGTGGCGCCAAACCACCTTGTTTATCACTGAACCGTCAGGTGTATGGAAGAAAAGAAGATAAGGATCAAATTCTAAACTTTTTGGTTGGTGTTGCTTCTCATTATGAGAATTTATCCGTCTATCCAATCTTGGGTCTAGGTGGACTAGGAAAAACAATTGTTCAATTCATTTTCAATCTTCAGAGGGTAGTCAACCACTTTGAGCTAAGAATTTGGGTATGTGTTTTTGAAGATTTCACTTTGAAGAGGATGACAAGAGCTATCATAGAAGCACTTATCCAGCGCACCTGTGAGGATTTGTTTTAGATGATGTGTGGGATGAGAAGCAAGAGGATTGGTAGAGGTTGAAATATTGCCCATAAAACTCAGGCAATGTTTTGCTTATTGTGCAATATTTCCCAAAAATGAAATAATAGAAAAGCAATATCTAATTGTTCTATAGATGGCTAACGGATTTATTTCAACCATTGAAATGTTGACGCTGAAGATTTTGGTAAAGGTTTGTGGAATGAATTGTATTGGAGATTACTTTTTCAGGATATCGAGACAGATGAGTCTGGCAAAGTTAGAAGTTTCAAGATGCATGATCTTGCACAATTTGTTGCATCACAGGTTTGCTGTGTTTCAATACACAATCATGTAGCTACCTTGTCTCAAAGAATCCATCCTCAAGTCAAATCTTTGAGGACCTATATAAGACCGCCACATCCCTATTACTTTGTCCAACTTTCTGATGATTCTTTGTGGGTTCTTCACTACAAACTGTGGGAACCATTGTTCCCATCTTCAATTGGTCATTTAAAACACCGAAGGTATCTAAATCTTTCTGGGGGAAACTTTGAAACTCTTCCAAAATCAGTATGTAAATTCAGATATTGAAATTAGACAATTGTGGAATCCCCAATGACAATTTGGTACGCTTAAAAGTTCTACAACAACTATCTTTGAAAGGTTGCTTCTTCTTGTCAGGCTAGCCTCCTCATGTAGGGAACTTTACATCCTTAAGGATTTTAAGCATGTACATTGTTGGCAAGGAAAGAGGGTCCCTTTTAGTAGAACTGGAACCGCTGAAGGTGAAAGGAGACCTTGACATTAAGCATATAGGTGAAGTGAAAAGTGTAAAGGATGCCAAAGAAGCCAATATGTTTTGGTAAGCAACTAAATAAGTTGTGGTTATCATGGAACATATATGATAGAGGGTTGGAATTTTAAGAAAATGTTGAGGAGATTCTTTTAAGTGCTTCAACCTGATCCCAAACAACTTGAGAGTTTGAGGGTGGAAGGATATAAAGATGCTTATTTCCCATAATGGATGTCCAGTCCTTCTCAGCTATTAAATTTTTAAGCGCTGAATGATAAATTACACACCTGGAAAAACTGCCTTCTCTAGAGACTATTCGCATGTGTAAGGGTAATGTAAAATACCTATACGAGGAGTCTTTTCATGTCTTCAGAAATGTTGTTACTGAGGTATCTGCCAAACCTAACAAGGTTATCAAGGTATCTGCAAAGCTTATAATGCATTTCCTAAAAAACTGTGTGCCATTTATGCAGTATAAAATTCATAAACTCCTTGGTGAATGTATTGACAATGAAGTATTGTTATGAAAACTCCATTATTTACTAACAAAATATTCCATCTCTTTATTTATCAGAAGATTACAATATATATAACAGTATTTTTCTAAGCTTTTTTTCTACAGATCCATTCAAGATCCGCTAATATCATCAATACCTATCCAATATAACCAATCATATCTCAGGGAATATTACTAAATAAAAACAGATATATAATAAAAATTTACAATAATCACAATACCTCTCAAGTTGGAGTGTGAAGATCTCGAATGCCCAACTCGTGAAGTAAAAAATAATACCCAATGTCTTGGTAAAAATATCTGCAAGTTGCTCATTGGTGGGAACAAAACTGGGACTAATATCTCCGAGAAAAATGGTATCCCGAAAAAAATGACAATCTACTTCAGTGTGCTTGGTTCTATCATGAAAAACTGGATTCTGAGATATGTGAGAGCAACTTGACTACTATCACAATGCAGTAACTATGGGTGTAGTGTGTATCACATTAAGACTAGATAAAATTCCCTTCAACCATTTTAATTCACAAGTAGTCATAGACATTGAGCGATACTCAACTTCAGCAGATGATCTGGACACAGTATGTTGCTTTTTCGTTTTCCAGGAGATAGGAGAGTCACCAAGAAATATTATCCAACCCGTAAGTGATCTCCAGGTTAGCGAGCAACCAGCCCAATCGGCATCACACCATCCATGTAGGCATAGGTCACATTTACTACTCAATAAGATACCTTGTCCTAGATTTTGTTTCAGATAATGAAATACTCGCAGTGTTGCATGCCAATGATCCTCCTTTGGTTGTTGCATGAACTGAGACAAAACAGGACAGTTCGGGCCGTGTGAAGCATAGATAAATCAATCGTCCAATCAAGTGACGGTATGACTCTAGGTCAGCAAGTAGTGCAGTGTTATCGATATCGGATAATAAAAAATATCGAAGAACCCAAAAATCCGTTATAACTTTATAATGGAAACCATAACAGGTTATGGTGGAAGCATTGCGATTGAAAAAAAAATAATATATACATATAAATATTTAAAAAATATAATTGTATTGCAAAAGTAATAAAAGAGACAATCATAACTAATAATAATATTATGTCTAAAATATAAGAACAAAATAGAAAACATAATATAAATGTCCTAAATTTTTAACTATGTGACTCTTCTTCCATGTCAGTAATGAATGGTAGAAGGGATAAAAAAATTGTGAACAGTAAGTTAAATTATATAATATTTAATTGGCTAGGATAAAAAATCAATTCAATTAAAAAGTTAAGAATTAAAAAGTTTAAATTATAGCTTAATTTAAATTACAACAATTAAATTTAAATTATAACTGTTAAAATTTAAATTATAACCGTTAAAATTATAATTGTCATGGGTTACAACTATCACTTTAAATTAGGGTTAGGCAGTCACCCACCTCCTCCTCAGTCACATCTATATCCGCTGCACCTCCGTCCGCCGTGTCTCCGTGACCGTCAATCATCTACAACCGCCGCGCATGTAGCGGCTCCGTGTGCGGTACACGTTCGTGCTTGCAGTGCGCGCTGCTGCGTGCTTTTTTGCCTTTTTCGATCTGTTTTAACATCACGTTACGTGGAAATCAGCCGCCACGTAAAATCCGATTCACCATCGTCATGTGGTGGCGGTCGGCTGAAAAACTGCCACTGTATTCGGCCTTGACGCCGCTATACCAGATATTTAATAACACTAAAGTAGTGTACTAGTGGACAAAGTCAAACGATGATTTTGTTCCATAGGAAGAAGAATAGGTTTAGCGCCAAACAAACCAAGTTCAGAAATTATATCAAGTGTATATTTTCTTTGACACAAGTAAAATCCATCTAGACTTCACACAATTTCAACACCAAGGAAATACTTCAAGACACTCAAATCTTTCATATGAAAACAAGAACTCAAATAGGCTTTAAAACTCTAGATAACTGCACTATCATTCCCTGCAACAATTAGATCATCAACATACACAAGCACATTTAGGTGAATGTTACCATTGTTCATGGAGAGTAAAGAATAATATGAATATGATTGCTGAAACCCATATCACTTCAATGCAGTCGAGAGTTTAGCAAACCAACACCGAGGAGCCTGCTTAAGCCCATAGAGTGACTTTTTCAACTTACACATCTTGTCAGGCGAGACTTGGAAACCAGGCAGTAACTTCATATAAACTTCCTCTTGAAGATCACCATGAAGAAAGGCATTGTGAACATCCATTTGATGAACCTCCCAATTCTTTGCAGCAACTACTACAAGAAATACTTGCACTATAGTCATCTTAGCAACTGGAGCAAAAGTCTCAGTGTAGTCAATCCCTGCAACTTGGTGATTTCCAAAGATTACAAACCTAGCTTTGAATCTTTCCATTGTGCCATCAGAGTGATACTTGATTTTGTAGACCCATTTGCAACCTAGTGCCTTCTTGTTTGGTCATCTATCTCCCACGTATCATTTCTTTCCAATGTCGTTGCATTGGATCTCGCTATCGCTTATCTTGTACTACTTCAGAATATGTCATAGGTTCACGGTCTATACGTATTACTGCAAGAAACATTCTATGTCATAAAAGAAAAATTATTACAATTCACATAGTGTGCAATGGGATAGAAATTACCTGAGGAATGATGCGGTTTAGGTGTTTGTTGGAATAGATTTAATTTCTATATTGTATGAGTGACATAGTCATGCAAAAAAACTGATAGTTTTTTCTGTTAGTGACCTTGATCATCTTGCTTATTTGGTTTATGTACAGAAGTATTATTTATTGGTAGAATAACATCAACTTCATGTTGTACTGGTATTGTATCAGGCACAACATGATCGCATGTCTTGCTCCATCTTTTTTTCTCGAGTAATCAAATTCCTCCAAATCAACATCAGACCCACCCAAACCAAAAATTGTAGGCAAGTCTTTTTTAGGAAGATAAGCGAAAGGAAAATCAGTTTCTGAGAACTTGACATCTCGTGAGACAAGAAATTCATTGGTTCTATATCATACAAACGTCATCCCTTTTTCCCATATGGATATCCCACAAAAATACATCTCCTACTTCGGGAATCAAATTTATTGCCTAACCTCAATTGTTTATAAGCATAACATAATGATCCAAACACTCGTAGATGATCATAAGTAGGGTCACAACCAAATCTTTTTTTTATAAGGAGTCTTTCCATTCAAAATTGAGGAAGGGGTTCTATTTATCAAGTAACCAACTGTGAGAACACATTCTCTCCAAAAATCAATAGGTAAACATCCCTGAAATCTCAAAGCTCGAGCTATATTTAATATATGTTGATGCTTATGTTTAACACGTCCATTTTTTTGTTGTGATGTCCCCGTACAAGATGTTTGAAAAATTATTCCATTTTCAAGAAAAATAATTTTTCATGCAAGTAAATTCTATTCCATTGTCGGTCCTTATAATTTTCACTTGTTTATTAAACTGACGCTCCCCCACGGAGAAAAACATTTTCAAAGTACCTGACACGTCTTTTTTATCAATCAGCAAACAAATCCACATAGCTCTAGAGTAATCATCAACAATAGTCAAAAAATAGGATGTTCCACATGAAGAGACATTTCTATAGGGGCCCCATAAATCACAATGTATTAATTCAAAAGCATCAAATGTTCTAAAATCACTTGCGGAAAATTTATTTTTCGTTTGTTTTGCTCTTTGACAAACATCACAACATTTACTCAAAATTTCATTACCTTTCTCAAGGTCTACACTTGAAACTATCTTGGTAACTTGCATAGACCGATGCCCCAATCGTTGATGCCAAAGATCCAAAGACATCCCTTTGTCAACTTTCAAAGCCGTAATACGCGGTAACCCCTTGAAATAATAGAGTCCATCCCGACATTCACCCTCACCAATCACCAATCAACATTCTCAAAGTGCGGTCCTACATTACACACATGTTATGAGTAAATTGGATAGTATAATTGGAATGATCTATAAGTTGTGACAGAAATTAAATTGCAAGATAATCTAGACATATATAAAACATTCTCAAGGACAAAATCACTGCCAAAAATAATGGATCCCTCCTTGGTAGCCACAATATTGCTCCCATATGGTAAACCAACAGGACATGGAGATATGGCTCGTAAGTTATGTAAATCACTCAAATTTCCTGTCATGTGGTTCGAGGCTCCTGTGTCTATTATCCATAATACTTGCTTACTAGTCATCTTCTCAGTTGAATGACCCTTCAATTGTACCTGCATAATCAAGTGATCAGAATTGTCAAGAGTGATTATGTCGTAAGGTGAGATAGTTTTCCGTTGACGGTTACCATCATTGGGTTCTTTAGCCATGATTCAATATGATGGGTTTATATGGGTATTGCTTTGCTACCATGACAAAATACCCCATCTCTTTATTTATCAGAAGATTAAAATATATACAACAGTGTTTCCTAAGCTTTCTCCTACATATCCGTTCAAATCCGTTTAAGATTCACTAATACAATAAATACCTACCCAATATAGTCAATCATATCTCTTGGAATATTACTAAATAAAAACAGATATATAATAAAGATATACAATAATCACAATATTTATACAAAAAGAATAAATAGTTGATATGGAGAATTTTCTTATAAGAGAAGAAAAAAAATTGTCATATTAATCAAAACTAATTCATGCATATTTTTATCTATGAGTAAGTTAAATAAGAGAGAAACTAATAAAAATTTCATTTGAAGCGAATTTTTACCTGAGACAGGTTAGATTTTTTTTGCCTCTTATAAATGGACTTTAATATCAGAAGAAGATTTGTTTTATACCTCTCTTTTCAATTTCTTATCATATGTAGGTTTCAACAATTAACAGTATATAATAAATCTAGCATTGTATTATTTTATTACTATATGGTATTTTGGTCTTCTGTTTATGCTTGACTTGGTCCCTCTGTCATTTTGTCTAGTTGTAGTAGAATTCAATATTTTGATATCACACGTCTTAGACATCAAAGTCTATATAAGTTTTATTTCTTTCAATGAAAATCAAAATCATTTTTATAACTTGCTATCCTTTTATCTTCTTTCTCCTCTCACCATCTCTTTTTCTTTTCTTATATAATATTATTAATCTATTTTTAGGTTAAAAATCACCTCTTTTTATATTTAGAATTTATCTAATTTTTAAATTTAATTAGTTTTTGTTAATAATTAATTATGAGAGTCAAAATAAGAATTTGATACTAATTTAATTTATTTATAGTAAAATTGATCACAAAAATATTGAATGAGAAGAACTAGGATAGAAGCCTCAAAGAAGTGAGAAAAAAAGCAAAAAGTGAACGAATAAAGTCAAGCCTAACTCAACCGCATTAACACAACTTGGTAGGAACCCGAGATTGAGGAAGTAGAAATGCGTTTGGCATAGAAGACACAGCCTGGCATAGGATGAACTTCAATATTGAAATAATAATAGAATCCAGTGGTGTAGTGTCTGCATAATTGACCTGATCCAGGCGCGAATGTCGATTTTTGTATCTTATTTAATAAACTTTTGGGGTTTAGGTTATATATATATTGCTAGAGCAGAGAAGGAAATTCACTATTGAAGGAATCTTTAGGCTTTGTTGGAAGTAATCTTATTCCATCATTCTTCTTATAATTTTTGGGTTCCTCATGTCCATGAGAAGCTAAATCACTTGTTATTGGGGTTAGGTTAAACCTTAGATGTCGGGACATTGTTTAGTCACCAATCGTGACGATGTTATTAACTTCATTATGGTGATAATAGCCAAGAAACCCACCTTGGTTGGCTAGACCAAGAATATTAACCAAAAATAACCAGGTTAACCACCTTAGTTGGCTAGGCCAAGGATGTTAACTAAACCTCTTACTCTCTAAGAGAACTTAAAGGAAATAAGCACAAAGCTTATATTAGAAATTACTTTTCATTCAACTTGTTACAAAAGAAATACATGGATACATATTGATAATAGTAGGGGATATGGAAACTTTTCTAACTTTTTCACGTGAGACTTGTAAGATACCCTAATTGGGAAGATATACATGCTCGTGCATCACTCTCCTTAGGTTGGAAAAAAGTTGTTACAAAGATAATGTTAGGAATTAGGAAGAACCTTGTGCCATTGAAATATATGAGATAAGCAAGATGATGATTCACCACTTGTGACCTAGCCCAAAAATAAGAATCAATGCTAGGATTTAGAAAGAATCTTGCGCCACTCAAATCCACGACATAAGCAAGATGATGATTTGTCACTTGTGACTTAGCTCACAAGATAAGAAACTCAAAGAGAGAGAACTCTTCACTTTCCTTTTTTTGATGAACCCAATGTTTTACCAAGAGATAAGCTAAGAAATGTCACTCAAAACTCCACAACATACGAACCGTACTAATGATGAGTTGCACCCTTAGCAATACTACTCACAAGATGACCTTGCTCTAATACCAAACTAGCATAAGGAGATCGTTTGGTCACCAATCGTGACGAAATTAGTAGCCTTACTATGATAAGAAAAGTAAAGAAACCCACATTGGTTGGCTACACTAAAGAGATTAACAAAAAATAATCAGATTGTCGCAACCGGGATCATGACGGGACGATCACAAACTTGTTAATTTTTACTAAAAATGTTTAAATTGATAATGGAGTCGCCACTATAGCTTTTTTACGGGAAAACTATAGAAAACACCAAAAATAAAAAAAATGCCTACGAACCAAATTTAAGATTCGGGAGTCGATTATGTATGGGGAAGGTGTCAGCACCCGACAACGCCCGTCCTAAGACGGTACCTTTAAGTAAATGAATAAAAATAAGTGTGGTTCTACAAAATGTTATTTTTCCAAAAAAAAATAATTACAGCAACTAAAAATGAATATATATTTAAAAAAAATACAGTTTAAGAACGAACAATAAACAAACAAAATAATAACAGAGACAAATTTTTATTTTTTTATTTTTTGAACCCGACAAGGATTGACCTTGGTCCTACGTATTTCCAAAGGAAAATCAGGGATCACGTAGTTCTAATTTTAAAAGTTGATTGGTGATAGTTTCATACTTTTCGAAATTTCATTTAATCTCGTTTTTCTGAAAGAAAAAATTTATATTTGTTTATTGTAAAAATTTTATTAAAACTGTTAATTAAATGTCTTTTTTGAAAATATTATATATATTTTTAAATTATTTTTAAAATTATTTTAAATCTAATATTTTATTTTTAAAAGTTTATGTAAAAAAAAAAGGTTCGTTTTTATTATTTTCCTAACTTATTTTATTTTGTTATTAAAAAAAATGTACAACATAAAAATAGTAAGATTAATTAAAAAAACAAACAATGAATCCTAATACCTTAAGCAGTGGCAGAAAGGATTACAATCAGATGCTTGAGCTACTTTGTTTCTGGAATGTTTATTTTGGTTTTGTTCTTTACTGTGACTATTTGGATCTGTGAGGCATAGTGACGGTTGATGTTAGATTTTTTAAATTGGGAAAAGGGACTTCTTTGCCTTTTGGGTTCTGTTTCTGGATTGGTTGCTTGGGATGGATTTCTGTTTCTGAATAATTTATGTTTTGGTACATGGTTTGAAAATTTTCGAATTTGGGACTTTGCTATTAATTTTCTGGAGTTGGGACTGTTAATTTTCTGGAATTAAATTTGCTACTGACTATGGACCGACTTTTGATTAACCTGTTTTATTTTTAGAAAGACTGTTTGGTATTCTTTTGAGTGGGTCTTTGGATTCACTGAGTTCTGAGGATTTTTGTGGGTTTTGAGTTTAGGTATTTTTGATTTTGGTTTGGGGTTTTGTGTTTATTTTCTGTCTCTAGGTTAATGATATCTAATGTTACTATATCTTTGTTATTGGAATTTACTGACTGTGCTAGCAGCAGCCAAATTTGTCATATGAACAATATTAGTTGTGCAAAAAATACAGCAATTAGATAATCTCAGGATCGGTGTGGTAACAACAACAGTATCTACCTGATCGTGCCAGTGGCAGCAATCGTCTCATAGATATAATAATTTATAAAATTTAATTAAACAATGTTTGCAAAAATAATTAATCATTGATACTGTACAGGTTAAACAAAACACAACAATACAGATGAAAAACATGAGGACAAAAAAAAAAAGAGCAGAAACAAGACAGAATCAAAGGAAGAAGACGAACCCGTTGAAGATTCCCAATTTAGCTTCTTGTTTTCTCTTTCTGGTGGTTTCTATTGGACCTTAGATTTTTTTCAACAGAATCCAATAATATTTTTCAATATTCTTCCTCAGTATCTTTTTCTCTCTACATTTCTAAGAATTTCTGTTTATTCTCTGTCCCTCAATTTTTCTGTTCTCCCCCTCTTTGAAAATAGGAGCAGTTCTTTATATTTTTGTTTGTCCATCCCTTCATCTCCCTCCATAATACTCATAACACACTCGATCATGATTTTTATTAAAAATCAATTATTCCACCTCTCTGTATTAACTCCTTTTGGCTTAACAGGTTACATTTCAGGAAGAATAAGCAAGAGGACAATAATAATAAAATGAAAAATGAATAGTCAGTGAACATGAATAGCCACTAAACATAAATAGCCCCTGAACATGAATAGCCTCTGAACGTATGAGTATAGGAAGGCTACAGGAGTTAAATAAGGCTATGGGAGTTTAAATGTCAAAACATGATTGCTAGTTAAATGTTAAAAGCATGACTATTGGTTAAATGTTAAAAGCATGACTATTGGTTAAATGTTAAAAGCATGACTACTAAATGTGATAAGTGTGAGAAGGCAAAAAGGTGAAAATTTAGTTATGAGAAATAAAATTTGTTAGGCACTAATTAAAGAATTAAAAGGTACTAAAGTTACATAGGAACTTGAATGGGCAATGTGTTTCTGTAAACCTTAGGGCTTATGTGGCAAGCACAATTAACAGATAAGGGAGGTGTAAACAGTAACTTTTTCTATTAGTAAATTAGGCTTCAGAAAACATCTTTCTATCCAGTTAGGCTCACTTAATTTTTCTATTCAATTTATTTTAAGAAAGGCCGAACACCTTTTTTTTGTTATTTTATCATTTTTTTACAAATTTCATTTTATCTTATTATTATTATTATTATTTAATCAAACCTTACTTATAAAGTCAAAGTTCCTTTTTATTATTTATTCTAAATTGCAAAGAACTAAACGACACATGTTAAAACATTTTAATTTCTTATTTTTATCCTTTTATTTTTATTTTTTTTATATTTGCAAAAAAAATAATTTTTATTTGCCTAGACGAAATTGAGTGTTGACAGCTGCCCCTCCTTACTTAAATTTTGGCAAATAATCTGAACTTGTTCAGATTATGAGAGTAAAAGATAAGTAAGGACAAAAACACTAATTTCGTTCAGTTTGAAAATAAAAGGTAATAAAATAAATGTAAATAGAGGTCGAGACCTTGTACTAAGACGAGAGGGTCAAGTACCTTAAGCAGACCTTGTACTAAGACGACAGAGTCATTGTTCCACCTTTTGACCTTGTACTAAGACGAGAGGGTCGTTAATTTTAAGTAACCGTGTTGTAGAATGTGGAGATATGACATTGAGACCCTTATTCAATGCAAATTGAAGATAAGACATTGAATCCTTTCTTCAAATAGAGATACGACCTTGAGTCCTTTCTCTTAATAGGATACAACCTTGAGTCTTTCCCTAAATATAAACTAAACTGTTCTTTCTTCAAATAGAGATACGACCTTGAATCCTTTCCCTAAATATAAACTAAACTGAAGATACGAGTTCTTTCTTCAAATAGAGATACGACCTTGACTCTTTTCTCTAATAGGATACAACCTTGAGTCCTTCCCTAAATATAAACTAAACTGAAGATACAACCTTGAGTTCTTTCTTCAAATAGAGATAGACTTTGAGTCCTTTCTCTAATAGGATACAACCTTGAGTCCTTTCCCTAAATATAGATATGACCTTGAGTCCTTTCTCTAACAGGGATACAACCTTGAGTCCTTTCCGTAAATAATATCTTTTGTTAGATTTGCATGAAGTTTGATATGTTGGATGCATGACAATGCATGAAAATTTTTTTTGTTATATTATTTTTGAAGAATGTATATATGGATGCATGAAGTTTGATTTATTTTCTCCTTATTTTTGAAGAAGAATGCATGAAGTTTGATTTTTTTTTGCTTGAAGAATGCGTATATGAATGCATGAAATTTGATTTTTTTTTTCTTGAAGAATGCATATATGAATGCATGAAATTTGATTTTTGTGAAGAATGTATGTTAAAATGCATGAAATTTGTTTGAATATGAATTTTTTGATTTTGTCTTTTTTTTAAAGAATGTAAGTTAAAATCATGACTTTTTATTATTTTGAAAGAAAACGCATGTTTGTATGAATTTGATCTTGAATGAAAATATATTTTTTAAAGAAAGAAAGATTTTTCTTTAATACCTACCCAAAGAGTATGTACAAATGATTGATATTTATTCAACAAGTATGTACAAACGATTTTTTCTAATTTTTTATGTACAAATATTTCAAAAATATGTACAAGTTGCAAAGTAAAAACAATGTGTCACAATCTTCTTTTTTCAAGATTTAAATGTGCCGAATCAAAAGTTCTTAGCAATCATTGAATCCATTGGGTATCAATTTCTCTCTTTATTTTAGAAAATCCAGGATTATTTGAAGCTAATGTCGATAAGGTGTAACCATCAACTTTCCTTTTGGAAACATTGCTTAGATGCATGCTTAAACCCATGGATAAAAGATGAGTGTTTAGGGAGTCCGAGGTATTTAAGAGATAGTGGAGATGCAAATCTTATGATAAGATTGCCCCAGTTTTTTTTAGTGTGTTAGACTGGCTATATGAGCTTTAATCTTAGAGGGTGAGGGTAGTATAAAAGGTTGGTCATGAAATGAAATAGGCTTTGTAATTGCTCCAGTTTGTATGAGCAAGGGGAATGATGAGATCGCTATGAAGGATTGCCAGTCTTGGTAAGGTGACAACACTGGGGTAATAAAGATACAAATGAAAATTGAATCGCCCTAGTGTAGCATGAGGAATAACAAGGATATTGGAAATAGGATTGACTCAGTGGGTGTGTATGATTAGAAAGTATAAGTGTCCAAAAGGCATTTTAGTAGACATTTTTTCATTTTTTATTTTTTCATTATTTTTTCGTTTTCATTTTTTTTAACGTGTCATCAGTCACGTCCTCTAGTTACCAAGCTAAACTTGATGAAAATCGTCGCAATCATTCTTTAATCAATATGGACTTTATTAGACTTGTAACGTGGCCAATGGTTATAGGGTTATGAAGAAAAGGATATAAAGGCTCAAAAATTATTTGTGGGCTTGAGAGATTTAACAAGGATCATCAACCAATATTGTAAACAATCCAGGTCCCCTTTTTTTTTAATGAGCTTCCCAACATCATACTTCTTTTTTTTTTTTATATACTT
>Ga0209700_100766_pt1 | contig 64141 bp, 33 predicted proteins | sample SiratroredBW_FD_187528 | JGI IMG/M metagenome (GOLD analysis project Ga0209700, IMG submission 187528) | Root nodule microbial communities of legume samples collected from California, USA - Siratro red BW (SPAdes) (version 2) | ecosystem: Host-associated > Plants > Roots > Nodule | place: USA...
AAGTACAAATAAAAAAAAAAAAAAAAAGAACCTGGAGGAAAAAGGAAGATATGAAAAATGGGAGGAGAAGAAAAAATATAAAGGAAAAAAAGAAAAAAGAAAAGGACAATGTTTTCCTTTTATTACAAATTCATTGTCTGTGTGTGGTTTTTGTCATATGAATTAGAAGAAAAACTGGTAGAAGAAGATGAAGAATAAGAAGAAGAAGAAGGAGGGTGTTTATTCTTTAAGATGAGTGTCGGTTATATTTGTTCATGTTAGTACTGACCTGCATGTTGTTGTATCTGTTGAAGGTTTTGCAACAAACAGGACAAGAGAACTGTGTAGGACCAATGAGAATCTGGGAAGGGGTAGGGATCCAGTACTGTCCCTTGTTGAGCCTGTTCGACAAGAACCCTGAAGAAGAATCCTCAATCCCATTATTGTTGCAATCTCCTCCTTCTCCTCCTTGCTGTTGCTCTTTGTCTGTGGCACAAGCTGAAGACAGCACAGAAGCTATCTCAGCAGCACTAGGGCTTGGCAACCCTATGTGCAGTGCAACAGTGACACTGTCATCACCACCACCCTCTTCTTGCTCCTCCTCTTTGGGGTTATGGAGGGTCCTGTTGAGGTTCTCTTCCACATCCATGGCAGTGCAAACCTGATCCTGATCCTGGTACTCCTCCTCTTGTTCCTCATCGTTTTTTGGGCTGAGACTGAGAAGAGGAAGGGCCTCTCTCAAGGGAGGGGAAGGGGGTGAAGAAGAAGAAGAAGTGGTAGTGGTTTGAAAGTGGTGGAGGTGGTGGAAAAAGGTGGTGTGGCTGATGTTGGTGGTGGTGGTGGTGGTTTGGTTGATGAAGTTGGGAGCATATGGATGGTGGTGGGGAGAAGGGTTTGGAGAGGGGTAGGGAAAGAAAGGTGGTGAGAAGAAATTGGAGTAAGGGTCTGCCATGGTGGAATGGAAAAAGGGTTGTGTGTGTTGAGGAGAGAGTGGGAACAGTAGAAGGCTATGTAGGTTTGCTTTTATATACAGATAGAGAAAGTACAAGATGGCTGAAGGAAGTGGATGGTGGAGAGAGAGAGAAAGAGAGGTGTATGGGATATGGGGAAAAGAGGTAAAGTCAAGTGGAGGAGAAAATAAAGTCACCAGACACACCAAATTATTTTTATCAAAAAAAAATTGATGATTAGGATTTTAATCATTACCAGAGTACAGGAACTTAATCACATTTTCATTTTTATCCTTAATTTTTTTTTTTTTATTGTAGTCTTCTTTTGAGAGAGAGACCACCGTTAGTGGCAGTTTATAGTTGTGGAAAATTATTCAATTAAGTTCAAATTATTAGTTTACTGGTTTAGTGGACCTTATCAATTAAAAGTGTGATTAGAGATCTAATTTTCCTAATTAATATATAAGAAATATATGGGATATTTCAATCTATATAAAAAGTAAAGGAGTTGATTGATACATAAGGAATTGATTTAGAGTAAGTTAGTCTTTCCTTAGCAACCTTATCTTGATCTAAAAATATATTACTTATATCATAACCCAGAAAGCCTGCTTATCAAATGATCTACAAACTTTGTCTTTAGTTAATGGTGTGCAAGCAAAACATTTGTGTTCAAGTGTTAAAATTGTCATGATTTCCTTCAATTTGAATCTATAATTAGTCTCTTTTTGTCCTCTTCTAACACTGCAAACATATGCCTATGTTGAGAATCTCTTACTTCAATTCAATATAATGAATGTAACTATAATTGTCACAATGAACATTTTGAGATCTCCATTCAAATTATAAACTACACAAAAAAATATTATATAATTTCATTATTACCACCATCTCACTTACAATTATAAGTGGAGTATAACCATTATCATAAATAATTTTAATATATTTTATGTTCTTTAATAATTAACATTTATTTGAAATGATAAAATAGACTCATTCATAGGAACTTATGTAATCTTAATTAATAATAAATAATATAGTTACAAAATAAATTAAAAAGTAGGTCAAAATAATTTAAAAAATTAAATAATTAGATATGTTTATTTCATAAAACTCATAATAATTATTATATCTTTAAAAGTCATGCGTTAAAGAAAAAGAATATTTAGAAATTACTTTTTTACTAAGATTTTTATAGTGTAATGCAATAATAAAGTTATCTTGTCTGTTAATTAGGAGACAAATCGCTAAGGAAATTTGTTTCTTTTCAGAAATCATTGTTGTGAATCATAATTCCTAAAATCTATTTGATTAACTTATAAATACTTTTTGAAATGTTTATATACTTTTTTTTTTCTAAAAGACCTTTTGAATAAAACAAGTTCATTAACTCAAATTTTATGGTTAGTATATTATCTAACTTAGAAGAAAAAAATCCAGGCTGAATTTTGTTATTTTCATTTGCTCTTATCTCTCTAGTTTAAAATATATAAGAAATGTAATACTCTATGTACTGTTGCCATTCAGAAAAAACACATTATTTTTATAAATTTCATATATAATTCCCATTTTTAGTTTACATTATTTTCGGCATTCATAGGCTCTTTTAGAAATTATGTCTTAGAGAGAGAAAAGCAAGAAGAATGGGAGAATAAATGGAAAAGTTTTTATAAATATAGTTTTGTATATCTAAATAAGAAACTGTTTATCAAACAAAATATAATTCTATATACTATTAATTAATTAATGGTAAAATTAGTAAAATTGAAAATTTAGTTATAAAATTTAAGATAAGTAGTTAGTATAACAAAAATTAACATATTTTATTTTTAATATAATAAGAAAAAATTTCATTTTTATCACAAAACTTTATATCAATTAATCTTGTTTAAACTATATTCATGGTTGAAGTAATCAAACATATATTTGATATTTAATAATAAACTAATACACTTTAAAATAATTAACTACATATTTGTCTAATCTCTTACTATCATATTTTTGATTTAAAGAGACATTAATTATTTTGATAACTTTTATTAATAATATATTTAAGTTTTTTTATTTTAAATGTGTGATATCTCAAGTGATGATTCATTATCTCAATTGATTTTAGAAATTTTTTTATCTTGTAAATTAAATCACAAGATAGTGCTTTATCTCTTGTATAATTTAAGATTTTTCTATAATTTTTATAATATTTTTTATTCTTATCTTATAAATTTGGTCACAACTAGTGAATCATCATTTTACTTATTTTGTGAACTTGAGTGACATCATGTTCTTTCAATTTTTAATACTATTCTGATTTTTATATTTTTGAATTTTTTTCATTTAAAAAACATTTCAAGAGTTCTTTATTGAAGTTTGAGTAGAAAGATCCTCCAACCTAAGTAAGTATACCTTATTTCTCATTTTTTTTTAACAGCAACCTTATTTCTCATTAGTTGTGCACCACACATTTTAAAAATTTGGAGCATTTAATTTTTGTTATAATATAATATGCATTTATTTAGGCAAAACATTCAATTTTTATACATCTCAACACCAATTCAAAAACATATTTCATTGCTTTGTAAAGGTCTAAGATTATTTGATCACCTTAGTCATTGCATCTTCCATGAAGTGCATCCACTCACTAAACCAACTCATAAATAAACCATAGTGTCATTAAAGTTAATGCTCTTAACAAATTTTTATCAAGACAAACAATTTTCACACCCATCTCTTACAAGAGATTGCATAATTGTCAATCATTGTCCATCTGAGAACTTTTTCGGTTGTGTGTCTTGAGTCTCAAAATTTATGTAGCTCACATTAATTCATCTTTGTAGCTTAAGACACCTTCATCATTAATATAGTCAACTTCATTTAAACTCTAAACCTGAACTCAACATCATATTCTCATCTAACAAAGGAGTTTGTGATGGCCTCATGAGAATTTTTAGGATTTTCAACCTTTATTATTGGGTTGTGTAAAGTATAATGTCATTAATCACATGTTCTTTTATGTAGTGTTATTATGTTGTCAAAGAGTTAGATGAATCTCAACCACAAGGAACATTGTTCATCCACCTCTATAGAACATGACATGCATTTGATGACAATAAAGATAACAAATGAAAGGGTCATCATCATCATCATCATCGTCATAGACACATTATGTGTCTATTCTTCCCACATGTCAACTAATATTTCTGAGCTATGTCACGGTTGTGTACAAGATAAGTATTTTGTTCATTTTAGTTGACTAACAAACTCTCAAGAGAGAGAGGTGGGATGATTATTATTATGTTTAAGTCTTTTAAATTCTTTTATATATTTTAAACAAAATATTTAGAGTAAACGACTTTGAGTGCATATCTCTACGTTTCTTTTTAGTCTCTTTGAAATATTGTATAACATTAAAAAAATAATATATTCAAACTAAAAATAAGTGAACATCACCTCCTAAAATTAAATGTTACATATTTTTAATCACACTTTAACTAATATTTTCAATAAACATGTATAAACATATTTTTTAAATTAAATTGAATCAACAATGAATGATTTTTTTGGACCTGAATGATTGCTAGTCTTTAGCTCATGCATGTTTTCTATCTTAAAGATTATGTGTGCATAGGTGTACATAGAGCAAACTTGTATAAGGATTGAAATATTTTAAATATTTCTTTTATTAATGTACTTTTTTATTATTTAAAAAAATCCTTATAAATATTTATTCTCTGTACAAATTTTTGTCTCTTCCTTCCTCTTCAAAGGATCTTTCAACTTTGATCAAAATTTTTTTAAAAACATATTTACACTATGAATCAAATTTAGATATAAAAAGATTCATACAAATTAATTGATTGTATATACCCGGTTTATTTTTCAATTTACTGAATTAAATGTCTACAAAATAAATCAAATATATATATATATATATATATATATATATATATATATATATATATATATATATATATATATATATTATCATCGTATAGATTATTTTATTAACCTCCTACGTAATAATACTATACCAAGTTTATTTGACTTATTTTTTCTAAAAATGGAAATTATTGTGAGTATAGGTTTTTTCTAATTAATAAGTTTTGTTCTAATCTCACTTTTCTCTTTTTTTAATTATATTCTTAGCATGATATGAATGATTGGTGGACATGGGAGGCCACTTAGTTAAGAGATTCATGATTCATAGTAACGCATTACATCTCAATTTATTGCCTTCTTGAATTGCGCGTTTTCTTCTGATAAAAAGAATGGCACGCTTTTGTTTGTATTATATTCTTTTTTGTGTTTTGGAGGGGTAGAAGGATTTCTATATGACATGAGATGTTACATAAACATTCGAAAGAATAGAACATTTGACTCTCACGACACACATTAGTTACTTTGGATTTAAACAGAATACGATAGTTTTGTCATGATCAAAGAACTAATTAAATATTTAGAGACAGTAGTGCACGCATCCCAGGATAGACAAGAGGCATAAAAGATAGAATCTGTTTGTCACAGCCACCATATGATATTTGTATAATAATACAATAAATTAATATATATTTTGTGAATTTATAGGATACCTGCACAGACAAGAAGCAACCACAGTCCCAAAATGCCCCCAACAATCTTATTGGTGTGTGCACTCTGGTCGGCTAAACCTGCTGTGACCTTATTACGCAGATTAGTAATTCGTGAAATTTCTTTATTCAATGCTCCCTGGGCACCTTTCAGCTCGAATTATGTTCTTCACCAAACCATGTGCATGGAATCAGTCATCAGACCTCATTCACAAATTTTTAATTAACTGTGTTCATGATATTAATTAGTAGCTAATCATTTGGATTTCACCATTAATATAACTTATCCTTTTAATCTCTGCAGATTATTCATTGTCAACTGATCACATTGCAATTCAAATTCTAAATTAATTGATTCAAAAAAATATTTGTGTTTCTCATAATCCAGATTGTATCATAATTTTTGGGAGTCTTAATTATACAAATTGAATTTTCTAGCTATCATAAATGTGGAATTCTAGTATCATGTTTTAATTATGTTTCTCATGTTTATGATACCTAAATGATTCAATTGACAAAATTAAAACTCAAATCTTTAAGATCAGTACTATGTTTAGAAGACTAAAATCACTGTTAAATGTTTGTGTTAATGGAAGGAAAGACATGTTGTTATACACTTGCTGACACTCAAAGGAATGCAGTTTACAGTTGTTGAATGCATTAAATATACCCAAAGGAAAATAATTGTACTCATTAACTCCTTAATCAGTGACCTAAAAAAATATGTATAAAAAATGAATTTATTTAGTTTTTGAATACATAGTATATACCAGTTTGCATGGTGTCTTAGTTTAATGATGGTTTTAGCATTTATTTTCTGAGGGTTCATAAATAGTGGTTGTTATTATTCCTGAGAGGAACAGTAAAAGTAGAAGAAGTCTGCAGTGTTAACCTGAGGTTTAGGTCTGAATGTTGACGGGCATATAATGACATGCATTCTGTTCATGAATTGAGAAAGGTGCCAAGAGAAAGTGTATTGGCCTAGGCCAGTGTGAGAACAGTGCAGCTTCTCTAAATTCAAACTATAAAACAATACCATCACACAGGAATGAGAACCAAAGCCAAACAAAAAAGGCTACCTAGCTATATTATTAAAATCACATATATCATATCACATTATATATATATTGGGAATTAAATAACTGTGTTGCAAAGGTTACCAACATTGCCACCGTGGGAAAGAGCACTCATGTTTGGTTGTAGCTATAGCTAGGGACACATGGTGTGTCTCACTGTAAAATTGGGCTACTGACCATAATCTATAAGCTAGATATATATAGATAATTAGTGTCTTATTACTGTTATTATTGATTTTCTTAATGAATACTATTATTATTCATAGAAGTCTGTTATAAAAAATTTATTAACAGGTTCTTTCTAATGTTATATGATTTATTAATTAAAATTTATTAAATTTGATTAAATTATAAGAATGGCTTGTTATATAAGATGTGAGACTCAAAATCTTGTATCTTTTAATAATTTTTTATCAAAAATAATTAAGGTAATAAAAAATAATGTTTTGAAACCAGTATATTCAAAGATTCAGGTAGCATACTGAGTGGTTCAACCTGTAGTAAGTTGTTCCAAAATTAATTATTTTGGAATGATTTTGAATGTGTCAATTTTTCTTGTCTTTTCCTCAAATCTAGTACCAAAAGATAATAATAAATAACATTTTTTGAACTAGAATAGTTAACTGGTTCAACCATAAAATTGAGTGATAAAATTATTCAGAGAAAAAAAGGTGTTTATATAAAAAATATCAAAAAAAGTTGCATCTAATTAATTAGAGATAACTTAAAAAATAAATATTATTAATTCACTTCTATATATTATCATATATCTCAAATCAACTAGAAAAAATATCATGACAGTATATAAGGTACAAATCTCATATTACATAATGATTTTTATGAAATTAAGTTAGATTAAAGATTTATTATTTATATAATATTAGAGTTTATTTTAATTAGATTTGTTACTTATAACTTTACTTTACATATTATCATAATGTTATCATATCATCAATAAATTTCAATTTCACGTTTAAGATGAGCAATTTTCGATATAAGAATGTGTATTAAAAATTCTAAAGATAAAAAAATAAAATTAAATGATAATATATAGATAGATACAAATAGTTAAACTACATTTATAATCTCCTTTTACACAATTCCAGATTCTTTTCTATTTCTCTGAAATACATCACATAATAATTAAACACTTCACTTCCTATACAATGGTAAATGATAGACAACATTATTCTTGTGCCATACATAAGCTATACAATTTGGCAGTATAGATTGGTGTTGATTGATCATGGCATGAGATATGTTTGTTACAGTCACACCATAAATCTAGGCTTTATTTATTCATCTATCTATTCACTCGATAGCGTGCATGGCTGTAACATTCAGGACCCCTTTTCTTCTGCTCACTCTATGTCTCTTCTTTCTCATTCTTTTTTCCCCATGTATCATTCCAACTCACAAATCTATACTCAATTTCCCTGTTACATTCTCTTTGAGATGAACATTCATATTGCACATGCATGCTATGAGCCTATGACTTGCTTGTGCTAACACACAATCTTATCCTTATAGGAAATGACATTATTACTATTCACATTCAGACCTAATAAGAGTACAATTGGTGTCCACGTGCAGATTGTCAAAGTAATTAACATGTAGAACGTTTGTATAAAAAAAAAAAATCAAGGAACAAAAGCTTAGTTGCATGCCCTTTATGGTTTAATATATAACAATGTTAAGTAGAGATTAATCAAGATCATAATTTAAAATGACCTAATATGTCAAAACCATAATAGTCTCAAGCTACCAATTTTTTTCTGCAACCCTCTTTCTCCTTGATGAGTATATGGTTGAAAAATATCTACCTCTTGTTTGGTAGAACCTTGAAATCTTAATCATAATTGGAAAATATAAAGCTTCTACACATGATCTTTGATCTTTGATATTGGGTTTACAAAATTAACTCAATTGTTTATTTTCTCACATTTACCCATACATACATATATGTTGCTAATGTTTAGAACTTCAACACCTTTTCTTAAAAAAAAAATGTGAAATAAAAGAATTCACTCATTAGTGAAGGTACAATAGATGGCGTACCAAGACAAGCAAGTGAACAAGTGAACGTTGAAAAGTGCCTATCACCATTAATGATTTAGTAAAATACCTCTGTTTTCTTATGAACATTCAATACTTTGAATTATTATGTGCACTGTCCAATTTCACACGCATGGCTTTACATGTAGAGTACTAAAAATAATAGACGCGTGAAAGAGCTCTTTATCTTCTACCATTTCACCACCACGATCAACTTTATACATGTGCATGCAGTATATACGCTGTTAAACAAATTAAGAATAATTCATTAGTAAATCAGATCACTAACTACTTGCAGGATTCCTGATTTTACCAAAAATACACTAAATATGGTTAGAGAAAAAAAAAACATGATATTATATGCTACAGCATCTTTTTATGACTACACTCTTATATTTATGATTTTTTACCTATATTTACTACATTAGTTTTTCTCTCTTAGTTTCTCTAAAATAACAATCTCACTCTAATCCATCTTTCATCTTTTTCCCTTAATAAATATTGATTGTGAGCTATTTATGATTTTTGAAAACATTTTTTTCATCCTATCAGAGAACACTTTAAATATAATCTTATATACATACCCAACTAAGGATAACTAAGGATATAGGATTTTACTCATCCAGATCTATTGGATTATCTTTTTCCGAATGAAATTATGAAAGATGCATTACCGTCCCTAGATATGTTCTTAAATTGTTGAAAAGTTAATTAATAAGATGTAAGGTATTACATCTGGTTTTATTGTATCCTAATGTTTCTTGATAAGTTAAAGTTAAAATCATCTCAATCTCTTTTCAAATAACTCTTTTACCACTTATTTAATATTGCTTAATTCCTCACACCAGTTACCTTATACTTGTCACTCTCTTTGAACTTATTATTATTTTTTCTTCATTTGAGTGGAAGTATCAAAAGTTAGTATATCCTTGTTCTAACTCTCTAACTCACTCTTTATGTTTAAAAATTGAGTCATGTTTAATATATACTAATTTAAATTCACTAAATAGCTTCATTTTTTCTATCCTGTTATCCTTGCCTAAATTTTTCATGTAGTCCATATTATTAAACTCCCTCATTTTCCTAAATCCAAAGATATATATATATTTCATACTTTTAGATCATATTCCAGCTTTTTGATCTTTTCTTATTTTAGTATTGTTATGTCATTTTCAGTTTTTGTGTAAGTGTTTTAAATCTTGATTTTGTATGCCAAGCATCCAGTTGACCTAAATGATTTCAAATCCCAATCTATCAACGATGTCTTTAATACTAAAGCAATGACTAAATACTTGTCTCTCTTGAACATATTATTTGTATCCTGATATGTATCCATTCATAGAAAACTATGATTCTATCTAACTTACTCTTAGTTATGCTGTTTGGTTTGTAAAAATATACTTTCTACCAACTAATGGGACATCAAATAGTTCAGCCTTTTTTATTAATTCATTAAACCATCTCATCTCTCTTTTAGTACTACCTTCATGGCTTTCTCAGAATTCCTACTATTTTATGGTTCATCTTTTGTTCTTCCTTGGTCATTCTTTTTGTCATCATCCCTTCTTTAGCATTGCCCATTAGTATGCAGTTTTAGTGTTTCCAATCCATGGTGTTCAATTCTCTTTCTAGTGTCTTTCGTTCTTGACATAAAGAACTTGATAAACCCAATCTGTATCTTCAACTATTTAATTTCCTTGATATAAATACCTTTTTTACTCTTTTCTATCTTTGAAAAATCTTTCACATATCATAATTGTTAGGAAAAGTGAAAAAGAAACATGTTATTCCACTCCTAGCTTCTATTACAGCCCATTTGCTAGTTTAGAAGTCATGAAGGTCAATTGTTTTTTTTAGTTGTGTAGTTCCAGGTTTAACAATAAGTGTTTAAAGTACTCCTCGACTTCCTTACACTTTCTTTGATTTATAAGGACATTAATATATACACTCAAATATATATATATTTTTTTTCAACTTGTCTTGAACTAGTAATTAATTTTCAGATAGTAAAACATTTATACTATGTTAAATCTAATTTCTCAGTGGTGTTAAGATTTTTCATTAAGTATTTTTAATTTTTATAATATTAAATATCCAATAAATTTGTAATAAAATATAAATATATGTCATTTTTATTTTACTAATCAAAACATTAATGAACAACATCATCCATATTTAAATTAATCACTCAAATCATTTTTTTCTTTTTCAACATTATTGAAACTTTTCAGAGGTGAAGATAACACCACGATGTTCAAAACTCTTAGAAATTTAAGTTCTTAAATTCAAGTGAGATTTTTTTTTTCGAAATTTGAGAATACATAAAAAGTATGGTTGAGAAAAGATAACATACTTCAACTTTATACTTAGATAACACGAGTGGGGGGAAGCACTATACGCATAGGTTTGATACTCAATGAAAAATAATGTAACAATATAGAGTGTATAGCATAGTTAGGTACCTTTAACAAAGATAGAAGTTGAATTTGTGTACGAAAAAGGGGACACAATGAAACATTTTTTAGGAAAAGGGGTATTTGTGTTGACCAAGATCCCATGCATGCTTTCTTTCATCCTTTGGAAATTTCCAAGACAGCACGAGTGAGTTTATAATATTATTGCAATAAGATGAGAATAATAGTTAACAAGCAACAAATTAAACATCATTTCTAGGTTATGGTCATGTTCCATGTCTTCTGTAAGAGAATTTTTTCAGTCAATTTATAATACTATTACTGTAGAAAGAGAATATCGATCATGAATTTAATTAACATCATTCCTACTTTTCATACGTCCCTGTCTTCTGATAACCTCCGAACTATGCAATGTCTAATCCTATGATCATTGTAAAGAATAAATTAATATAGACTCCATGAATTAATTTATTATTTCTTAATTCCTTCATAATATTCCTTGGAATTTCGGGTGGTCCCATTGGAACTTATACGTACTTAATTATTAGTGGTTTGTGGTTTGAATCGCAATCAAGCATGTGATGGGAGATTTAGAGAAGATATGGTGTAAATTGACAAATATTCCAATATGATTCACAAAATAATGTTGTATCTTAAATATGTAGTTAGAAGTTTCATCAATAGTTTGTACTTGTGGAAAAAAAATATATATATGCTGAAAGAGACCAACCTCATAAATGAATCTCAAATAGTTGCAAGAATAACACATATTCCAATTGGTTGTACCTAAGAAATTTGTTCAAATTTAAAGACATGATATATTAATTTTCCACAAAAATATATTTGGTCCATTTCTTTTTAAGTGTTCAAAAAACAAAATAACTTTTATTGAATTTAATAAAATATTTATAATTTTGTTGACTTTAAAAATGGTCTCAAAAAGTGTTAAATCAACATATAGGTATAATTAAGTGCAAGTACATGCATATGCAATTATATTTTAATAGTTAATTTTAAATTAATGACTTCAATTTTAGTTTTAATTTTTAAAGTGAATCCCTTATTTGGAGAATATTTCTAATTTTTTTTCAAAGTTTTTTTAAAGTAGAAAAAGACAATAATGTGACATACTTCACCCAATAAGTTACAATACAAAATTATAGAGTCAGTGAAAATGTTTTAATTGTTTGGTTTAATGGATGTCTCATATGTTGTTTAGAAAATTATAATTTGAAATCTGATTTCCAACATGCAATTATGTTAAAACCTAAAACTTTAAAACTATAATTATCTATTAATAAATTATTTACATCCAAAAAAATCGAAAGATAAACTTTAAATAAAATATTATCATTTAAGAAATACTAGTTTTTGGTAAAAAGGAAAATTAGTTATTAAATTTTAATATATATATATATATATATATATATATATATATATGAAAATTTGTTTTAGGCTGAAAAATACATAGAGGACTGTTAAATCATAGTTATGATCTTTTATCGGGGAAAAGAAATAATTATATTTGTTATTCGTTATATTTACTGTTTGTGTGTTTGTGTACTATAATTGTTATTCATTATATGTACTGGCTGTGTACGAATTCAATAGAATAATGCAAAGTTTTACTATTGCATTTTTTTTCATTTCTCTTTTATTCTCATACATTCAACAAAAAAAATACATATATGCATTTAGTCACAATTATAGTGACAGTAAATTAAATTAGTAATCAGTAAACCTTATCCTGAACTACAACTTCTCCTATGAATGAATATTAGCTTACAAAAGTTTAATTTATAATCAATAACAAAACAAGTGTGTGTAAACTCTTACTTTTCATTATAAATTAGTGTTGTAATTTAAAACAAAAAAAAATCAAAAAATATTAAAGTCATATTTTATGAGTGAACAAAGAGAAAAAAGAATATATATATATATATAATGAAATCAAGTCTTAACTATAAAAGAATAAAAATATTAAATATTTTAAAAGGAGAAAATAAATATAAAGTTAAAATTTAAGTATTTAAAAAATATATTTACCCAATATTATTAATAAGATCAAACAAACTTTTAATTAATGAAAAAAATAAAAGTTTGTTAAATCAAATATAATCTTATCCCTTCTAAAAATTTATTGAAATCAAATATCATCAAATTTCAAATTAAAGATCTCATCTTCACTCCTCTCTTTATACTCTCTTCTCTTCCTTCCATCTTATATACTCTTCTAAATTTTGATAGAGACATTTGTAGTAGAGTTGAAAATAACTTATTTCTCAATCATATATTTAAAGAGTAAAAAAAATGATTTTTTTATACAGGACCTTCCAGTTATTTATTGATTCTTAATCATGTTAAGTATAACGGGATAAAACCATGTTTTTTTAACATATAAAAAGAAATAACACTCTAATTTATTATTTTTTAACAGTTCTGTTTTGATTAAAAAGTTAAATGTAAAAGAGTTAGATACAAGTATTTACATATTAAAGAGTTAAATATAAAAGAGTTAGATATAAGTATTAACATAAGAGATTATTTGTACATTTATGTGCATATGTACTTAAGCGAGATCGTATTGAACTATCTTAAATATTTCTTTTATTAATTTATTTTTTATTAAAAAAACAATCTATGAGAACAATATTTATTTATATCACTCAGAATGTTTTATCTTTCTGGTAGTATAAGTATTTCAACAATCCCCTCTCCAAAATTAAAAGGTATAACTTTTCTTGTCTAACTAGCATTGGTGTCAAAAAAATATTTTCTTATAAATGAACTTTATGTTGAGCAGAAGAATAAGTAAAGGGAGAATGGAACTGATACTAATTACATTGTGTGGTAGGTAGAGATTAGGAGCGTTGGTGGCACTAATCTTGAAGGAGAGATTGCAGTTTGAATGGCTATGGATGATTGCGAGGCACTGTAGACGCATAGTTGTGACGTCACCCTCTTTCTCTCTCTGTAGACCCTAAAATGAAATCACTGTTCTTGAGAGAGACATTCACTCCACCAGGCATGCATGCATCAAGCATCATTCAGGGCTCATCAACACCACACTAAAGAGGCAAAATACACAGCTAGCTCTTCTATTATTATTATTATTATTATATTTGTACTTTATGAGTGTGGTACACTATGTAAATCTACTCACAGCAAGTCTCATGCATTTTTGAGTTAGAAAGAGAATCCATGTCTTCTTATACACTAAGAATAACACTTTCTTTATGTGTTAAGGTTATAGTCTATCTTACAAATTAGCTACATTAATCCTTTTCATGACAGAAAAATCATTAAATATTGAATAGTTTCTCTCAAAGAAAAACTATTATCAAAATGCTTCACATAAGGTTTGTTGTTTTGATTTGACATATTTAGTTAGGAGTTTATTATATATGTGAGTTTCTGATTGAACCATAACTAAGGTTTCTTAAAGATTGTCTGGTATTTTCTCTTATAACAAGTTTGAAAATCAGAAAAAGAAAAACCTGTGGATGGATTTTGTTCAGTATACTAAGACATTGTTTATCCAAATATCATGCTGTGGATAGGTTTTTAGTTGCTCACAGATCAGAAATGTAGTTAAATAGCAATATTCTTTTCATTTTACAGTGTTTTGTCATGTTAAAAGCAAAAGATTCAACATGATGAACAAAGGGTGTAGAAAGGTTAGATAGACAATCACCATCAAGAGTGAAGAGAAGGGTTGTGAGTTGAGACGATGTTAGAAGGACCCTGCTGAGTTGGTGATCAATTAAATACAATACAGACACAGTTTGAAGCATTTTCTCCACCTCTTTGCAAGTCATTTTCCTTCAGTTTCTTCACAGGCTCTCTGAAATGATGATAAAGAAGGGGAAATGATAAATTAAGAGACAACAGCTTCTAGTGTCATTACTGCTCCCTCCCAACGGTCCAAAAATAGTGTCATTTTCATTCTTTGGCTTCGGACAGATCACAGTTAGCCTGTTTTGGGACCATAATTGCTAACTTGTCACTTTGTGTTGAATCTTCCAAATGTTTTTTTTGGGAGCAGTAATACACATGCACACTTTTTATTACACTCTTCTTTCAATAAATGTGTATACATAGACATTGTAAGGGCATCTAAATGGGATTTGTTTATTGGATTTTTAAACTTTAATCAATTCTTATCCTGTTTCAACATTAGACGAATTGACTTGACAGTTCTCAACTATTTGTTGATTATATAAGCAATGATGTTTAACCGTCTTTAAAGAATAGTGAAACAATCTTTAAGACTGGTTTATTTTATGTTCTTAAAAATTACAAGGAGAAATAAATTATTAAACATCATGTCATACCACAGAACAAGCTAACCACAACAAGCTAAAAATGTTCTTAGTATCAGATAGCTTCTAATCATAATTAGCCATGCCCTGTGTTAATTATTACAAATGAGCTTATCATTAAAGGAAACTTTGAAATGCAGTATATCTTCCACAGGCAAAAATCAACCAGGTAGTTTGGGTAGAAATGTAAACTCGATTCTGTTAGTCTTCGTTGTCATTAACAAAAACCCAATTTCTATAGACATGCTGGCTTGTTCTAGAGAAACATTTTAGAAGCATGTTCAAGAAAAAATTCTTTTGGAGATAATTTTATAATCATTTAGAAATATTTAGAATACTTGACCAGGTTAATGTTTACAAAAAAAGTTCTAAAGAGTTATTTGTAATCATTAAATGAAATGTGTTAGCAAAATCCTAACCATTGTTTTCTGAGGAGCCACTAATATAAATAAAATCATGATTGTCCTAAAATTTGGATCAGACAACAAACATAATCAATTGTATAAATACCTTCCTCCTCTAAAATTCTATTATTTCTCAGTCTCAAACTAAAGCCGCTTTCCAACAATCTGTTTGTTGCAATTTCCAAGTAGTGAAAACACTGATGCTCTATTTGATGTCATTTTAATCGATAGATTCTGATTAAAATGTATCTAGGTTTTTCATTCATTAAGTTTGATTTGACTCAGTTTCATGAAATCAATGTTTATTACTTCCAGTACCTTGAGTAAATATCTTCCTTTATTATCACATGGAAAAAACATACAGAAACATTTGTATAATGAGTTAACATAATGTCCCTATGAAAAAATCAGTATTCTAGGAAATTTTAGAAGGTAATGATTCTCTAAAATCAGTTCATGCCACCAAATTAATTATCCCCTCAATGGTATATTACCATTGAACAGAGTAAATACTAAAACCATGGCATCATGTATTTCTCGTAAGTTGTAACCTATTTCACTTGGTGAGATAAACTATTATTGTTGAAGAAAAACAATCAAATTACATATGTGAAAATGTTACACAATATAGACCAACCGGAAAATCAAGGTCACACGAACACTAGTCATTACAGCACCTAAGTGTTCATGGGACAATGAATGGCATTTCAAACCATGCTAATTCTACCTCAATTTAATTTCGAACCAGACGAAAATGGACTCCGAAATTGTCTTAGTAGTACAGTTATGGTATCAAAATTTGGCATGACCTCCAAGCATGTGGGGGCCAAAGGTCTGGTGCTGAAGAACATGCCAGCTACATCATATCTCTAACTTCTGTATCAAGTCATGGAACCCAGTTCCCATCTTCACAGGCAAACCAAGACAAATTCTGGAAGATGGTGTCTCCAAGTTGTCCACCTGCCCATGATAAGCTGCCTCAACAATAAATTTGGAAGCTGTCTCAAAGCACATTTTGATGAAAGGGGATGTGCAGTCTGCTATGCTCCCCGTTCTGTTCATAGGACGATAGCCACCAGAGTGCGTCATAAAGTCAGCAATGAGTGTCAAGTGCCGGATATTTACCGATATCCCATAAGATTTGAAAACATTTTGTACTTCCCTGATGATGGTCTCCCTGGCTGCTTCCACCCCATAAGCACTTAGCATAGCATGCACGCTGTTTGAATAGATATACCTAACATCAAGATCATCCTGCAACTCCCAGAATGTCTTAAAATGTACCCCTGATGTCTGCAGTGCTGGTATTTTTTCTTTCACAGAGGCTGGAATATCATCCCTTTTTCTGCCGTCTTCACCATAGTAGATTACTCCACTTTCTTTACATGTAACAGCTTTACATTCACCAACCCTTCCAAAATTTTGAATGCAAACCTTCTTGGCTGTTCTCTGAGCAATCTGCATAGAGTTCATTTGAAAACAGTTGAGTTTTATAAGCAAAATAGGGAGTGACATATATATGCCCAACAGGCAACAGCAGCCATATTTGTTTCTAGACCATAGTTCACTTCACAATTTCCTTAGAACATATACATGGGATAAGAAAAAGATTGAGGAATGGCCACTATCACATCTCATCTTTTTCTTAAAAAACATGCTAGCACATTTTTTAACATCGCCAAGATTTTCGAATGAAAAGCAACTAAAACTAACTTCAAAAAAACCATATTTTACAAAATATTAAACTACTTCTATGACTGACTCCATGTCAGAATAGACGCACCCATACTATGGTAGGAAAAAAATGGAAAGAATATAAAATAAACTAATTTTAGTGTTGTTAGAAGAAGGTACTGTTTTCTAGGCATTTACAATGCCCAAGGTACACTAACAGTGTAGAAGGTACTGTGCTTCAAGGCATTTATCAAAGAATATAAATATAAACTATTTTAAGCTTTAAGAAAATAACACAACCTAAACTTTGATAGCAGTATAGAAAGACATCAACCCCAAAATTTCTACAGCATATTAAACAGAAATGAGCTAAAAGTACCTCAGCTAACAAAATATCAGGTTCACCGGTAAATTTAAAGTGGATCTCGAAATGCATCCCTTTAGCTTTCACAAAAACTGCCCTGTCATATTTTTTTATTATTGATTTAATTTTTTTCTTTTCCCGTTTCAAACTATCTTTTTCAACAATAGAATTGGACTCGGAGGATTTTTCAAGTCCTTCAGAATTAGTAGCATCAAGTGTCATGTTATTATCATTCTCATTAACATCCACATCACTGCCATCCTCATCATTTTCAATTTCCTCTGACAGCTCGCCATCGTGTGTTTCTGACAGCTCGCCATCATGTGTTTCCTCTTCAGGACCATCCTCATAATCAACCTCATCAGTACCTTGCCGTTTTCTCTTTTGTGCATCTGATCCAAGATCTTCATACCCTTCAGTGTCTTCAACAATACCATCATCATCATCATCATTTCGACCTTTCATCTCTGATTCTGATTCATTGCCATGGCCATCTTGTGAGCTGTTTGAATAATTTGATTGTGGATCCGTCTTGAATTTTTTTATGCCACTAATTTTAGAAAGCAGTGCCATGTGATTTTCAATGGCATCCTCCAACTCTCTCACAAAGAAAACTCTTAAAGTGTCCTCCCAATCTTCAAAGGTAACATCAGTGTATTTTGGATACTGTTTAGGTTTATATAGCTTCATCACTAGTTTATATATACTGCAAACCTGACCACCAAGAACGGTTACTGGTACAACAGAAACCTTCATACTCTCAATTATGTCAGCTACAGTGATTTTCTTCAATTTGTCAGCAAGACAAATAGCATCTTCCCTGCAAATAACAATCGCATCAAAAACCTATACATGTCTGTGTACAAAAAGCAATAAGTTTTCAGAAACAAAAATAATGTACACACAAACAATAGACAATGTATCTCACATAGATTTATTCGGTCTCAAGGGGCATGTCATAAACGGAGTTTTGATATGACGTGCAGCAGCCATGACAATTTCTTGCAATCGAGGAATTCCAAGTGTCACGTTCATTTCACCTCGACCAGCAAGGTGGAAAGTATTCAAACTGGGAAAAAGAAGCCAAAAATACAATTAATCAGCCACGCAGGTGTACAAATTAATCTTACTTTATCATTACAGAGAATTTTTTATAGATGCGACGAAAACAAACCTATATAAACCCCAGACACAAATAAAGACATTGTTCAAGTTAGTTATGCTTAAACTTTAACCTGGAATACATACAAAAAAGTTGTCCACATCTCAAGATTTCCCTATGAAAATTTCAGTATGTGCTCATCAGAAAGCACTGCAGCTTGTCTAATACCTTATGGGTCAAGATTATACTTGTTAATTAAGATATAATTAGTTTACCTCATAGCCAAGTCATTCCATAAACTCATTAAACCCACATTGAAACCCTATAAAAGCTTTTATAGAGTTTATATCAAACACAAACCATTAAGGAAAGGAGCTGACTTCACAAACGACTGGCTTTGTCAAACAGTTATTCTCTTATCATATGCTCAGTGCAGGATAAGTTGTAAGAAGGTATTCCAGTATTCATCTTCCACAAGTGCTCACCTCAGAATTTCGTCACTCACCTCCAACCTTACAATTAAAACTCATTGTGTTTGCTAACTCTGGTTCAATTAATCATAAAAGAATGGTTCTGCTAACAAATTCATACTTTTCCGTGTGCTTTAATATTGAAACAGTTTGTGCATAAAGAGCACCCCTGGGTGACAACACATTATATTCACATAGTAAGGATCAAAGTTCATGACAAACGTAAAAATCTTACGTCATCTGTGTAGCCGGTTCACCAACAGATTGAGAAGCTAATACACCAACTGATTCACCTGGTTGAGCAAGACAAGAGACGTACTTATGCTCCATCAACTTTAAGAAATCTGCTCGTTTCCAAGAACCAAGATTTCTCTGTTTTAAGGAGTCACGAAAGAAATTCTCTGCTTTTCCTTTGAGAGCATCGGGCAATTTGTTAATATATGGACTTGATCTGTCTAGCTGACGGCGACAGTTGCCATAAACCAATTCTTTATTCTGAAAATAAAAATAATGAAGCATATAAACAAGCAACAAGTTGCATGCGTAATTTATGGTTTTCTCAAAATAATAAACACTCGTACAGTTGACAATGCTTCAAATTTGTTGATAAAGCTAGTTTGATGGACATCAACACCATCTTCACCATAGTGAAACTGAATAATTGAACCATCAGCATCTCGGACAGTATGATCATAACAAACTTTGAGACACTCAAGGTTTTTCATCAGGCATCTTTGCAGGTACCCACTCCTAGATGTTTTGACTGCAGTATCAACTAACCTGTGGAGCAAAAAAGAGGTCATCCGCTAGGATCATCTGAGCAGTTTTTCAAGGTTGCCCTAGTATTATTACTCACGTAAATTATTGTTCAAAAAATGCAAATGACAATGGTGAGAACTAATGATCTAATCGTCATTTTTTAAGAAGCATGAACATGCATATTAAAATTAGGGGGCCATTATATCTACTATGCCTAGAATTTGAAAAAAGAAAAACAGACAATAGAATGAACTTTTTTCTATCATGTAATCCAAAAGTAATTTTTATACCCTTCACGACCAGCCATGCAATGAAAGTAATATTCCTGCGGATGAAGGCCTGTAAGAAACCGATCAATAATAAACCCTCCTGCCCTAGGGGAACAATCCCAGGGAGCAAAGCAGGGCAAGGTCTTTCCAGAAACCATGCGTGGGACTCGTTTTCCTTCCAACTCTTGCTGGCCTAGATGAGAAGATATCTGCTGGAAATTCACCTGTTTAAAAGAATATGAAATCAAATTCAAATAACTAAAAGCGTAAACATGATGCAAAATCATTTGTACCACGCTAAATTTACAATCCTGCAAACTATTAATGAAAGCATATAAAAATAATAATAATAATAAAAATAAAAAAGGATAAAATTTCAAACTATTCCTTCTACAATTTGGAATGTTAGAATAATCTACTTACTCTACGACAGGATCTTGTATTTCAAAGCACAAAATAATGGTTTCACTCTCGTCATAATTAAAATGTGTAGCACATATTAATGGTTTCAATAGGATCTTCTTATGCACAAAAGTTTAGAACTTCAAATGTCTGTAGTGTTAAAGACACCTGTGCCAGGCTCCACGTATAATATTCATAAAAAAGTCTTGGTTTTTTCTAATAAGGCATATGCAGTATCTACAGTGCTCTGAATCATAAGACAATACACCCAGAACTAACAAAAGAGAGTAATGTAGACAAACATTTAGACAACAGTGCACTTACCATACTACCCTTAGCTCCAGATGTAGTCATAAGAGAAATACAATTTTTTCCTGAAGGTTTCAATATTCCTTCAGATAGTAGATCCTTTAATATTCCTGAGCTTGTTCTTGAGTTAAGATTACTTGTCATTTTCCTATCCAAGTATGTTAAGGCTGCTTCTCCATTACTGCGTATTTTTTTCTCAATGTTTAACTGCAATGTTATTGGATCTGAAATGAAAAATATAGTAAAGCATTACAATTTCGCACAGAAAAAATCAAATGGCAGTAAGGAAAGACCATGTACCCCTAAAACATAACAATCAATCGTTCATGAAATCTGTAAGAGCACAAGTTTTTCTTCAGTTTTCAAGTATTGCATAGGCATGTATTGTGACTACCTGTTATAGCATGCTGCAGACACATGCTAATAGTTTCCATAACAAGGACAAAGACTAAACTAACATTAAATGAGTATTGTCACAGCCGATGTCATCAGAATAAAACAGAAGTTACTTGTGCCTAAGGAATTTCACACTATATCAGGATTAGGAAAGTAAAGAGTTACAGTGACGGTTTCTGTTTGCAGACATCATAAAGTCAAGGCACTCAACATACTACAGTATTAAATTCAGGTGGTAAAATATATTAAATAAAAAACTACTAATTCATAAATTAAAGCAATCTAAAAATATTAATATGTCTGGTAATGGAATACTATTTTAGAAGCTTTTTTGTATAAAATGATTTTATTTCAATTACCTATATTATCACTATTCATTACTCCAATGAATTCCCGATGAACAATGTCACCGATTTCCTCACAACTTCTGAGTTGATCGATTCTTTCAACATCCTTTTCTTCTGTTATCATAAGATCATCTACCCCACATGTGAACCCATGCATCTGAAAGACACAAAACAAATCAGAACCATGCAAGAATGCAGGCTAAATAAGCACTGACAAAAATATCACAATAGCAAAACGAATGAATTGGCAGGTAACCTGTAAAAAGGTAGTAAACAACCGACTTAATGCTGAGAGTAGGTTACCAGCAACATTGGATCCATAAAGTTCTTGCACTGTATGTATTATACCATAGTCACCAAATTGAGCCTTATCAACCACACCTCGTACCAAATCATTTTTATATATCAATAACTTATCCTCATCAGGCTCATCCTTGTTCCTTGACTTATCACGTTTATATCTTTTCCCCTTCCTGACCTGAGTTTTGAAAAAATTTGATGGGATTTTTGCATTCTTCTCAACTGTAAATGGCGGTGAATCTCTGGTGATATAGTATAGCAATGCACTGATAACCTAGAAAAACATAAGAGACCAAATTTACTTAATTAAACCATTATATCATTCAAACATACTCATTCCTCAATTAATAAATTATAATGAAATAATACAAGGGAAGAAAATTCTAAAGCTTCTGCCCAATTTATTTATAAAGTAATTTGCTAAAACACCAGAAGTGTGGAAGTATTAAGGATAAGAGTAACAGATAGCAACCTGTTTTCCTGTCCATAGGGGTTCCGGCTTCCATATTGCTGGAGGAAACAAAAACATTTCACAATCAGAATTTGTTATGAAAACTTTCTGCCCGTGTTTGCCAGAGAATGAGCCTAGCCCAGCCATAGATACACCAGAACTGTAGAGTAGTTGATTGAACTTTTCGTAAGTTATGAAAGTATCCTTTTTGGTAAGAAGAGCAGCACTTACAATATGATCCTGGAAAAATAGTGCAAATGAGAGGAAAAGAAATATTAGGACCCCAAAGAAGAAAAGTTTTGTAAGTAATGCAAGATTAACTAAATAAGCAAATAGAAGGTGAGGAGGCTCAGAAGCAATGCTGTTACATTGAGACCTAGTGGTCATAGATACAACTATGGGAAACAACCCCTGTCCCCGCAATGGAGTGATCATTATGCCCTGCAGCATGGATCCACCCTTAAATAAATTTATGCAAATACCTGAATTAAAGCTCTGATTGGATCCCCGCTTGTAGGTTTCACATATTGATTGTTAGCATTTACAATATTGTAAGCTTCAGCCCGAGAAATTTCATCTTGTGGAAAATGTACATTAATCTCGTCGCCATCAAAATCAGCATTATAAGTACTGAGATCACAAAGGAGAAAAATAAGAAACAAAATATGATTGTCAGATATAGTCAAATGTGTTGATACATAAGTTATAGCACAATCACACCAATCTCAAACTAAAACTAAATATTACCTGCAGTTTGCATAGTGCATCCGTACAGTTTTCTCCCCCTTCAGAACACGAACTATATGAGCCATTATACTGGGTTTATGGAGTGTTGGCTGCAACAGAATATAAAGTTCAATTCACGTCTCATATCACACATTTGTCAATATTATCTTCACAGTTATTTTATGTAGTATACAGTAAAAAGTTATGCAAGCAATACTATCAATGCCAGCTTATGAAAAAAAAAGAACTCAAATCACACATTTTCAAGAACCACATCAACTTGAGGGTGTCCAATAGTAGATGAGAATAATCAAACAGCATACATCCAGCATTCTGGTGTGATACTACATTTTCTGTTTTTTCTTTACCTAAATTCATTAAAGGAATCAAAGACAGCTCCACAATAAATATAAATTGCATTATTTCTATAAAACATCTGATGCGACAATGCATTACCTGTCTATTGACAAGCACAACGTCACCATCCTTCAAGTGACGATACACAACTTTCCCTTCAAATTCCTGATCAGAAATCTTCCCATGATCCAAAATAACTCCTCTTGATGATGGTAATTTTCTTGATATCAAAGAAAGCAACTTCCCATTTGGTGGAAGCTTGACTGTTGCTTGTTGATCAGTATAGTGTGTAGCACCAGGATGGGATTCAGGGCCATTAAGGATAGCATTTCTTAACGTCATGACATTCCAAGGAGTAACTCTCTGAAAGGTATTAACATAAAGTTATTGGCAGGAAACAAAATGAGATATGAAGGTAATAGCTAGTAATAACCTACTCCATGTATAGTCCAATAAGACCATTGCAGTATAATAATCAGTTATGAGAACGTTGTATAGAGTATTAATAAATTCTGAACAATTCACTTCTTTCTAGAGCAATTTATCATTCTATATTTCTGGTGCTCTGGTAAGAATAATGAGGCCAAAGTTTGGTGCAGTTATATTTAGAGAGAAAGATACAACGACAGTGTAAATTAGTTTTATACTATCATCCAATTACAAACCACAATCTTAAAAGCCAAAACAGTGGAGATTTGTAATTGGATAATTGATTTAAACTGCGTTTGCATTTCAGAGCATGATTAAACCGTTGTACTTATGAGAGAACAGTTACTTTCCAGTATCAATTTACCTTCATCGAACCAAGGGAAAGATGGCTTGCTTATGTAAGAACATTAGATTTATATATTATTAGCAAAAAATGAAGTAAAGAGAAATACAATACCAAAATATTCTGACATGTAGTTCATGCATCAGTTAAATGCATTTAGTATTAATAGGAATTAGTATTTGTAAAGGAGCACTTACTGATTTTACTCTTCATCAAGAAAACAGTTCTACTTGGTCTATTAAGAATCTATACATATGTTCTTCGTAAGCTAACCACTTCACATTCAAGCTATTCCATCCTATCTCCCTCCAAATTAAACAAGAACACTTCACAAATGTATGCAGTATACATGTTGTGATACTATATGCTTATAGCTAAAATAAATAAACATCACAAATGTAAAATAGTATTAAAAGAACAAAGAAAATAACAAATATGGACATTGAACAATACCTAGTTACAACCCTCACTCACCTCAGGATAGGATAACCTCAAAGCAAAATATGGCGGTATCCCAATTTCATTGACAGCTAAATAAGGATCTGGTGATATGACAGAACGGCAAGCAAAGTTCACCCTCTTTCCCATCATTTTCTGGCGAAAGATGCCTTCCTTCTTCTCTAGCAATTGACAAATGCCAGCAGCCACATCTCTCTGGCCTAGATCAAGCAAGAATAAAAGATAAGTCCATGTATGAACCATTAACAACATTATTCCATATTTGTAATGATTCTTTCCTCCATTGTTATAGTAAACTATTAATCAAAACACAAAGAAGAGATATGTCAGCATTGCTTAACTTAGGTGAAGGGGTTAACATGTTAGAATAGATTAACTCATCTTTTGTTGTATAACCTATCTGACAACTATGTTTAGATCATCATATCATTTTATTGATGTAAGAATCCATATAAATGAATGAATCAAGAGAAGATTGAGCTCTCTTAGACTTTTTTTCGCATTTTCCATTCTTAAGTAGATCATCTTATAAAGTATTTTATCACAAATTAAAACCTGTAAGATTAATTTCATTTTCATTCTCTACATTTGCTTTATTATCTATTAATAATAATATTGGTCAATGTTTTTATTGACAAATTACAACCATCCCAAAGGCAGGCAGTTCTGTATAACCATTCAAATCTTGAACAGATTAAAGAAAATGAAACAATAAGAAACTCTTACCAGAAGCGGTTTTATTGTCGAATAGCAAGTTAACAGATTGCTGAAGATCCATCCACCGGCTTAGTACTTTAGAGGGATCTAACTTATTTATATGGGCATCTCCTAAGGATATGTTGCCTTGTAAAACCTTAGTCAACAAAACAGTTTGAGGATGTTCCATCACCTACATAAGCATTCACTACACAATTAAAACAAGTATAGGATAAAATGGACAAACATTAACAAATTAAATAAAATAAAAATCAATAGCTATAATCCTAATTTCTGCAACAACCAAGCCTCACGCCAGGTAAATTCAGCTACATGGATAAATTAGCTGACTGGAAAAAGCCAAATTTTAAATAAACTCATTAACAAAAGGGTCTTTAAAAATCGTATTCCCTAAATTTGGTACGGTCCCATCCCTTTTAATCATACTATTTTGCATTTGATCCACTTTCCACATTGGAGCATTTACAGGCCTTCTTTTGACAAGACAAAACAACCCCAAGTGAGTTTCTGCCATCCTTAATTAAATAGATGCTAGTCTAAATTTCACTTACATATAATCATTATCATCCCTAATCTTATCCTTCCCTGTATGCCCCCTAAATTCCAGCTGTATTATCATCTTCGCTACTCAATTTGTTTATCTTATCTACTACACTCAACTATACCATCAAAAAACGCAAGCAAATTATAGGAAATATAATCATTCCTTCATTCATTGGAATTAAAAGTTGGTTATCTGTTGGGTAAGATGTAAAAGTGGTTTTTTCACCAAAGACCAGTATGAACATGATTTAGAAAAAGAAAAAAACACTTAAAAGAATAGAACCAATAGTAAATTATTGAGGAAGTAAAGGAACAGAATAAACAAAATTTAAATGATATTTTTTTTCAAAAGCTGGACTTTCCCAGTCATTCAGGTCCTAAACTTGCATTCATGTCACCATATGCCAACTGTTGAGGGCAAAAGAAAAGAACAAAAAAAAAAATAGTACATCAACATCCTAAAAAAATAAATATCCATAAAAACTCATCACAAATAGGAGACCATCTACACGCGTTGTATTTTTCCTCAGGAAACAATAATCAGAATCCAAATATATACAAGAAATCTATAAATTCTTGTAAATAGTATCTCTTAAGCATACTTACATCATCACCTCCTTTAGTTGGGGGACGGAATTTGATTGGGGGCACAAAAATATTCTCTAGAAAGAACATTGAGTGACCGGCTTTCTTTCCAAACCCCTGATCTTGAATATCACTAATATAAGAGCAGAGTCGGGCCTCGTTTTCCCACAAAAGCTCTAAAATATCTTTAACCTGTAATTTGAAAATAATTAAATGAAAAGATCCGCACACATTCTCAAACAGCATCTATTATTACATTAAACATGTCATTGTCAAGCAGACAATTCTCCTTCAAAATAGAATAGGTTATAAAAGACAGCGATTAGGCCCAAATTTGCATGAAACTAACCTGTGACGGTAGCAACGATCCAGAAAGTTTATTTTGTGCTGCTAGCTTGTAAGACAATTTCCCTTCTTTTCTTTTATCTCTTTTTGCAGTCCCAGCAGATGTTATATCTTCTTCATCTGTAGTCTCCCCACCACCCAAAGACATATCATCATTGTTTGTTTCACTTTCCATAGCTCTGATGGTATTTGCTCTAGCCTCATCAGCATCGAGGACATTCTTGAGCCATCAACCAGAAACCAAAAAGGAAAATGGAAAGGAAATGAAAAGAAATGTAAGAGTTAGACCATGCAGCTAGAAATACCTACAAGATGAACCTATGGACAAGACAATCTGTTTGTTATGACATCAGAATAAACATAAATACTTCAAATGAAAAAAAAAATGCAATATCCACAGCAGAGATATGGACATTATGCCATTCAAAATTCAAACTTTCCCAAGTCATCATCCATATTCCAAAAAAATAGGAAAAAAAAAAGAATAACAATTCTAAACTGTGCAAAAATTTTCTTTTAATATTTGAAAATTGAAATCGTAACAAGTGGAAAAGCATGCATATCTGAAAATGCAATATCCACAGTAGAGATATGCACTTTATGGTATTCAAATTTCAAACTTTACCAAGACATCATTCATATTCCAAAAAGAAAAGAGACAAAACTCAGTAAATAATGATTGAGTATGGTAGAGCACAGCTAATCAAACCCAGCTATAGAGCAGCCACATTATTGCAAGTATGTAGCTTCCTATTAATAACAATGTTAGGAAACAAATGGTCATCTATTGAACTCTAAGTACAGAGCATACATAATACATGTCCAGTAAGGTTAGAGTCACAACCAATCCAAACCACCCACACTACATAATAAATGTATAAAAGAAAATCTATGTAAAATGCAATATGTAATATGTAATATTAAAAAAAATATCATAAAAGTATTATTTCATCTAAAGAAATTGTAGGGTAAAGATGTAAAATAATTTGGAGATAGGACTGACAAAAAATTATTTTGTATTACTACACTGATTTAATTTTTTTATTATTACAATGATTAAATTCTACAATAATTTAATTTCTGAAAATAAACGAAGTAACAAGAAAAGATGAATTTACCATATGAAACCATCCAAAGGTTGGTTTACTAATTCGAGGATTTACAACTCCGCAATTTTGACACTTCTTATATTTTCGCATCAGAAATTTCCTTAGAACAGACATTGCCTCACTAAATTGAAGGGAGGTCCAATTTTCTCCCAGTTGCTCAACATACTGGCTCTCATCACCATCACTTGAGTGTACGGATTCATCTGAAATAATAGAATCCAAACTTTTGGCCCTGATAATATCCCCTTTCATTATGAGCTCCAATTGAGAAGTACGCATATCCACCTTACATCAACATAAGACCAAACAAACAATAGCCAAGAAATATATAAATATCTTATAAAAAAGCACAAATATAAGAACAAACACATAAACTACAAATCAACATAAAATTTACCTCATTTCTGCTAGCCTGAAAATGATGGCAAGAGAAACAAGTTCTCTGCAGAATACTGCTAAGAATATTGAACATCAAAGGGTTGTAGACAGGAGAAACAAGTTCAATATGACCAAAATGACCGGGGCAATTTTTAGAAGCTTGACCACATGACTTACAACTGCATCAAACAAAGAGCCATGTCTCATTCAAGTCATGAAACATAAGTACAACTTGAAATAAACATCTTCGATTATCCGAGATCTTCGATTATCCGAGATCTTCGATTATCCGAGAATGATCAATTACTACTCCATACAACTTATCTCCACCCAACCAAGTGAAAAACAAAATTCTAGAACCAGAGACCAATAAGACATAAAAGCTCAATCAAACACCTCACTAAAACCAGACAAAGCCATGTCTGTTTGGATTAGAGTCCAGTCTATGAGAAATTTTTTAATTGAGACAAGTATTTCATTGCTAACTTCCAAAAAATTCCTTACAATTTCATAGGTGCTTAAGCAGAAAAGTGAAAGAGCTTCTGAAAATGTCAAGCTGCATAATTTGTTTTTAACTTAAAGAACAAGTTTAATCCATTTTGCATCCTAATTCAATTCATTTTGTTCTCTTATGAGTACCTACTGATTAGTTTATCCAAACTAAATTTAAGTAGTTAATACCCAATAACATATTTCAAGTACCTCTAGCATAACAGTGATAAACTCAAGATTTCTCAAAACAGTAACATAAAAAAAATCTTTAAGACACAAAAACTTGAGTAAGACCCTATCTAAATAAACTTCTCCAAAAAGAACAATAAACTAAGCTTCTCTTAGAAATTAAAATCAACCACCGCGTCTCAATTGTTGTTAAATTAGATGAGAAAACTTCTACAATCTATATAAGTACATTTTAACTAATTACAAATATTTATTTTATTCTACATTCTTATTCTTGGGTCCTATAAGTATTCATGAAAAAGCTTATACAAACAAGGTCTGAATAGATAACAAATAATATTTGTGATCAAAAGAGTGAAAATCAATGAAATATGAACATACAGAGACTTGTCATCCAGCGGACCCATAGCTGGGTCGTATAGTCCACCAGGCACAGGTTGAAGCAAAGCATTGAGCAAAATCGGATTCGTTATCTTCACGCGACTGCTCCGCAGTAACTCGTCGCTCGTTAGAAAACTGAACGCCACCGCCTTAACGGAATTCGTCGCGCCCTGCAAGGTCACGGCGTCGGAGAGATTTAACGGAAGAAGAAGAGAGTTACACTGTCAGCCAGAATCACGTTAACATTGAGAGAGAATCGTTACCTCGGTTAAGAGAACCATGGTGGCGCCGTCAAAGCAGGTCCAAACGCCGTCAAGGGTTTATCGGAGAGAGATACACAAAGAAGAAGAAGAAGAAGAAGAAAGGTTGGGTGTTAGAAGAAGAAAATAGGTTTAAGTTTGAGAGGTTTTAGGAATCAGGGATTTTACTATATTCACCCCAATAATAATCTTATTCAATCTGATGCATATTTTTAAATAAGTATAAGAAAATATTTTTAAATAACATAATTCTTTATTTTACATTTAAAGAGTCTCTGATAAAAGGAATATTTTTAGTTTTATAGGAATATAAAGTTTGAAAAATAATTTTCTCACTTTTAATTTATCTTTAAAAAATAACAGGAAACCAAGTTTCCGAGTTTTTTAGAATATAATATAATACTTAAAATATAAACACTGATAAATTACTTTGATTCTAAATATAAATTGATAAACAATGGATTTCTTTCAAGAAGTACTACATAATTACAAAATTATAAATATGATGGATTTTACTAAATTATTCTTAACTTTCGAAAAGAAACACTAGATTATTTATAAAAAAACAATATAGAGATTATTCAAAATTAAATAGTGTAAAAAAAGTTGTGAATAAGATTAAAATTGTGACAAACTTCAGACAATTCCTCGTTTGTACATAACTGTCGACCCACAGCAATCTAAAAAAATAATAATCTTTTATCCTTTTCAAAAAAAAAATTCAGAAATATTCTAACATAAAAAAATTAAGTGTGATAAAAACAATACCACTTAGATTTGACAAAAAAAAACAATTAAAAAATTAGAGTACCTGTATTTAAATTTATAATAATTAAATGTCTTTAAAGGAATGCATCATGATTTGAAATGATTGCTATTAGAAGTGTAGGGTTTTTAATATTTAAACTTGTGTACAAAAAGTGAATAAGTAAGTACAATTTTCCTCTTAAATGCAAGGAGAATATTAGATCATGTGATAGTGATTAGTAACTTAATAAATAGATATTTAAAAGTTTGAAAATCTTATCCAGTAAAACATGTACTAATCTATGAATTGAACAATTCATAATATATTAAACTTTTATTATGTAAATTTAAATATTGATTTCATTCTTAAATCGACAGCACCTGTTGATATATTATTCAAGGATCATGTATTATTGAATGTTATATATGATTTTCAGATTCTACCATGATTTACCACGAGGAATGTCTATGATTTCCATTGACTACTCTGTAATTAGTAAATCATTTTAAGTTTGTATGAAAATCATGACCATATTTCCAAAATTTGGATCATAAGATAGGAAAATATTTCTTACCTCAAAATAATGTATCAAACAAATAAATTGTGCCCATATTTCAAACTTTCTAATGAAATCTATCAATAATGACAAAAGGTTGATACCCTAATGCATAAAAAAAAAATTGTTAAATTTAATATTATATAGATAAAGCAATAAATCAATGAGTGATTATTTATGAAAAATGTAAAAAATTATTATGAAACTAATTCATGTTACAAACAACCAATACTCCTAGAATAATAAGAAAAAATTAATAGTTTATCATATTATGAATCTTAGGTTGCTCAAACCTCATACTATCTAAAAATATATCTCACACCATTTAAAAATATATTTTAAATGGTGTAATCTAAAACTCATTTTTGTATTACAGACTTTATAAGCAAATTTTGAATTATATAGTCTATGATATATTCTGACATTATCCATTTTGAATTATACAATCGTAAATATATTTTTAGATAATATAATCTAAATTATATTTTTGGATTTAGAAATAAAAAAATGATTATGTGATCCAAAATATATACCCCCATCTTATAGACTAAAATAAATTAACTAATTGACAATTGTACAAAATGTACCGAAATTTAAAATTATAACAAATCAACTTCGATTATAAAATTTGTAAAACGTTATAATTGAGAATAAAATATGTAATTTAACCTATACCTTTACCGCTTGAGGTGAGAATTCAAACCTCATCTGTTATGCTTTTAACTCAAGATCTTATGAATAATATTTTTATAAACACATCTAAACAATATAAATTCTTATATTTGTCAAATTATAATTTAAACTATCATTCTCATTCACACTTTGTCATTACAAGTTTAATAATTAATTATGCTGTATCCAGTGTGAACCTATTACTACTACAATCCCTTTTCGCAGAAAAGCAAACAATGCAAAGCAGACAACCAGTGAAACAAATATTTGTAAATTGTTTATTAAACTTGAGTTTATAAAAAGTACATCAACAAAAGTTAAAAGTAAAAGCATCTGAGATTGTTTAAGAAAACTGAAGAATCCTCTTGATGAAGTAAATAAAAAGTTTGAAGAGGGACCCAATTCATTTAAAATCAAATTTTCAAAAAGCAATGATGAAGCCATGTGAATCATTCAAGTTATAAAATTTCTTCTGTGGCATAAACCTGACTAACAATCCATACTAGAACCTCTTCTCCCATCACTCCTATTCACAAAATTTAAATCTGAAACCATACCACCCGGATTCTCCACAAATATTTCCTAGGAATAATGAAGACTATAAATGTATTGATAAAGTAATGAAAAGAAGTTGGACCATGCTTTATTCGCAAAAATGATATTATTTTATATGCTTCTCACTTTTATTGATTTCCATGCTTTTCTTTCTAAATAGGAAAAGTCCATTCACAACTATTTTACTGTGATGAACAAAATGAAAAGGCAGACAACAGTTCAAAGACATTTAGAAATTTGAAAAACGGCAAGAAATAACCACAAAATAATAGTCCAATAGCAGAAAGTGTACAAGTGCCCAAAAAAGTGCGATGTTAGGTAGAATTTTGTAGGCCATTCCTATATTTGTCTATACAAATTCATCCTAATTAATCTGAAAAATAATGAGTAGTATATGCGTAGTACTGAACACATAGGAGGTGGAATTCCAAAACAAACAAATAATGAGTCCCTAAAGACACGTTAATGCAATTTTTTTGATAAACCACAGAAGTGCAATTTTCAAGTTCAAGATGTGACCTCTGAAGAATTCCCTATCTATGTATAGAATATTGAGGTAACTTGTGTGAACTAGTAGCCTCTAGCTCTTCCCTATTCCTGGACTTTGCTGGGGCAACCTTGGAAGGGGTTGAACGCTCAGCTTGTGAGAACTGAATCAAGACGTGCATGAGTAGAGTCACAACTCCCAAACCAATTGCTGAAAAAGCAACACCCTTCCAGGAAGATAGTAGTGAAGACCATTGGAGGAACTTGAGGGCCCCCGTTACAACCACACAAGCCCAAGATATGACAACCTGTTCCCACAATAAGATAGTTTATCAGGAAAAAATAATACCCCCCAAGCTCTTTTCTACAAGATATTAGTAAATGTAGCTAGTAGTATTAAATTTAATTTATATATTTTTCTAAAATTATCCTTAATGTTAATAAAATCTACTTTTATCGCTTTTTAAATATTTTTTAGTTTTAATTCTTCTAAATCTTCATCATTAAAGTATTTGTTGTTTTAATTCTTATTGGTGATACATGTGAATGTTCAAGTTTCCAAAATACTTTTTATACATGAGAGAGATAGAGACTACAAAGAACTATGCATTCCACTTATAATATATAGAACTCAGAAAAAAAACTAGTAGTTGAGGGTATTTTTTGAAAAAAAAAATATATATATATATTAAGGCAGGAGACATTCTAGATTGAATTATATAAAAAGACCAACCTAGACTCCAATTTGGGTCTTATAAAAAGGACAGAAAGAGTACAATTTATGCAATACAACAAAGCTGATAAATAAGGAATATACAAGGTTAGACATAATGAGATGAAGTATCTCACCACAAGAGACTTTATGGGTCTACCGGTATCCTGCAGCTCTTGATCACTAAATGTGTCCTCAGCTATATGTTTGTCGATCAATGCATCCTGGTGTCCCAGAGGAATAGGGAGCGAAAAAAGTGCAAGAAGTGTAAAACAAAAATTAGAAGCTACAAGATATATCAAAACATTCTTGCAAATAGAGAGTGGGAACTAATACATAGTAACATTGTTTACACAGTTATCAACAAAAAAGACTTGGACAACTACAACAGAGTGGCCTACATGCTTCAATTAACAGCTAAAATTTCAATTAACACACCTTAGCCACGAATATATCTCGACACCATTGAGCAACAGCTTCATTTTCTTCTGGTAAATCCTTCATCAAATGTCGCTTAATATGCACATGCACCTAAGGTGGTAAAGTGAGTACATTTTTAATTAAACTATACATTCTACATAAAAAATATATATAAGATTAGGAAGGAAAGATAAGAAATCCTCTTGATGAACAGAAGCAAACTAAGAAAAACAGCATAGTGAAGTAGTGTATATCATTCGGTCAGGTAGCTACAAAGAAAACTCTGAATCCTTACAAGCTTCGTTATTCTTCAAAGTAAAAGCTAAAAACATACGCACCAAATGCTACATAGAAAACTATGAATCCTTAAAGCTCTGCTATTCTTGAAAGTAATAACGTAAGTACCGAATTGCCAAGTCAAAACTCTTTTTTCTCTAACAAACAACGAAATATTGCCTCCAAATTCCGCAGCAATAGCATGTTTTCCATAAACACAAACAAGCCTACTCCAAATCTCCAGGATAAAGTTTTGTTAAATAAGATTATCAGGTGTCCTACAATAGTGGTTAAACAACAACCAAGTCTTATCATACGAAGGGAGATAGTCAATTTAGTAGTTTCTTCTAAAGTTCTCTTTAGTCTTCTTTCAGTCCTTTTAATCAGACTATCTTCTATTTGATTCACTTTTCTTACTACAGTCTCTGTTGGGCTTCAACACCATCAAACCAAAGAAGAAAAAATGAAATATTATTCCACACACGGTACGAAAAATATGTTCTGAAGATAGCATACAATTTGGGGAAGAAAAAAAACAAATAAATTCTATCCACATGCATTGGACTCCTAATCTTAATGTGCCTTTTTCATGGCTTCCATATTACCAAAGCATACAGATTTATCAGAGAGGCATTCACAAATCAAGACACACATTGAGCAGGAAATGCACTCCTTTTTCTGCCTCCTGACCTAATTCTTATTTATACTCACATTAAATTAATTTTTGCAGTTAAAATACCCTGCACGTTAATAACTTGTAGGAAAATAGTGAAGACAATGAAATTAAAAGAAACTTGATGAAAGTCTCATGTTTGATAGCTTCTGCTTTTATTTTTTTATTTCTAAAGTTCTACTTTGATAGGCTCACCACTGAAGATTTCCCTCTGAAGAGTCTTAGCATTGTAGGAGCAGGTGAACTCTTGGGAATTGCCACTGTTACATCATAAATGGCAGGAACAAATGAGCGCATATGGCTTACTGCTGAAACAAAACCCTGAAAGCAACATAGCTTAGTAAGTATTTGAGAAACAGAAAAGAACAATAAAACCTGATATAATGCTTAGCACTATTAGGTCATATATGTGACACTGAATGTGTCAAATAAATTTAGAAGAACAAAGAAGCCAAATCATGAAAGTAAAATGAAATGAAATGATGAAGAGTCAATATCTACTTTGAAATCACATTAAAATCATGTGAACTTACTGTAACAGGTAGCTTAAAACCATTTCAACACTTTTTACAACAAGTAATTTGAAGATTTAAAGAGTGAAAGTACAGCTACGAGGAGGATGTGATATCTTCCCAAAGAGAAAAACCCAATACATGAGAGAACACAAAATCAGAAAGACAAAACACCAAAATAAAAAAAAATAAAAAAAACAAAAACACAACCATCTCCACAGCAAGGTAGTGTGACATTGGCAAGATTGCATGTTCTCAAACAAAATAAGAGGGTTATACATTCACACGAATCTAAATAACTCATCTTACACATGAAACTCGATTTTCATAATCGTCAAAACATTAGATAAATCACTGACCAATTTCCCATAATAACCTAGCATATAATTCACAGAAGTATTATCCAAAGGATCACCATTCTGAATCTTTAAAAAGAAAACTAGTCCTCCATTTTAAAACTCAAAATTGAGACAACCCCTTTAGCCACCCCTGACAGGTAGAGTGATAACAACAAATTATAAGCAGTAGAACAGTGATATGATTTCACAGAAAATCCCTCCGAGAATATGCTAGCATGGATTAGTTGAGCCTGATAATTAACTAGACAAGAATCATGCAGACCTTCCAAACATTGGAAAGAAAAAAGGCAATGAAAAAGGAAAAACAAAAAAAAAAAAAATCAGGGAATATATATATATATTCAACCTTAGTTCTTGGAATCAAAACATTTCTAGGAATAGGCAATCCAGCTGAGGCTGCATACTCCTGAGCAGCTAATAGTTTGGCCTGTGTAAAGCGAGTTCCTTCTACAAATAGAGCCAACCAAAACGGAAGAGGGAAATCCCTCAGTTGCTGTAGGCCTGACTGCAAAAACAATATTGCAAGACTCAAATAAGATTCACAATAGTGAAACAGTTAACATACCAAGAGAGAGAGAGGATGTAGACTGCACAAAGGTTAGACAGAAAATTTACAGTAATTTTACATCTAGGTGAATGAATGAGTAGACATTAATATAACAGTTAAACTATCGAGGAAAAAACAGACATTGAACTGAAACCGTGTGTTTTTGAGACAACTATGCTTTATTTGTATTAAGAGAAAGGAATTAATATAATATATAGAGATTTTATATCCTTTAATAATAAAGATATGATACAAAAATAAATAAAAATGTTCTTAATAGTACTTAAATAATCTAAATATTATTGATTATATAAGATTTGTTCCTTACTTCTATAATTATAACAATAACATGTGCAAATAATAATTATTTTTGAGTATCCCATACCTTTAGTGTGCTTTCATCCTTGGCCCAACTTCTTTCCAGGAAAAGATATTCAGAAAACCACATTGACCAACCAATAACCTGCCCATTTGAACTTAGCTGATAGATCAACATTGACATAAATGATGATATAATCAATGAAGCCACAAAAAGTTCAAATAGGTTCAAATGCTTCCATGTCCAACCACGCCCTTAAGCAGACATAGATCATGTGATAAACCAAACCAGAAAACAGAACATCCCATTATTATCAAATATATACGTACAATAAATGCCCCCATTTCATAATTCATTCCAATTTCAAATCATATGATTTCTATCGCCCCTAATCAAACCATTAAAACACAAGGATAGGAAAGCAAGTACCATTCAACAAGCTCTAACATAACATACCGGTAGAAACTTAGAGGATTTCTTCATCACAGCAAGAGTGCTGCCAAGGCAACCTGAACGCTGAAGAATAATAATGTTCAATAATCAGTCAGTAGTTGAAGAAAAACACAGATGAGTCAGAAAACACAGTTCATATCTAATAATATCACATTTATGATGAAATAGACCTATAAGTAGGCCCCAACTATGAGTACTTTTGTCCTAGTAAGATACTATTAAACATTTCAGAATGACAAACGAAATACATAACTGATTCTAATACATTATAAATTCTAGTATTAATTTTCTTGTGTTGAATATGAGAAAGAGGTCATAGTAAATACAACAATCACCTGAGCTAAAACCCATCCAACAAGCCAATCAATGTCACTTCTGTGATTGGATATGACAAGAGCATGCTCTTTACCTGGAAAATTCTTGACAGAATCAGAATTCAAGGGATTTAGATTAAGAAAAATGCAGAGACCATATATACTCCCTTTTCCTTTCCAAAACACAAGCACAACACAAGAAACAGAATGAAGAAGGGAGAAGTAGGAAAGCCTAGAGCACCAAATGCAGTACAAGAGACTTACCCATTGAATGAAAAGTTTCACTATCTGTGAATACTTGGACCTGAAGACATAAAGTTCCAAATGAAGGTTTGGTTATTCCAAATGCAACAATAAGAACAATTAAGTAAAATTCATATATGATGTCTTTTAAATTACTACTTTTTCTTCTTAGATGAAAAATCAATTTTACACAATTGTAATATGCTTCAAAGTAGTTAGCACAAATAATAAGATTAGAACACAAGACAGGGTGATCAAAAACATTAAACAACGAAAGAGAAGAGAATCAAAAGGATTGAATTTTTCCTATAATTTCTAAAGTCATGTCTAACAACCAACCAACCAACCACCTAAACCATTAGTATCTGTTAAAGGAAGTGGTACAAAAGGAGCTCTTCAAGGAATAGTCCAAATGACCTATCTTTTCAAAATTGACCTTGAGTCACACAACTGGAGAAAAGGATTATTGTCTTCAATTAAGACTACTTAAACCAAGGAAATCTAAGCAGTCAGATAGATCTTTAATTTCACGTGATTAGATTCCATTTTGAAATCACAAATCTCTGAATCTTTTAGTTTAAATGAAAAGAGGTCTATCAAGAAGAGAAAGAAAATAATGGATAAATGAGCCAGATTGGTTGGTAGAACATGCCGGCAAGCAGTAATATCTAGTCATCCTAATTCTTTACTTTTCTCATAGCTTAGTTGCTAAGGGAAAAACAAAATCTATCACAAAAGGAGAAAAGCAAGCACAAAAATAAGAATGATAAAAAATAACTGTAATCCTCAATCTAATTTCCCACCATACGGACCCTACTAGCACTGTGCAAGATCCAAAATCGCTTAACTGAAAAAAATATCACACAGTGTCTGTGCAAAACTGCTAATCACTAAAGAACTAAACATTGTATTGCAATCATTTCAAAAGCGCATGAGCAGAACAAGTAACTTTAACCCAAAAAATTCACAATCTCTAATCCTAGCCACTGCCACAGCAGCAATCATGGAAAAGTAGCAGTTATGTTCTGTCTGCTCCATTAAATTCCCCAATTAGAAAATAAACACGAGCTAGAACAGCTTCATTTCGGTTGAAAGTCCATATCATACAAGCCAAGCCTCAACTTTCACATTTACTTCACTTAGTATCCCAAACATCATGACCAGGTTCATTCCCCAATTAAACAACCTTCACTCAAACGAACCTTAGGGTCTACTTGTACATCCGCCTATAAATACCCAAGATTAAAAAATTCAAATACCTAGCCAAGAACAGGCCAGAAATAATTCAGTAAAAATAAATAATACATACCCAATCACAAACCATCACTTATAGTAGCTCCTTTAAAAGTCATACAAAAGATAATCTTGATTAATTAACAGTCTAAAAACTTTTACACCGCCATTGCATGCCTATTAAACTCATTAGTAGTACTCCAAAGCCACACCATCCAGCAGAGCAAGCAAGTAAAGCACAAAACAACACTTTGCACTAGTGAACCATAAATCAAATCAACAACATTAACAAAGAAAAGAGAAACTAAACCTTAACACCAGCCCACCAATCAATAATCCACACGAGCTCCAACCACAGCAGTTCCGCCACCACCCGGTTCATCCGCCGGTACAAATTCTTCGACACCGGCCGCACAAACACGTAGCATAGTGCCTGAGAGCATCACACCACCACTTTTCAACACCCCGCAGTACCAATTACCATCAATTAATCGACAAACAACAAATAGTGAGTGAAGAAAACTGTCTCTCGAGTTGAACAAAACGGAGAGGGTTCCAACAAGAACGGGCGAATCGAAAGCTTGAACAATAAAAACCGTAAATGCAAAAACGATAAAAGAAAGATAAAAAGAGTGTGAAGGGGATCGGTTGGTGGTGAGAGAATAGGGATTTTGATTTATTTAGAAAGAAAGAAAAAAATGAGGTGTGACCTGAATGAGGTTAACGATGAGGCCAGAGGAGAAGAAGAGGAGTCCCAGTGGGACGACAACAGCTGCAGTCATAGCCAACGGATTTCCGAAACTTGGGATTTGTCGATGATATTGATGATGTTTCTTGCACTGTTGTCGATCTTGTTTAGGCTGATGCTTGCTATGGCTACCTCGGTGTGTCTGCTTCTGATAACGTGCTCTCTATTAGTTACTTTATTTTATTTTAATTTAATTCCAAATTAAACTACTTCTTTTAATAATTGAATTATGCAGATACAATGATATAAACCAAATATTAAATTATAGATTTAATGTATTTTTATTATTAGGATGATTTTGCTCGATTTGATTATTTAATTTTTTAAACCAGTTAATACAGTCACTTTCGTCATGTTCGTGATAGAAATAAAGATATATATTAGTTAAAGTTTACTTATTAATGACATATGTGACATAATTAACGAGATGTGTAACTATGATAATAGAATAAAAAATATTATATTGGCTATATTGGATTAAATTGAGATTATTTAAAATGATAAAACGAAATTAAAAAGTTATATAATAGTGGAATAAAAGAATCGCGAGACATCTAAAAAAAATAAAAATAATGGCATTTCACAAACTGGTCTCGCTATCAAGTTTCAGTATTGAAGCTAACAAAGAATTAGAGTCACGCAATGGTGAATTGTTTTATATATCCATTCACAATCCAGACTTGAGGACGACAGTGATTAAATATAAGATGCACGATTGGTGCATATTAATAATATTATTATTATTATTAGCTCACAAAGTTATGCGAAATTAAAATTTAAGGAATTTGTTGTATTTAATTAAAAAATTTAATTGTGGAAATAGGATAAAATTGGGAAGGTCATGATAGACTTTACATTCAAATTTTTATACAAATATGGTTGATTTTTAAATAAATAGTATTTAATATTTTTTTAAGTTGGGTACCTGATAAATTAAATATTATTATTTGATTCGTCTGTGAGTTAACTTGACGTAAGTGCAGAAACTAATAAATAAGGAGAAAATAATAATAATAATAAATAAAAGAAGAAACATGTCAAAATGAAATAAGGAATGAAATTTCTTAGAAATTTTCATAAATACTGAAGATTCCATTAACATTTAAGATTTATAAAAGAATGAATTTAAGTTTTAGAAGAGGAGATTTGAGATTTTAGAAATTCATGATTTAAATTTTATATAAGGTTTGACTGAATTTCATGTATTCTTTTAAAAGTATTTTTTAAAAAATTTAAATATCATATATCATTTTCAAAATATATAGTATGACTTTTCTACTTGATTTTTAAATAAGGAATTTATCTTTATTAAAAAAATTAGATGTTATTGATGTGATTTTTCTTCAAATCATTATTGTTTTTTACATGTAATTGTAATTACTAGGTTTTCTAATTTCAAGGAACTATTCAATTTCAATAAGTTAAGTTGTGTTAATCATGTTTAATAGAGTTGATTTTTCATTAATATAGTTAACTTAATTTTATTATTTTTATCACTTATTAAATGTATTTATCTTATATAAAAGAGTCTCTTCCATTTATAAATATAACCTTAAATATTGAATGAAATTATCTTTCATGAGTTTGTAAGAGTTTCAAAATTCTCTACTTTTATTTTAATTATTATCTTGAGGGGTTTTATCATTTTAATTACTATCTTGAGAAGTTTTATCAAATAGTGAATTTTCTTTCTTTTATTCTTTAATTATTAATTATTGGATTAAATGTAACATTTTCTTCTCTTTTTTACTGACTTAATCAATTTTTACTTATATTTTTCTACTTATTTTTTATTTTGCTTTGAAAGCTATTCAAAATCCCATCCCATAGCTTTCTCCTTAGTTTGCTTCCTCCTTAATTTGCTTCCTGCTTACATCATTTACTCTGTATTTATATGGAGTTTTCCTTTTCTAACATCTCTTAATTTTGTCAAGCTCTAACATTTATATCATAATTAAAACATTTTTCAAATAATATAGATGTTAAATAAATTTTATGCATTAAGTTCCTTCAAATATAATGCATTATAAAATCATAACAGTGATATGATAAAAGGAAAACAAATTGAGAGAAAAAAGTTAAAAATATTTGAGAATTAGTTGAAAAAGATAGTATAATATTAGAAACACAACACAAATAAATGTTCTTTTACATAGTCTTGTACCAAAACTTTATTATATATTCAATTTGGAAAATTATTTTATTGAGTACTAAAAACAAAAATAAAAAATATAGTTGGGCCTAAAATTAATATAAACATATTTGATTTTAAATTATCTAATTATATATTAAAATAGGGAATATTGGGGCAAATTTTACATAAACAGTCATGGTTTGCCTTATAAAATTAAGAGTTAAGCCTAATCTATTATTTACCAAAAGTATGTTGTAGAGTTTATTCGTCTTTTTTGAAAAAATGGTTCGATATATTCATTTATATCAAAGTTTATCAAGACTTTACTTCTCAGTTGACCAAACAAAACAAAAAATGCAAGATATTAGTTATTAGACGAAGCAAAGAATACAAAATCAGTCTTATAAAATCTATTATTTTAGAATTCTTTTAGAAAATTTGTCTCTTGTGACATGAAACATATTTATGATTTATATTTTATTATAAAAGTTACTTAATCAAAATAAGAGTGTTTTTGAACTTTAGTCTTTGTTTTGTTGTACAAATTTAATATTTTTATATAAACTTTTTGATAAATAAAAGTTACAATGCAATTCTATCATATAATAATATTAACAATAACAAGAAAACAGATTTTTAACTATATATATTACACTTTTATTTTATATATCATAATTTTAAAAATTAGTTTGAATTTATTTTTTGTATTTTTTAAATTTTTAATTTCTTTCTCTAAGTTCATTACTTATATCTGTAGTTTAATGGAAAGAAATAAGAAATATATGATATAATTGTTTAGCATATATACATTTAAGCATATACAACGAGCAGTTTGAATTGTAGTAATCAATGTTCATACATGTTTTTAATTACAGTGAAAATATACATGACCCTTTTTTTTGGCTTTTGAAGTCTGCAACATTCCTTCAACAAGAAAGAAGAAATCTGCATTACTATATGTTTTTGTAAAGGGAATCTACATTTGAATATTGAAATCGGAATAAAAGGACCTTGTCATCTTTTCCCCTTATGCATAAATGTTTTAAAAAAATATTTTTTGGAATATAAGTAAAGGGGTGCAGCCTCTGCATAATTGAATGGGTCCACCAAATGCCCAAACCTATATAATTATAATAACAATAATAATATTATGGAAGAGTTGAATAATTGAGATAACATTTTATTGCTGTCATTATGCATGCAATTCGATTTGTTTAATTTAATGTTAACAACTTATATTTAATTGCAATGGTTACACTGTACAAGATTTTATTTCAGTTCCTAAAAGATAAGTCTTATTAAAATACAGTTAGATGTTAAATATAGTATCTGTTCATTTTTAAGTTAGTAAAGTTTTTTTACTTATTAAATATAATTGTATTACGTATTTAAATTAAGAAAAAAATAACCTTATTTTTTTATAGAAAAAATAATTATAGATTAAATTACAAAATCTGTTACCCATTACATCATTGAATCATTCCGAACATAACAGTGAAAATTCAGAATGACCCTCACTATATAAGACAAACCCTTTTGATAATATTTTATAAATATTAGTAATTTTTTAATAGTTTATATATAGTGTTATTTACATATAATTTTAATTATTAACTTCTAAAATTTTATATTTTAATTGTTTAATTTATTTTTTTCATTATTTTAAAAAAGTGAAATTTTAATATTATATTAATCAACATGATAGAAAACAACACTTGTTTAATTATGTTTTTGTTATTTATTTTAAACTTGATTGACAAAATTTTAAGATATGTAGTATAAAAAGTACGAAATTATAGATGTAAAAAGTTAATTAAAAATTAACATTATAATACATAAACCATTATTTATATATTAAACTAAATTTATGAATATGTTTATTTTTCTCACTATAGTTGATTTAATGATAAAAAAATTAGATGGTATATAAAAAAGATAAATTAAGTTATACCCGTGTAAATTTTATTAAATATTATATCATTGACATATTTATAAAACAAAATGATTTTTTATTTAATTATTAAATTATAAATTATATTATTATAAGTACTTATGTTGAATTTATTAAATTTGGATGACAGTTAAATGATTCATATTTTAATATACGTTTAAAAATATATAGTATGTTACTTTTTTATTTATGTATAAAAAATCAAACAATTAAACTTAATATAATTTGTTTGTATATTGACTGTGAAAAATACTTTTAATTTAATCATCAATAGTAAAAAATATAACTCAATCCTAAAAGATTTAACAACATATTTAGTAGAAGTTATACCAAATAATTTGATTTATATAATAACATATTCTAATCTTAATATGATCATAGTGTAAAAAATAGTGTTTGTTTCATTATTTTATATTTATTACTTTGGACTACTTTTCCCAATATTACTGTTCTATACTTTTTGTGAAGTTTTATTTTCTTTTGGCAATACTACTGTGTCACATGCAGGCCAAGCAATTATTGCTTCTCAGATTACTAACTACTGTTTTTGTTCTTATCTTCAAATAAATTATTACCTTTGAGAGAGATATGATGTTTTTATATTATTATTTTATCATTACGTAAAGACTTCAATATTCATACAATTATTTTTGTTTTTTTGGGTAATTAACTCTAGAAAATAACTATAGTTGACAAGGTTTGAAACAACTCACTTGGTCGAATTTCTTTTTATCGAAGAGTTTGTTATATTGAAACGCCAATTTTTTTTCATTCTTTCTTTGTTACCAAATACATATGATGCCATTTATTTATTTATTTATTTTATTTTTAATTCTTTCTTCGGCTTGAGTGCATATGACCTGATCACTTTGATTTCTGTACAATGTAGAGAAATATTGGTTGAATCTTGGTCCAATTATTTTGATTTGTTTGGTATAATATGAATTGACAGTTTTAATGAATTGGTATAAAATTATTTTTATTATTCAATCTTAAATTAGATATAACTTATCACTTATTTCATTATTATTTTTATTTATTTTTAAATATGAATTTTAATTTTTACATTTTTTGCATTTTTAAAAAAAATATAATTTTGATTAAATACTAAAATGATCCTATTTAAATGACCGTACGTATTAAACTATGTTACAATTTTTTCTTAAAAAATATATAAAAATAGATTTCGAAAAGAATATAAAATTATAAGATTTAAAAAAAACATTAAAAGAAAATCAAATTTTCTAAATTAAAAAATATCAAATATATCAACAATCAACCAATAAACTATGTTAAATAACTTTGATTTTTCATCTCTTATAAAATGTAGGAGTAAGGTGAAACTTTTATCAGACTCTAAAACAAAAATAATATTTTTTAAAATCGTATTCATTTTACTTATTTATCAAATATATCGTCAAAATGTTGTAGGATACTAACCTACTTAACAAACTCCGCATAGTTGTCTTATTTTTTTTTTCTATAATTTTTCATAATAAATTATAATAACGACTCATTTATTATTTTATAAAATAATTTTTAAATTTATTTTTCAGATGGTTATCTCCTTCACGATTGCCATCACGATATTATGGTTCAATTTATTTTTGAATGGAAGGTAGTCAATAGAATTAACATACAGTTCAATAAGATTTAAGTTAAATGTAATAATTAAACTTAAAAAAATTTAGACATTTTCTAATTTTAATTTTGACCATTAAAATATTTTTAATTTAGCAATTAGTAATTCAAATTAATATCATACAAAATTGCTTAAGTAATGAATTCACAATTAATCCTTAAAACAATATTTTCATAAGTATGGGTAATAAAAAAGAATATTATATGATAGAATTTATATCACAAATTTTTTCATTTGAAGTATTTTAAAAACTAAATCTTCGTTTGGACATATACTATACGACTATTAGGAGGAGTGACTGATAACCCCCAATACTTAATTAGGGAAGTATATAATATTTACTTAGCCTTCAGGATGGTAGGTGAATATGCATGGGCTGGCCAGTATCCGACAACCTCTCACGAACCAGTTTCCTACCTCTTTGCATTAGGAACCAACAATTGTCTACACAATTGTGTACTGAGACAGGAACAAGTTTCAATAAACGACACAAACCTTCCTAAAGAATGAGTAAATCACACGTCTTCCCTGACAGGATATATGAAAAAACAATCTCAGTAACAGAGACTATACGTATTTCCCTAACAAGACATACAAAAATAAGATATCCTTATAGCACAAGAATGATACAGCCCTGACACAAATGTTGCACGTCTTCTCCAACTGGAGGAACAATTATAATACATGCTGATATAAATAGCAAGCAAGAAAAGAAAAAAAAAGATTTTTTTAGGAGGACTCAGATCTTATTTAGAAAGTTGAAACCCTCGCAACCAAATACCAACAACTGAATAACACCATCGCCTTCAAGTAATACACTAGAAACCAAAACTTTAATAAGATCTATATAATTGACCAATTATAACTTTATTCTCATCCTCTAGGCTCTCCACTAACATTTTATTTCCCGCCCTCAGGCTGCGTAATAACAGGACCAATCTCTCTAAATAACTCGAACCTTTTAACATTTTTCTATACAAAATTGTATTTCTTTATTACATTAGTTCTTGAAAATTGTATTTCTTTATTACATTGTTTATTTAGTTATTTTATTTTATTAAGTTTGTAAAATCTATTTCTTTTTTAACGCTCAGCCGCCCGAAACCTAAATCACTCCTTTTTCTATTAAAAGGTAGAAGGTAAAGTTTATCTTTTTAATACCGTGTGGAGGAAGTATTTGCCCTTTTCTTTTGGCAATACTAGTGTGCCACATACAGGCCAAGCAATTATTGCTTCTCAGATTACTACTGTTTTTCTTCTTGTTCAAATAAATTATTACGTTTGAGGGATAGATGTGATGTGTTTATATTATTATTTTTATCATTACGTAAAGACTTCAATATTTATACAACTATTTTTGTATTTTTGGTAATTACCTCTAGAAAATAACTATAGTTGACAAGGTTTGAAATAACTCACTTGGTCCAATTTCTTTTTATCAAAGAGTTGGTTTGGTTTGGTTATATTGAAACTATAAATTCTCATGTTGATAATATTTTCATTAAAATCAACCTTCCTAGTTTAATACTTGTTTGGTTGTGAAAAGAAAAAAGTAATTTAAGATGAAAGGGATAAAAGTGAAGATGACATTTTTTATAAAACTATATTTTTCGAAAAATAATATTTCATTAAATATTTTTAGTATTTAACAAACATTCGTAAATATTCTTATTTTAAATATTTTTAGGATATTTATCCTCATTTAGAATATATATTTTAACTTTTTATTTATTTTCCGTCAAATATAAAGTCTAAATGCATTTAAGGATTTGAGAAATATAGAATAAGGAGATATTCTTTCTTAACTTGACTTTACTACTTTCTGAACAGTAAAAGAAAAATGAAATTTCAATTACTTTAATTAAGGACGTACATAAATAATATAAATAAATTTTTGTTGGGTCCTACGTGTTAGGTATAAATGTATACGTTAATGTTTTAGTTTACTTTTTTGAACGAAAAAGTCACCGGAACTCAAAATAAAAACAATATTCAGTTTAATATGATTTAATTTGAATCTAATGATAGATTAAATAATAGTTAAGTAATAAATGCACTAGTAAATGTATAATTATACATATGTAAGTGCTATGGTTCAATTTATCTTTTGAATGAGAAGTAATTCACAGAATTAACATACAGTTCAATAAGATTTAATTTGAATGTAATATTAAACTTAAAAAGATCTGAGACATTTTTTAATTTTAATTTTGAATCCACTAAAATATTTCTAATTTAACAATTAGTAATTCAAATTAACATCATACAAAATTGTATAAGTAGTGAATTCATAATTAACCCTTAAAACAGTATTTGCATAACTATGGGTAATAAACAAAATAATATATGATATAATTTATATTACAAAAACTCTTGAATGAAAAGATTTTCATTGAATTTTAAAAACCAAATCTTCATTTAGACTAATTTCTATAAATAATTGGAACCTTTTAACATTTTTCTGCACACAGGGACATTTTCATTTATATCTTAACAGTAATTATTTACTGAGCAAACTACAAAATTGTATTTCTTTATTACATTAGTTTCTGAAAATTGTATTTCTTTATTACATTATTTATTTAGATATATTTTTTTTAAGTTTCTAAAATCAAGTTATGTTTTTTTTTTTTTTTTAACTTTGATTTCTAAATATGTCAACATTATCAAATAAGCAGCGATGAAAACAACAATTAAGATTAAATTTTAGGATTTAAATAAAACTCAAATGCTCCAGAAATTATTTAATTTTTTTCTTAATTTGAAAAAAAGTAACATGACAATAATGTATAATTGTGATTTTTTTTTTTACCTAAATAGCATTTTTTTTATTTTTTTATTTCTCTCAATAACACTCTTTATTTTTTTATTTCATTAAATAATACTTTTTTGTTTTTGTTTTTATATTTTTATTTTTTAATTAATGTACAGGTACATTAGTTATAATTATATTTTTTTTGTCTTTTACTTTTTATTTCTTTATTATGATTTTTGTGATTGTATTTTACTATAATAATTTACTGGTTGTATTTTTGTATTAAAATTGATATTGGAAGAACAAATTATAAAATTGTTATTTGAATTAAAATTTGTATTTTTATTTTGTTAAAAAATATCTAAATAATTAATGGAAAAAATCAAATAAAATTTTAATAAAGATAAAATTTAATTTTTGATAAATAAATTTTGATTTTTGATAAAGATAGAATTTGATTTTTGATAGAGATAAAATTTGATATTTTATTAAAAATATCATTTGATTTTATATAAACATAAAATTTAATTTTTGATAATGATGTGATTGATTTTTTTAATAAAGATAAAATTTGAGTTTTGATAAATCTAAAATTTATGTTTCATTTCACACAAAGTATTTTGTATACCATTAACTAAACTATTTAATAAATATATGATTGTCATTTATTTTTCTTTTTATGTTGAATGTGTATTGGGTAATTTCAATAATTAACAAATTTTAATTAATAAACATAATATTTAAAAGTAATTCATAAATAAATTAAATTTTATTTAATTTTTTTAAACCATTTAATTAATATTTATTTACAAAAAAATACTTTAACAATTTTATTTTATTTTTGCTATTAATTATTTAGATATATTTTTAACAAATAAAAACTAAAAATTTTAATTCAAATAACAATTTTATAATTTATTATAATTTTTTTCAATATCAATTTTAATATAAAAATACAACCAGTAAATTATTATATTAAAATATAATCACAAAATCATAAAAAATAAATAAAACGTAAAAAAAGTTTAATAACTATAATTAATGTTCTAGCTGTATATTAATTAAAAAATAAATAAAAATAAAAGAGTGTTATTTTAGAAATTAAAGAATAAAGAGTGTTATTAACAGAAATAAAAAATAAAAATATTATTAAGAAAAATAAAAAATAAAAAAATGTTATTTAGATAAAAAAGTCCAATGTAAGGAATGATGAAAACAACAATTAAGTTTTAATTTTAGGATTTAAATAAAATTCAATGCTCCAGAAATGATTTAATTTTTTCTTAATTTGAAAAAGTAACATGACAATAATGTATAATTGTAGGAATTAAACGAACTATTTATTCATAATTTCCCTTAATCAAATTCAATAATTATTTCCATTAATCAAATTCAATAATTATTTCCATTGACAATATTACCCATATAGTAGAACTCTCTCATCACTGGAAAAGTATAAAGGCAACAATCATTGTTCTGTGATCATCTGAAGTTTCAATGGCTGAAGGGCAAAATGGGCTTTTCATGTATTAACGTGAAAATCAGTTGGGTTGGGACCTGATTCATTTTCCCATAAAAGGAAGAGAACCTTGGCGGCTTCTGAATGAGAAAAACCACGAGATTCCATTCCAATCTCTTTAAATGTGAAACCAAAACTTAACTGAGAATGTTGCATTAAGAGGAACGAGCCAAGAAGGAAGTGGTCCCATGTTCATAATTGAAGTGTTGACAACGTGGGTCGAGAAAGTTGCCGGAGAACAAAAAAGAAAAAAAAAGCAGGAAAATTAAAACTAAAAAAATCAATTGTGGCATTTTCGTTGACCCTTTGGTGATTTGAGGTAGCTGGCATTTTGAAGGAAGCACCTTTATAATTCAGTTGTTGAATTGGGCAAACTGGTTCTTGCCAACGTTGAATCACAGCATGAGGTTCTCTGTTTTGGAGATTCAGATCCGAGAAAGGTGAGTCAACTCTTTGCAGATGTCAGAATACTAATGTAGGGTCATGTGATGGTTACCTTTGTTTATTGAACTCGTGATTCTTCAGTTTTAGTGTTTAAAATCCAAATGGGTTTTTGCTTTGCAATAGTAGTAGTAAATTGGTGCCACTGCTTTCTTCTCTTCATTCAATAACGAGGAAAAACAGGCTTTGGTAGTTTTAGGCAATTGGGCCTAGTTGAACTTTGTATGATGCTGATCATTGTGATGAATAGTGATTTTATTGATGCTATTTCAGGTTATGATGTCAAGGCAGCCTGGTGAATCAGAAGGGTTTGAGTTTGTTTTGTAGTGTTGTGTTGTGGTGTGGTTAGAATGGGAAGGGACTTGTTAGATTTGTTCTCCATGAACAAATGTAGGTGTTCTTGGTCCCTTGCGGCGACAATTGCTTCTGTTGTGGCATTGGTTTCTGTAGTACATTTGTTTTTGTTTCCTTTGACACCTACTTTCAATTACTTTAAGATAGCTCAAGACTCTTGCATCCCAGCTAATGCTTCGGCTGAATTTCCGAGCAACCGTGACCAAGAACAGCCTGCAGTTGATTTCAAGCTTCAGTTTCCAGCTGACTCGCACGGAGCAGTTGTTTATCAGGGTGCACCATGGAAGGCTGAAATTGGCCGGTGGCTTGCCGGTTGTGATTCTGTTGTTAAGGAGGTCAACATTACTGAGGTGACAACTGATGCCATTTTCTATTATTTCGGTCTTTTTTTTGTGTATATTCTTGTGTTCTTCGAGTTGTTAATTTAGAGGCTTCATGTTTCTGCCAGTTAGTTTTTCAGAAGAGGTATTATTGTTATTGGCATTGACTTGATATCTTCTTATCAAAAGCAATTTTTGCCTCCGTAATAATATTGTTGATTAACAGATAATAGGTGGCAATAACTGCAAAAATGACTGCAGCGGCCAGGGGGTTTGTAATCGAGAATTGGGACACTGTCGATGTTTTCATGGTTATTCTGGTTAGTTTCTTCCCTCTTTCTGTTATTTTATTAACCTGATACATCAGGCTTACATCATGTTTAATGAGAAGTGAGTATTGTAAGATGTTAGGTATCCAAGTGTGAGTTTAATCCTACATTGAGTAGAAATGAGAAAGTTGAGCAATATATAAGAAAGAAGACCCACAAACCCAATTTCTTAAGGTTTTGGGTTGAAGGTGGTGTCATTTCCTAGTGTGAGTTTGTCTCTTATCTCATTTTTATTTGATCTTCTAAGTGTTTCTCCCTGAATTTTCCTAACATAGGATTTACTCATTTTGATAATCTTGCAGTTTTAGCTTTATCATATATATATATATATATATATATATATATATATATATATATATATATATATATATATATATATAAACTCTTAATAATATAGCTATGATCAGGCATGATATTCACCCACATTCTTTGGTGACTTGTAAATCACTCACAATCATTACCTCAAGAGTTAACCATTTAAATCCAAGATGTATCTCCAGCAACATTTATTTTACCATCTAATGACTGGTGTTTTCTCCTGTTTGAGGACTTAATACTAGGTTAAATCTAGAATATATATGTAATTCGCTTGTACATTGTTACTTGAGGGTTCTGCTTCCATATCTAAACTTTAGCTTCCTTCACTGTGGTACCTTTCCCATGCCCTCCTCCCTTGTGGAGGACCTTAGGCACATTCATTGTGTCTCTGCTAGCCTGCTAGAAATGGGAATGCCCTCATTTCTTGAGGGCCAGATCCTGAAAGCTCATTCTGGAGAATCTTTAACATGCCCTCACGAGTCACGTTTGCCCAAAAGCTCATTGCCTGTTCACCCTGTGTTCATGCATGGCCTTCCCAATCCTGTTTCGGGCGGCTGGTCACTATTACTCTGCCTGCCCTACTCAACCTCTTTTGGTGGATGGTTGCCCTAGCTGCAGTGTTTGGAGCATAGTTAACAGGTAATTTCTAGTATGTACTTACCACTTGTATCAACTACCCTAGAGAGACTTGCGTCTGCTAGAACCAATCCTACTCAAGAAGCACTTGTAATTGTTGCAATGATATTGAAATGACTGAAACCCAACCTGGTCCAATATCAACCCTAATCATCTGAACTATAGGTAAGTATTGCACCTAGAGTCTTCAGTAAGCCCTTCAAATTGATTGCCTTTATAGTTCTGATGATTACCCATTGCCTAGAGAAAAGAAAAAGGTCCCATGTCAAGTATCTTACTTCTAACACATTTCCACCAATAACTTCTCTTAGGATTTTCACATTAGGATCAAAGCCTTGAAGGATGAGAATTGAATTCAAGCCATAAATGAGGAGATGAGTGCATCAAAAATTAGTCAGCTTGATATAAAAAATGCCTTTTTACATTTAGTATTGGGAAAGAAGTGTATACGAAGATCCTGCCTGGATAGGAGGGAACAAATTGTAAGAATTGGAAAAGATTTTGTATGGACTCAAACTGTCTCACTGTGCTTGCTTTGAGAGATTCATTCAAGCCATGATAGACTTGGGGCACCAGTAGAATCAAGGTAACTATACCCTTTTTCTAAAGCATTCACCGGGTGGTAAACTAACACTTCTTTTAGTGCATCTGTAAGATATGATTATTGCAGGTGATGACCCTGAAAGCATATTTTGAAGTAGTATCACAATTTGAGATGAATGATCTTGGCAAGCTGGAACACTTTATTGGGATTGAGGTTGTTTACTTGAAATAATAAGGCATCTTCATATCTGTGGAAAGATGTGTTTTTGGGATTATGCAAGTTGGGATGCAAAGTTGCTACTAGAACTCCTATTGATAATAATAATTAGATTGGGAACGAATAAGGAATTCCAACAGTTGACAAAGTCCAAATGAGCGGCTCGTTGGAAAGCTAATTATCTAGTCCATACCCAACTTGACATAGTTTATGCAGTTAGTGTAGTTAGCCAGCTTATGCATGATCCATGGTAGAGACTTTTTCAAGTCATAACTAGAATTCTTCATTATTTGAAGATTATTCAAGGATGGGTTTCTATTTAAGAGCTGGGACGAGCTATAATTGGAGGTGTATACAAATGTAGATTATATTGGATCCATTGTTGATAGGAGATCCACCTCATGATAATACATTTTCTTAAGTGGTAACTTGGTGAAAGGAGGTGCACAAAACAAAATATGGTTGCAAGGTTAAATGTTGAGGGTTGTGGATGAAGGTAATTCTGGAGGACCTCAACAAAAAATGGAGCCCATAAGAGATTTTCTTTGTGACTACAACTCTACCACTATCACTGCTCATAAGAATTCAGTCCAATATGGTACGGAAAAACGCAGATAGGCTTACACTTCACGGAGAGTGGGCTCATAGCAGCAACATATTAACTAACAGTTAAATTAACTAAGGAGCTTTCCACACAGTGCTTCCATGATCTTTCTTGTAAGCAAGGAATAATAGATATCCACTCACCAACTTGACATGTAATAAATGTGATGGGAGATATTTAATGTGTTATTTGTGTGTCACGTGAACAAAATATTTCCAAGTAAATTTGTTTCTGTTTTATTTTCTGTAAATAATAGGTTAGAACTTAGAACTAGTATATATATGTTGTTCCCCTTGTATATTAATCAGAAAATTTTTCAGCTTTTTTAACATTTCAATTCTCTTACTAGTCACTTCTAAGTTTTAACTAATTATTTTTGTTGCTGTTGACGTTAATATTGTCTGATATGCTTAAAACAGAACAAGAAAAATTACATAACTTGTCTCTACCATTTCCTGAATATATTTGGTTATTACACAAAGGCATATTTAATTCATTAGTTGGTTTGAACACATGTGATAATTTTTGAGGTGACAGGGGATGGATGCGCTGAACAATTGCAATTGGAATGCAACTATGAAGGATCACCAGATCAACCATTTGGGCGATGGGTAGTCTCTATTTGCCCCGCCAACTGTGACAAGACAAGAGCAATGTGCTTCTGTGGAGAAGGCACAAAATATCCAAATAGACCATTGGCAGAGTCATGTGGGTTTCAGTTTATGTATGTAAAATCAGATTCCTAGTATTTTCATTGAAGTTTCTCAATTTGTATTATTCAAGACTCACTCCTTTAATCTGTTTCAGGCCACCTTCTAAACCTGATGGTCCCAAACTAGTGAATTGGACAAAAGTTGACCAAGATGTGTTCACAACTAATGGTAGCATACAGGGTTGGTGTAATGTGGACCCAGCTGATGCATATGCTGGAAAGGCAAAAATTAAAGAAGAATGCGACTGCAAATATGATGGTCTTTGGGGCCGACTTTGTGAAGTGCCTGTAGAATCTGTTTGTATTAATCAATGCTCTAGACATGGTCATTGTCGTGGTGGATTTTGTCAGGTGATTCTTTTCTTTATCATTGGGTTAGGGGACTTGGATTTTGTTGTCTGTTTATTGGAAGAAAAACTTTGTCAGTCATCTATTGTTTTCATTTTCTATTTGTAGGGACTGACTAGTGGCAAAGAAATTAATACTAAGACATATATGATAAAGGAAATTATTTTAGAAAATTTAGGCCCATAAATGTCTTTTTCTTAGAAAAGTTGTTCTGACTTTGTTTATTTAGAAATCAAATACTTGAAGCTAAAGGAGAATAAGCCAATAAACAAACAGTTAAACAATACAAATGAATGAAAGACCAGTAAAGGATTAAAAATTCATGAACAAAATAGCTCAGACTTGCAGCTTTCAAAACCTTTGTACAGATGCTATTCCAATTTTAGATAATTTGTGGTTTCTGTCATCAATGTTGAGGGTTTGCACTCAGTAGAACTAAGAAGCCTATAATGTGAAGGTAATTGAGATTGAGTAACAGTTACTAGAATGAAATCTCTTTGAAACACTAAATGCTAGTTATTACTTGTCCAAAACTGTCTAGCTTCATTCCTTTAAATAACATCCACAAGTTTCTATAGGGGAACAGCAGTAAGATAAATGAAACTACTCATCTTTTCGGCACTGAATAAATTCAATTATGTCCATTCATTGTATGTAGATAAAAACATTGTGTATACGTAGTATGAGAATGCTCACTTCCATCCAATGTCAGTAAATAAGGTGATTATAGTGTATTTTCAGTGTGACAATGGCTGGTATGGAGTAGATTGCAGCATGCCATCTGTCATTTCTTCTATAACAGAGTGGCCTAGTTGGCTTCGTCCTGCTCGGATTGATATTGTTGATGATACCCATGCCAATGGAAAAATGATTAATCTCAATGCTGTGGTAGCGAAGAAAAGGCCTCTTATATACGTTTATGATTTGCCCCCAGAGTTCAACAGCTTGCTTCTTGAGGTCAGGATAATCTGAATGTCACTCTTGATTAAGTCTAAGATCAAAACTTTGATTTTGTTTTTCTATTTTCTTATCTTATTCATTTTTGGTTACTGCAGGGACGCCATTTTAAGCTAGAGTGTGTAAATAGAATTTATGATGACAAAAATGCAACATTATGGACAGAGCAATTGTATGGCGCCCAGGTATTTCATGACTTCACATAGGAGCATTTAATTTGATAAAGTATACCTTTTATAGCAGTATATTTATCCTGTGCGGCTACTTGTCTGCAGATGGCACTTTATGAAAGTTTGCTAGCTAGTCCTCATCGAACAGTAAATGGCGAAGAGGCAGATTTTTTCTTTGTTCCTGTTCTTGATTCGTGTATCATAACTCGTGCTGATGATGCTCCCCACTTGAGTATGCAGGTATATTTTATTAATTGTTATTTTTACCAGAATATATCTGTAGAGTATCTGTTTCTGCATGTGGCATGTGTATGAAAACTCACTGCATCAATGTTCCAGCCTGTGCATGCTCACAGTGCTTTCAGATCATTGAGTCATCTATGATTAATTGGATGGCATGTGTCAACACTAACATCTATGTTATGATGTGCATGGATTTGCCTTCCATTGATGTTCCTGAACAGTGATACTTTCAAAATGGGAAAGACAGTTGCATGTGGTGTTCTTTTCCCTTTTAGAATGGAAGGATATTAATATCCCAAATTATCTATTACTTCTTTGTTCTTACCATCAGTAATGCTCAGATTATGTTATGCCACTCGTGGTTTGTAGATCTGCTTTGTAATATATTATATATGTGTGTGTGTGTATATATATATTTATGAAGCATTGGTTACAGATTCCTTGTTTTGACACTGTCATTTTTCTCCTTTTCCTACGTTTTGTTTTATTACATTCAGGAGCATATGGGACTCAGGAGCTTTCTCACTTTGGAATATTATAAGAAGGCATATACTCACATTGTTGAGCAATATCCTTATTGGAATCACTCATCAGGAAGGGACCACATCTGGGTAAGGAAAATTGTTTATCCCATGTTGAACAATTTTTTACGAAGAAACTTATACTGTATTTGCTTGTGAGAAGTATATGCTAATTAGTTCGCTTTTGTCTCTGAAGGCAGTTTTTTTCTTGGGATGAAGGTGCTTGCTCTGCTCCTAAGGAGATATGGAATAGCATGATGTTAGTTCACTGGGGAAACACAAACTCAAAGCATAACCATTCAACTACAGCCTATGGGGCTGACAACTGGGATCAAATTCCTTCCAGCAAAAGAGGCATTCATCCATGTTTTGACCCTGACAAAGATCTCGTGCTTCCTGCCTGGAAAGTTCCTGATGCTAATGTGTTGACTTCAAAAGTTTGGGCTCGGTACATATTTGTCCAAAACTTAATTTTCACCTCAGTCACATGCTCTTTTTTTACTTTTTTTATCATGATTGATCTTGTATTCTATTCATTCAATTTCTTCAAATGAAACAACACAACCATGTTACAATTTGTTTTCAGGTCCCGTGAGAAGCGGAAGACACTGTTCTATTTCAATGGGAATTTAGGACCAGCTTACCCTCATGGAAGACCAGAAGATTCGTAAGTTTACTGTAGAAATATTTTGGAATTTATAGAAAGAAACTGTTATATGGCATATACATGTTCTCATTTTCCCTAATTATTAACCTTGATATCCTGTTGCTTAATGTTTTTTATGAAATTGAGTAGACTTTCTTGTCATCAAACATTGTTGGTTATGTTGTTGGTCGCTGAAGTTACTCAGATATATTATTAAATGTTATAGAAGATATCTGGTTTCAATTTTGCTGGAAATGGTGCAGGTATAGCATGGGTATCAGACAGAAGTTGGCAGAGGAGTTTGGATCAAGTCCTAACAAGGATGGAAAACTTGGGAAACAGCATGCCAAAGACGTCATTGTGACCGCTGAGCGTTCTGAAAACTATCACATGGATCTAGCAAGTTCTGTTTTCTGTGGAGTTTTTCCTGGAGATGGTTGGAGTGGTCGTATGGAAGATAGCATTTTGCAAGGATGCATTCCTGTGGTCATTCAGGTAGTAATTCAAGCTCTTTTTTCATTTCTTATTTTTTCCCCCAACAGAATAAATCTAAAAATGGGTTTCTTCAAAGCTTATCATTAATTTCATGTTGCTAGCCAGTTTTTGTTTTATCAAATGTCCTGGCTGTCACTGCTAAGGAGGTTTATGTCATTTGGCTGGATGAAAAATCCTATACATTTGAACTCAACTAACAGTGGATATTAACAAAATGACTATTCATAACCATAATTATTAGTATATTACAATTCACAAAATAGCTTGGTGTTTCAAGATTCAGTGTCGATTGATAAGGTTGTTCATAATGTATTGGAAATTATTTCTTATTCGTCTTTAGAATGTTTTCGTCACTTTAAATCCCACGAGTACTTTAGAAATGATTCACTCCTATTTGTTAGTGATGAAAGTAACTTATATTCTCTTTTCATGTTAATAGTCTGTTATGTGTTTCATAAGTAATTGTTAAATGACTAAAATTACCAATGATAATAAATGCATTCCTTTTGGCTCTTTGTTTTCTTGTTCTGTAGGATGGAATTTTCCTACCATACGAAAATATGCTCAACTATGATAGCTTTGCAGTTCGAATATCTGAAGAAGAAATTCCAAACTTGTTAAAGATTCTTCGGGTATTTATTTTTCTCTAGTTGTTTAGTTATTGCATAGTTTACCATACGAATTAAACCAAGACATTGCGTAAAGTTGTCATCCTGGCAACATTGGTTGAGTGGTTTGGAATCCATGTCTTCTTGCAGGGATTCAATGAGACAGAAATCAAATTCAAGCTGGCAAATGTTCAGAAAATATGGCAAAGATTCTTGTACCGTGATGCTGTTTTGCTTGAAGCTGAAAGGCAAAAAACTTCTATTGGACATGTTGATGATTGGGCAATTGAATTCTTAAAACTGACTGAGGATGATGTCACTGCAACTTTAATACAGGTACTTTTCTTCATTTGTCAAAACCATTTTAGATCAAGTCCTGATACTTTGATAATTCACACAATAAAATACGCCCATTTGATACTAGAATAAATTATTATTTTATTGAAAAAAGTAGATGTCATGTCAAATGGAGGTAATTCATGAATAACAATGTCAAAGTAGAATTTTCCAGCAAGCTGTTAGCAACTAGGTGTTGTGGTACTCAAACCTTGACAACATAGAGAAAGAAAAAAAAGTTGGAAGCAAACAAAAACTTTGCATTGATTGCACAGAAGTCTGATTGACTCCCCTCCTTATAGGGACTAAAAAAGAAAAGAAAAACCTCCCTATAGGCAGTAATGAGGGACTGCAGTACTGTTCACCCACAAAGAAATGAATAAGATAGGGTCCAGTGGTTATTCTCCACATACCATGTAAAAGGGACTACAGGAATTGTGTGATTGCTATACAAATTCAATCCTTATTTATAATCAAAGGAAAACAAGGAATACATGAATGAAATCTGAAAAATTCTAATTTCAAATTTCTTTATTTACAATAATGAATAAGATATTTTACCATTATTATATTGAAACAACTATTTTGAAGTACTGTTCTCAACCTGGCTTCTTATTTACATGCAAGATGCCTTACTTTTCTAATTATTCCAGCACTCATCTAACTAACTCCAATTTTTCTACTATTTAACTAGTGGGTATCCATAAGATTTCATAAAAAAGATTAATTTCCAATTTCTAATTTAGTTATGAGACTGTAGGAGAAGATGGTTTCCTGTGATATAATTATGCTGTTGGATTATGTGGCAAGTAATTCCAAATTCAATATATTATGACCAGCAGAAATTGTAGATGAACAGAAGCATGATGCTGTATCATCAAACATTATATGCAAACTGGAAAAGAAATAATCTATACTGCAGTTCATGAACGTGTTTGTCTATAAAGATGTGATGCATGTACCATAATTTATACAACATTTTTTGTGTCTATCTCACTCCACTCGATCATTTATTACTTCTTTCTCTATTTTGGTTATTTCATTGTCTATATATTTGGTCTTTTGACTAAATAGTGTTTGTGTTAAACAAGGTTTTGCATTACAAGTTACATAATGACCCTTGGAGGAAACAAGTTCGCTACAACAAACAGTTTGGATTACCTCACCAGTGTCTGGTAAGCACCAGCTGAGGAGCTTGGTTAATGTGAAGACCAAGATACTTCCAGAGGATAACCTTTCTGCTTCATTTTGGCAATCAATTTTCATACCATGTTTCACATCATTTGTAGAAGTTCATCAAGTTCCTTGTAGATGTTTCCATCTCCAATGCACAAAATCATTCAACTAGGTCGGACATTAGTCATTCTTTGTCCCTTCTCACATAAATATATATGCTAAGTGCATTTTACAGTTCTTTTTTCAAAGGGTGTCACCATTTGCAATTGTAAAATTATTTTACCTGTTACATTTTTGTTCCCTGGATATTATCAATTAGATATTACACATTTTTTAATAGGGTTGGCAAGGTGGTGTTATACTGTACTCAGTAATTATCACTAAATAAGTGATGTTAATACTGATTACATACTTATAGAATGTTTCTGGTTTTGACACTTCTTAATTAAGCTTAATTATTAACATTAAGTGATATAATGATATTAGTACTTAATTCCAACACAGAATTCAGTTAAGATAGGACAGTGGAGAAGACATTGGTACTTTTTGGCTAAGTAGAAAATTAAGAAGTACCAAGAAGAGCCCCTCATAAGTAAGATTAACCTACAAACTACACTTATCATTACAGTTTATTCACAAACTGCACTTCATACATAATGTTGAAATTTCTACGAAGAAATTTACCCTTTGGTGACTTGATTAAGACCTATTATTGGAAATAAATTGATTATTTGTTTGGTAAGATCATAATTATAATCATAACCATAATTAGTACTGTCCAAATTCCTTGAAAACTTGAACTAATACATCGTACAAATTAAAATGATCAAAATTTATATCTTTAATATTTTACCCACAAAATTAGGAATTAAATCTTAACCTTGCTAAAGAAATTGAATTTTTTTGATGAATGTAATTTGCCTTAGCAGTACGACACTAAGTTTAATTAATTCCTCCAAGACATGATTCTGAATTATTGCTGATATTAATATTGTGTTGTCACATTGACGTGAAATTAATATATATTTATAATAGAGTTGGCGGTGATGCAGTTTGATTCATTTTTCTATAGATATTTGAATTAAATAATTTTTTGCGGTATAGTTTGAACGTAAAAAAAAAATCTGAATAAGCTAAGCGATTTGGTTTAAATCGATTTGTGATTTTATTATATAGATTTTTATCAGTATATATCTAGTCTTATTTTTTGTATGACATATACGAATAATTTCATTCCGTTCTTTATTATGGTTAAAAATTTATTTTTTTAACATTGTATATACTATTACACAATTTATTTACATACATTAGCACTTTTTTTATTAGTAAAAGAAAGAATTATAATAAACTATAAAATCATAAATAATGTTTACCCTTTTATAACAAAAAATAATAATAGAGAATAAGAAAATAGTTATGTTTCTTTATAAATCATGATATACATGCTATATAATTCTTATGATTTAGATAAGTCTAACAAATTTCATGCTAATATAATATTACAAGAAATAAAAATAAAATTCAATTCCTTTATTTTGTTTCATTCCAATATTTTATTTTACTTTAACACTCTTCTTTGTCCAAAATTATAAGACTACTAATTTGACATCAGCACGACTATTCCTTTTGCACATGTTACGCATATCGAGCAACTCCTCTCTAATAGATTTATAGAAATAAATCAAAGTTAAGTTTTCCTTTTGCACACACCTCTCTTGTATACAATTAATAATGAATAAAATAATAATGTTCAAATAATAAATTTTAGTTGGGTTTAGATGACTTTGGAATTGGCAAACCGCCTAAACTGTGAAATAAATTAAACCTCTCAGTTCTAGAAAAATAAAATCCAAATTAATCTAACATTTTTTTTTTTCTGTTTAGTCGATTATCGAATACATTTTTCTATTAGTTCTATGCTTAACATGAAAAAAAATTAAAAAATCATATATTACTACATCACACAATCTTCCAACACACCATCTGCACTAACCCCAGTTCATCATTAACACTCAGAAATTTGGACATTTTAAGATCTAAAATTTGAATTTTTGTTTATATATATATAGACAAGTATAGACACACAAAAGTTAATAGCATCTTTTTAGGACTCCATTTATGCTACGGATGTGTTGTGTGATTTAAATTCGCAAAGCAATTGCATAATATCACCATTGCGAACAACTTCATATTACAGTCCTAATTGAGATTATGGACAACAATGAAAAAGCATGCTCCAAAAAATGAAACTAAGAAAAGTATTATATCCTTCAACATCTCTTTTATTCATAACTAAAAATTAGATCCTGTAAATCCAAAGCATGCTTAATTGTGATCCACTTACGTTAAGAGAGAGCAATAAGCATAAGATGAAGGAATCACAAGAAAGAGCTATTACTTTTAACCAAAATCCTGATAAAGTGTCAGATTTTTTTTGTTGAAGACTGAACTAAGCTCCTTTGTCACTCAGGCATTTTTTTTTTATCATAAGCTATTTTCCCTCTAACACATTGCTAGCTGCCAACATAAAGAAACTTTATCCTAAATGACACAAATCGATAACAGACAAGTAAACCAAAGCTCCAACACCTTCTGATCATAGTTATAACATTGGTTGAACACTTGATCTACTCAGAACCTATGTGTAACTAGTTTCAACCGTACGAAAGCTAGGTAAAGTAGGTGTATTTTTTCTTGAAGGACTTAGTAGTTCCAAATGGAAGTGGAGAAAGTAAGGTCCTCGTTTATCTCATATGCTTGAAACTGGATTTCTTCTGATGGAAGATAGTTACACACAACTTCGTGGTCATGCATCTCAATCAGTTCCTCCCAGTTAACACTACTCATGTCAGAGAAAGCTCCTGGATGTTCACTTTCATCTCTTGATGCAGCTTCAGACACTGTTGAACTTCCCGAGCTATCAGTTTTCTCTGCCTCTCTTTCATCCTTTAGTATTCCCATCTGTTGAAGAAACTCAAGCAGGTCTATCTCGGGTTTCTCCTCAAAATCAGCGACTATTTTTTTTGGTGAAACTTGAGAATCTTGGGGAAGTGGAGGGAGAATCTCTGAGTGGTTTTGGCTGACTAAGTTATCAAGTTCTATCACCCTTGGAGGAGTGGATGAAGTAGAATGTGGTGGTTGAGTTGTTGCAACCACCCCATTTTGCTTAAGCTGTTGCAGCCTCTGGTGGATCACATGCACACTCGGTTGAGCATTGAGGTTGAGCAATCCACGTGAAGGGAACATGGAGATGAAGTTCTTGGAAGGGAACCACTTGAACTTTTGAGATTTGGTGGTGGAGTTTAAGAGGTTTGGTTGCATGTGGGGGAGGTTGAGGTAAGCATCAGGACCATAGAGTCTCCTTGCAGCCTCATCATAGGCCAAGGCAGCTTCTTCTGCTGTGGCAAAAGATCCAAGCCAGAGTCTTGATCTCTTCTTAGGCTCTCTTATCTCAGCCACCCATTTGCCCCATGTTCTTTGTCTAACACCTCTATACTCACATGAAGCATTTTGAGGGCCACCTTTGCCTCTTGTTGGCCCTTTCTTCCATGGCTTTAGAGGGGAGTTTTTGCAACCCTCCATGGTTGATAGTGATGGGAATTGAGAAAGGCAAGGTGGTGGTAATGACACACTTGGAATTGATGCATGATGTGGGAGGAATGGAGCGGGATTTGTAGGAGCAAGAGTGAAGTTTGGTGTTAAATGTTGTCACGTTTGGAGAAGTGGCCATGTGACCGTTGTGCTTTGTGAAGGCACAGATTGCTTCAAATCCTCAGTATTTGTTTATTTCTATTTTTATTTTCTTCTTTTTACATAGAATTTTCTGGGTTGAATGAGTTCTTTTGTTGTTGTTGTCAACCTTGCAAATTACACGTGTTGGTTACTGCGACTAAGAGTTGCATGTTCTTAACATGTGGTGGATAGTCATACTTTTGTTGTCTTTTTTTTATACAATACTTTTGCTGTCTAAACAAAAGATAACTTGTCTAACTGAAAAGTTGAAAAAAGAATAAACTTTTTAATAACTCATGTTCTTGGAATTAAGGTCAAACGCTTTTTAACTGATTCACCTAACTGCAATTGGAAATCACGGATGAAGGATTGCTATTGCGTATATACCAAATATTTTTCAGACAGAAAAAATTACATCTTAGAATAAAATGTTATTTGGCCTTCTTCTGTTTCTTTCATAAATTTGGTAATTCTATTTTTATTTTTGCCATTCTAGTCCTCACGTTTTTGAAAATCCACAATTTTTAGTTCAATTTTGTATGTCTGATTCTTAATTTTACAGAATTGTGATTTAGCTTCTTTGGATGAAATACCATCGATCATAAAAAGCGCACATATATATATATATATATATATATATATATATATATATATATATATATATATATA